>Ga0222715_10002478_pt1 | contig 16872 bp, 9 predicted proteins | sample C33_9DmetaG_FD_165056 | JGI IMG/M metagenome (GOLD analysis project Ga0222715, IMG submission 165056) | Estuarine water microbial communities from San Francisco Bay, California, United States - C33_9D | ecosystem: Environmental > Aquatic > Marine > Unclassified | place: USA: California... | reverse complement strand
ACCGCGCGATCGCGCGTGGGATCGATCGATCGATCGATCCTTTTTTTCATGCATGTATGTATGTATGTATGTGTGTGTCTATATAGGTACATGTGGGTGTATACTATGAGATGTGTGTGTGTGTGTATGCATGGGACCCCCGGGTGTGGGACGCCGGATGTCCGACGACGGCGACGACGACGAAACCCTGTGGAGTGGATAGCGAGCGAGCGACGGGCGATGGGTGCGTCGTGGTCGTGGTCGTCGTCGTCGTGGGTGTCGTCGGTGTCGGTCGTCGTCACAACACGTCGCGCTCGACGTCGTCTTCGTAAGGTTCGTAAGGTTCGTTCACGTGTGTACGTGCGTGTGCGTGGCGAGATCGATATCGCCAGCGCCAACGCGCGACGACGACGACGGACGCGCGACTCGAGCGACTGACCATCGGGCGGCGCGAATCGGATAACCACAGGATCAGGATGATGACGATGGGTGCGTCGACGACGCAACACGCGAAAGCGATCATGGGTACGACGACCGTGACGAGACGGCATGCGCGCGGTCAGGCGGCGACGGCGCGTCGTTCGCGCGTGGTCGTCGTGCGCGCGGCGGTGGATGCGCCGATCGTGAAGATTGGCACGCGCGGGTCGCCGCTCGCGTTGGCGCAAGCGTACATGACGCGCGATTTGTTAAAGGCGAACTTCCCTGCGCTCGCGGAGGATGGTGCGCTTGAGATTTGCATTATTAAGACCACTGGGGATAAGGTGCTTGACCAGCCTTTGGCGGATATTGGTGGTAAGGGTTTGTTCACTCGCGAGTTGGACGACGCCTTGCTCGACGGTAGAATCGACATCGCGGTGCACTCGATGAAGGATGTGCCGACGTACTTGCCGGAAGGGATGGTGCTTCCGTGCATGTTGCCCAGAGAAGATGTCCGTGATGCATTCTTGTGCTTGAAGTACGATACGTTGGAGCAGTTGCCGGAAGGTGCGGTCGTCGGTACCGCGTCTTTGCGACGTCAATCCCAGCTCTTGTACAAGTTTCCGACGTTGAAGTGCGTGAACTTTAGAGGCAACGTGCAATCGCGCATCCGCAAGCTCAAGGAAGAAGTTGTTGACTGCACCTTGCTCGCCATTGCCGGTTTGAAGCGCATGGACTTGGCGGAACACGCCAAGCTCATCATTCCCACCGACCAAATGTTGCCCGCCGTCGCGCAAGGCGCCATCGGCATCACGTGCCGCGGCGGCGACGACTCCATGCTCGAATTCTTGGCCAAGCTCAATCACGAAGAAACGCGCATGGCTGTTGAATGCGAACGTACTTTCTTGGCTGCCCTCGATGGTTCTTGCCGTACCCCGATCGCCGCTCACTGCCACCAAGTTGACGGCAAGATGCAGTTCCGCGGTTTGATTGCCTCCTTGGATGGCAAGCAAGTGTTGGAGACCACGCGCGAAGGTGCCTGGGATGTCAAGAGCTTGTTAGATGCGGGTCGCGATGCCGGTGCGGATCTCAAGGGTAAGGCCCCGGCTGACTTCTTCGCCAACTTGTTGGAGAACGGTGGTGGCTGGTAATTATTTAACCGCTCGCCATTCGTCTGCGCGCGCGCGCGGAGGCCCGTACGTATCCTCCGTCGCGCCAACGCTTTAGATTTCACCAAAACACTCGCGTTAGTTTCGAATCTTTGTCATTTTATATTCGCAACGTGCTAATGAATAATCACGTTTTTGCACCCGTCGTACGTCGCCCGTCGCGAGGCGCGGCGGCGACGAAAGCTCGTCGCCGCGACGAGAAAATGAAAAATGAAAGCCGTTATCAGCACAAAGTCGTGCGCGCGTCCACACACGCCCGCGTGCGAAGTTTCGCGCGCGCGCGCGTCGCCGCAAGGCATGAAAAAGGCAGTCATGCCCAAAATAAAACGCACCGCCGCCGAGTCCGCGGCGGTGGCGACCGACGTCGACGCGTTCGCGCCGAATGCGCAAAACGAAGAGCCGCGGGGTACGCGAACGCTCGAGCGCGCGATGACCTCGCGCACGGCTGTGCTAAAGCACATGAGTGAGACAAACGAACGCGAGATTGCGCGGGAGCTCATGCAGTCGCACGCCTCGACGGCGACGCCGTATTCGACGTGCGGGCCGCACCCGGTGGAGTACAAGAGACGCGACGGAGCTCCAGCCAGTGAACCCTTGGAGCGCGTACGGCGTCGAGCGATCTTGCTGCGTCCGAGTGAGGACGATATACGTATTATGCATTCTTTAAAAGTGGATCGTGGGGTGGAAAAGCTGGGTGCGCGGCGCGCGTTGATTGAGATGGAGCGAACACGCGAACGCGCCGAGTCCATCGTCACTGAGCTTTTAGAAACAGGTTGGGAGATTCGTGAGGTAGCGTACATGCCAGGAGACGATTTGGGATTCTTGAAACTGATTGAGCACGTTGGAATGGTCGTAGTGGCGATTCCACCGGCATTGCAAGCACAAACGTTGTTGGAGCTACTGCGCCGAGCGAGAAGCTCTGGCGTGCTGGTCATGTTGTCGGCAGTTGTAGGACACTATTTAGAGCACGCCACGCACGCAGATATTGCGAAAACGATGAGTCTACCGTCGAAACGCATGCCAGCGCAAACCCTGGGACTGGTAGACCGATGTGAGACCAGAGATGATGGGTATAGAGAGATTACGTTGCATGTGCTCTCCATGCCAGGGACAAGCGCAGAACGTAACTCACTTCGGAATCGAATCCTACCGCGATTACGTTGGCACTGTCGTAATAGACGAGTACGATTGCACTATATCGACTTAAAGGATGACTGCCCGCAGGCTGGTCCAGGGCAGGCGATCAATTCACTTGCACACGCGATGAAAATGGGTGGTATTTTTGTCGCCTTGCTTTCGGGGAGTCACGAAATCGATTGGTACGCCAGTGTTCAACTGCGCGATTACGCAGATTTCATGAGAGCAGAAGCGGACGTAAGTGCAATCAGCGATATCGCATGGTTAAAGCACGCACCCAATGACTATAGCCGCATAGAAATGCAACTCGGGCACGTTCTCAGAGTGTATGATGATTTGGAGAGAAAGTCCGTAGTCGAGCAAACAAACGCGTTGATTGATATGAGCAACGCCGAGAGAAAGAGAATAGTCGAGGCCAGAGGACACGCAGAGTTGTTGCGAACACAGCACATTCTTGCTTACGCTCCAAAGCAATCCGTATACGAAAAGCTACAAAAATGGAAGGATACGGAGTCACTCGAGTTCATGGTAAGTCAAGATCCACTATTACAAGAACGCGTCGGGTCTCTCGTTTCAACACTTTATGCGCATCCTGAAGTAAACTTGACGTTTTACAACGCGCAACTCTTACCGCCTGTGGCAGTCGGAGCGACGGAAAACGTGACAAAAGTTGCGCTACCACCGCGCACCACTTGTCTAGCAGAGTTTGAAGATACCATCTTTGGTGACATTCTTTCAAGAATTGAAGCAGAGTTCAAGCCTGATGATATTCAAGATAGTATAGTTAAGACAGCGGACGTAGAGCCCGAGATTACATTGAGCGAGCGTCTGCCGTTTTACGCCCATCGCGCTATGGAGGAGCGAGTGCTTACAAAGGCGATGAAAACTGGTCAACCCACGGTGAGCGTCGTAATGGGATTCAGCGGTGGTGGAACAACGACGCTCTTACAATTTTGCGCACGGCGCGCCCGCACGCTGTTTTCGCCTCACAGCTACGGCGCCAAAGTGGACACAGTCACGATACTGAGCGATTATGGATCGGTAGAAGGCAGAATGAATCCGACGCCGACGCAAATCTTTAGAAACCTCGCGGCGCAGCTTAAGCAGCATCTCGGCTTCGAAGATCACATCCCAGCGACTCTAGATGCGGCAAGAGCAACATTCATGAAGATGCTTCGCCGCGCTACCGAAGGGCGAGGCAGGGTGCTTATATTTCTGGATGCGCTTCATCTTGTGAGCAACCCGTACGGCATTGCATGGCTTCCGAACGAATACGAGGTCCCTTTTGGCGTGCAATTTTTCCTTGGCATTGTTCGTATCGATCGCAAACCAACGATTGAGAAGAATAAATTGCACGACAATCGGAAAATGCCAGCTGTTGAGTACACATTGATTAACTCGTATCGACACCGAATGTACAAATTGCAGCACGTCGCGCTCGCTTCGTCATGTCCGCAGGCGGTCAAAAACGCAATCAAACTTGACGTTCTCAAATTTGAAGATCGCAGAGCTTATGCTACTCGTTTTCTGCGACCGCTCGGCGTTCGTTTAACGAATAACATGATCATGCAAACGATGGACAAAATGTGCACCGGTGATTTTCGCGGTATGTACTTGATGTGCTCGAGACTGGCGATGGCGGATCCGTACGACGCCGATTTCCCTGCGGCGGTTGCAAATCTTCCACAAACAACTCGCGATCATTATCACCAGTTGCTGGCTGGCATTGAAAAGCTACTACCCATGGATGTTTTGATTTGTGCGCTTCCTGTGATCACGTGTGGCGCCGGTATAATTACTCGCGAGGATGTCGCGCGCATTCTTCACGAATACGTGCTCCCCGCGATGCCGTTCGCCGTCATCATGGATACGTGCGTGATGAACCTCCTATGGGCCGCTCGATTCATCATAAAGGGTAGCTCTTTCGGTGGTTACGCCGTCACGCCGACTGATCCGCTCGTGGTTGACGATCAAGTCGTGCACGATGTCATCATGGAGCGCTACGCCTCAAAGGAGTCGAGTAAGCGCTTAATCTATCAAATGTTGGCGCAACACTTTGGAAAGCGTGTGATGGGACGTGAACTTTTGGGACGAGCGCTGGCGCTCAAGATCAAAGAAGACGCTGGTTTCGACGTGCTTGCACGAGATATCAATGGCGAGTACGTCAATATTGACTTGAAACATGAGCATCACATGACGATGCGATCGATTGAATACCTACCGTACTTTCTGACGCAAGCGCGCATGTTTGACGTACTCGTTGAGCTTCTCACGGATGTTGATTTTATGCAAGCCAAGCTCATGATTGGCGAAGGTCAAGCGTTAATCGATGATCTTGATCGTATTTTACCGACATCTTATGGACCGGAACGTCCGTTGTGGATTTCAGCACAGCTATCCTCCAACGAAGAAGTCGTCGACGTTCCAGGCGCACCTTCGGGCATCGACGGTAAGCTTCGACAGCTTGCGATTTATAACTCGCATTGCCTTGGTTTTCACGTCGAAGCATATCAATACTACGCCACGCAAAGCGTGTCGAACAAAATGACAGAAGAATTGGCTTCGATTAGAGACGTGCTCTGGCGCAACATTGAAACATTGCACCAATCTCCCCAAATGATTCGTCAGATACTCAACAACGATGTTGGAGAAGGCGCACCGAGACGATTTTCCTCAAACGGGCTGATTGAAGCGAGCGAGAGCGCGATTCGCGACGCAACCGGCGCCGAGCGCCTCGCCATGCGTTGGGAAAATAGACCCCTTGAAGGTCTCGGAAGCATTGCATTTCGAAGCGCGTTTGAAAGAGGCGCTGAGGTAAAATGTATCATGTGGTTGGACGACGCGACTTTTGTCGTCGGGTACTTCAGCGGTGGCGTCGAAATCTGGAGCGCTCCTTTGGGTGAGATTGTTGCTCGCTTCATCGGCCACGAACGCGCCGTGACGGCGTTGACTTTGCTTAATCACGATAAGACTAAAAACGCGCGGACGTCGGTGTACGTTGTGTCTGGTTCCAAGGATAAAACAATCCGGGTATGGCGATTGGACGATTCACTCGGGCGGGAATGCGCGACGTTGACTGGACATACGGATGGCATCACATCACTCGCGTTTGCCCCAACGACAAATGAACTATTCAGCGCGGCTGGCAAAGAAATTCGATGCTGGTCGTGTGCTTCAGGATATCCACTGCAGTACACGCTGAACACCGATCACACGGCGCCGGTGTCGTCCATCGCGCTCGCGAGCGACTTGAGTTTTATGATTTCAGCGTCGCTTGACGGCATCATGCGATTGTGGCTCTTTACGATGAAAGATGCCGCAACGCGATCGTCGGGAGGAGGAACGAAATATCAAAGAGATTATGGCATAGATGACGCCACCTCTGGCTTCGCATCGATGGATGCTACGTCGTTCGGAGGTGCTTCGTCTAACAGCGGATCAAATCGTGGCGTCAAAAGCAAATCGCTGACTTCGGCCCCGCCTGCGGTCACGCTTGAACTAAGAGGGCATCTCGGCGATATCACGTGCACCGCGTGCACGCAAAACGGCAACATGTTCGCGAGTGGTGGAATTGATCAAAGTATTATGATGTGGGAGCCAAAGAAAGGCAAACACATCGGCATGATTAGGTCACATGAAGGCGCGATTTCTGCACTAAAATTCAGTAACGACGGGCGCTTGTTGATCTCAGCATCGCTCGATCGCACGTGCAAAGTGTTCAACGTGAGTAACGGCGCACTGGTATTATCTTTGTCCCATTGCAGTCGAGTGACGTACGTGGATATTTCGAGTGATGCGAGTGCGTTGATTACTGGCACGATTGATGGGAGTATTCGTTTGTGGAATTGGTTGGGCCGCGAAGGTTCAACTTCGAATGGAAACGTCCCTCGACGTACGAATCTTTTCCGGAAAACATACGATAAGGTTGACGCCGAAATAGACGAGCCTTCAACATCCGTCGTACATCAAGGGAGAGTGTTAGCAAGTTGCCATCTCGATGTCGAAGGCGTCGGCTCATGTTTTGTCACGGGTGGCGAGGATGGCGCCGTTCGCGTGCTTAATGCAAAGGATTGGAAGCTCGTTGAAGATATTCAGCCTCTGCAGTCTGCTAAAAACGATAAGACATCGATCCAGCATAGTGCGATCACGGCGATGTGTGCTGTTCAATCGGAATCGTCAGTTTACTTTGGTAAAGCAGACGGTGCGCTCACAAGTTGGGATTTCATCACAAACGCCTGGACCTGGCCTGATGATCACGAAGTCTCCGAGCATAGGTCGGCTATTACTAGCATGGCGCCGCTAAGCGAAAGTATGCTCGTTACAGCTGATGCCACCGGCGCGATATGCATTTGGAACGTTGGACGTCGCAGCCCCGCGCTTGCGAAGACACTTGCGGGACATAGCGCGCGCGTTCACGGGGTATGCGTTGAATCCCATACGTCATTCTATTCCGTAGGTGCGGACAGGGTCGTCAAGCATTGGAATGTCGATCGCGGTACATTTACTGACTTCACTGCGCACGATCTCGCCGTCACCGGCTGCGCGATCAGTGCGCGTGGATTGGTCACCGTCGGCGCGGATAATTTCATCAAGCTATGGGACGCGCGCGCCGGCGTAGAAACCAGCCGCACGTACTTCCTCGCAGGCACGCCACTCACTTGTGAGACAATCGCTGAGCAGCCTAACTGGGTCGCCGTCCTGGGCGACGCCGGATTGCACGTTTACGACGTGCGCAAATCCAACAAAGTGTTATCCTTTTCTTCGCCATATGGTTTTTCCCGGCGCGGCGAATCCATCTTGTCGACGTGCGCTTTTAATCGAGAAGCCACGCGTTCGATCGTCGCCGATACCTTTGGCCGCGTCCATGGATGCTCCACCGCACTTATTTCAAGTCACATCGAGCACGACTACTAGTAGAAAACCACCCGCCGACGCGTTGTACTTGTATTAATATCGCAGAAACAGAAAAAGTCGTTGGTTCGCTCGAGTCACGCGCTTCAGCCGCACACGCCGCCGCCCTCGACGCCCGCGCGATGTCGGCGCGCGACAGAGACCTAGATAATGGTCGCAAGAAGCTCGAGGAGTTCCGTGCGCGCAAAGCAGCGCGCGCGTCGTCGATGAAGAGCCCAAAGGCGACGCCAGTGCTCGGTGAAAACGCATCTTATACCGAGAAACTCGAGGCAAAACTCGCGGCGTTGCGCGCGGAGTCCGTCGTGGGCGATGATGATGTGGAAGAGAGCGCATCGACACCGCCGCCACCGGCAAAGGTGGAGCAATCGCCGGAGAGTGCGAGGATGAGGCCGCAGGTTATCGATGAGGATTACTCGGTGACGCTCGACCGCGCGGCTGAAGTGGAGCGCGTCAAGACAGCGACAGCGGAGGCGTTGAAGGAAGCGACGGCGGATTTCGCTAGTGTTAATGATGCTATCGGAGCGCTCCAGGCAGATAGTATCGCTGGCGACGTGGCTGGTGAATTGACGCGCGAACTTGAGGCGTTGCGCGAAGAGTTTGGCGAAGAGCGTGTTCGATTGCAGAGCGAGATTGCGGCGCTTCAAGCGCGAGAACGGGCGCTGGAAGAAGAAGTAGAACGATTGCGTACACTTGAACCCGAATTAGACAGTCTGAAGGCGCAGATCGAAGCGAAGGAGGCGAATGCGGGTAGCGCGTCGGCTGAGGCTGATACCTTGCGCACGCAGCTCGCGGAGAAGATTGAAGCCTTGCAAACCGCCTCGGCTGAAGTCGAAAGCGCGCGAGCAGAAATGGAAAACCTCAAGTCTATCGCCGAAGATGCGAAAAAAACTGGCAAGGAGAAGGTGAAAAAGGCTATCGCCAAGGGCAAAAGTATTGAGGCGGACAAGAAGGCGCTCGAAGTTGAAATTGAAACTCTGCGCAACGCGGCAGAATCAAACGCCAACCTGACTCAAAAGTTGGCTGACGCCGACGCAAAATTAGCAGCGCTCGAAGGAGATCTCGCCGATGCACACTCTAAGGCTGAAGCCATGGCGGAAATTGAAAAAGAGCTTGCCGAACTGAAGACAACCCACGTGACGTTGCAATCGCAACTCGGCGCACTCGATTCATTGCAAGCCTCCCAAGAGTCCATGGTAGAAGAACTCAGCGCGGCGCGCGGGACAATTCAACAACTCCAGCAAGATCTCGAGTCGGCAATGTCCGATTTGAGCACGGCGAGAGTGGATGTCGAAAACGCACGAGCCGAGGCTGACACTCGCAAGCAACAAATCAAGGAAGATTTGACAGGTACGATGGAGTCCTTACAGAAACTCGAGGCTGAAATCAAGGAAGAGCGTGCAAAGCACGAAGAAGAGCGGGTAAAGCACGCCACACAGATTGAAGAAATCACTGATCGATTGGATGTGTCTGAAAGAGCTGTGTTTGAAAAGGATGCTGAAATTGAGTCGCTCGTATCGCGTATCGAAGAAGCAAAGAATTCTGCGAGCGACGAAGTCGTGCAGCTTCGCGCTGATATTGAGTCGTTAAGGAGTGAGAAGCAATCGGATGACGATCGCAAGGCAGCCGAGCTCTCAGAGCTGAGTGGAGCGTTAGAACACACGAAACTTGAGCTGGAGACGCTGGCGAATGCGAAACACGCGCTCGAAAGTGAATTTAAGACAAAGGACGAAGAAATCGCCGCACTGAACGCGCGCGTTGAAGCTGCGATGGCATCTTCAAGTGACGAAGTGAAAGAGCTTCGATTGCAGTTGGAGTCCGCGAACGCCGAAAAGTCGGCAAGTGCCGAAAGTGCGGCAGAGTATGTCGCCGCGCTAAAGGTAGCGAATGAAGAAATTGATTCGCTCAACGCTCTCAAGGGTGACATTGAGAAATCCCTAGCGAACAAGGATGCAGAAGTCGCGAGTGTCAAGTCTGAAATGGAATCCATGCGGCAAACTGCGACGGCGGACGTAGAACAAATCCAAGCCAGACTCGATGCAGTTGATTTTGAGAAGAACGCGCAACACGAGCAGCTCGTCGAACTCACGGCGCGTTTGCAACAACGTGATGAAGAGTTTGCTTCATTGACGTCAGCACATGCAGCCGTCGAAGCGATCAGAAGTCAACGCGATCAGGAGATTGCCGACTTAAACGCTCAGCTTGAAAACTTTAAGTCCTCTGGTGATGAGATTGCGCAGTACCAATCCCAGATTGCTGAACTCGAAGCGCAGAAAGTAACACTTGCGAGCGAGCGAGCCGAGTTATTACACCGCGCCGAGCAGGCTGAAGCAAACGTTGCGTCGTTGACTGAATCCATGGCAACGATTAATAAACAATCGTCCGAGAAAGACCAGGAAATCCAAAAGTTGAATGACGCCATCGCTGACGCTCAAGGTGCCGCTGCAAAGGAACTAGCGGAACTGCGCGAATCGCTCGCCAGCTTGGAGCAGGAAAGTGGAGCCAAGGTGAACCAGCTCAATGAGCAACTCACTGATGCGAACGATCGAGCGAGTGCACTGAACAACGAACTTACGGCGCTGAAGGACGCAAAGAATGCGACAGAAGCGACGCTTGCAACAACGAATGAAGCGCTCGCAGCGGTGCGAGCCGAAGTGGATTCCATGAAGAACGCGACTGGCGATGAACTCGGCCATCTTCAAAAGAAGCTCGATGCCGTTGAAGAAGAAAAGCACGCGCAAGAAACACAATTGAAAGATTATGTCGAGCGTTTGCGAACAACAGAAGAGAAGTTGACTTCCATGAAAGCGGAGAAGAAAAAGCTAAAGGATTCGGCGACGGCGAAGAACAAAGAACTGACGCAACTCAGAGAGCGCGTCAAAGCGCTCGGGAGCGAATCGAACGACGAGGTCAAGCGTGTGCTCTCACAGCTCGGAGAACTGCAAGAATTACAAAAGACGACCGTCGCAGAGCGCGATGCGGCGAATACTTCGAAAGTTGATCTCGAACAGCGACTCACCACGCTAGAGTCTGAGCGCGAAGGATTGATGTCGAGCGCGTCTGAAGCAAATACCATGGCGGCGCGTTTATCGGAATTGGAGACCGAAATCGCGACTGTGCGGGCGAACGAAGAGAAGACGCTCACGGAGATGAGTGACCTTGCAGATACAAAGAATGCGTTGATCGACAAACTCACTGAGGAATTAGAGGCTGTTCGCGCGAGCGGTGACGCGGATGCGCAGCGCCGCGTCGGCGAGCTCAACGCCACGCTCGGTGAAGCTCAGTACGAAGCTGCGTCTTTGCGAAACGCATTAGACGAAGCACGCGCATCTATTGCGTCCATGTCAGAGCTACAAGCCCGCGTGGCGACAGCTGAGGCAAACTTGGCCACCGCGAACGAAGTACAAAAGGATTTGAGTGCAAAGCTTTCGGAAGCAAACGCGGCGTTGGCGCGTCAACAAAACGCTCCGCCTTCGACGCCACCGCCTTCGTCAGCATCTCGTCGAATCCCAAGAACTCCCAGTGAGCACAGCACGCCTTCGGTGAGCATAATTGACATTGAATCTGGCGAGAAAGACCGCGCAGAGTCCCCGAGCAAAACCATGCGCATGTGGCGAGATAGTCGCGTCACCGGTCGCGTACCGAAATCCGTACAACCCGCGATGGATGTATGCGATCGAGCATTCGTGCGATTCTTTCGCGTCATGCGCACGCAACCCGCGCTGCGGTTCGCGGCGTTATCTTATTGGGCGCTCATTCACGCCTGGCTATTCCTCAGATTTGTCTTGTAAAACCAACCAAACCGACATGACTACTACAACAAATACGTTTTAATCGCCGCCGCAATCGGCCGCGCCGGTCTCTTATGCGCTACTCCAACTATTCTCGCTACTTCTACGCCATTCTTCACCAAGACAAAAGTCGGCACAGTCTCAACTGCCGCCTCGCCCGCCGCCTCGTCGTCGAGCGCGTCAATGTCCACCTCCGCGAACGCCACCTCCCCGAATTCTCGCGCCAAACTCGCAAACTTGGGCTTGAACCGCACGCACGGCGCGCACCACTCCGCAGTAAACGCCACGCACGCCGCCGACGTCGACGCCATCGCTTGTTTCAGGTCCTTCGCCGACACCAACCGTGCGACTGCGCCTTCCCCGTGCGACGTCAACCTCGCCGCGCGCGCGCGATCGACGACGCATCCCGTGGCGCCCGCGCCCGCGCCCGTCGTCGTCGTCGTCGACGCCGCGGGCGCGTCCCACCACGCGGTGGACATCGCGCGCGCGCGGCGAGGTTGACGTCGCGGCGCACACTGCGGGATTGAACATTGCTTTTTCAGTGGCGCTCGCGTGCGGCTCGACGTCAAAGAACGACGCCCCCGGGATCGCGAGACCGCGGCTGGGACGCGCGAGACGATCGGCAATCGCATTCATCATGCGCGCGGCGGGCGCGGCGGGCGCGCGCGACGGCGCTGGCGCGGTGAGGCGTGCGCCGCGTGCTCGATGTCGAGTCAGCAGCACGACTGTCGCGCGCGCGGTGTCTCGACGGGACATGCACGCCATGTCCATCGTGTTGCCGGGACTGATCGCGACGTCGTCGCCGTTTGTATTCTCGGATGACGCCGTGGCGGCGGCGGCGGCGGTGACGACGCGGTGTCCTCGCGCGGAGGCGCCGCTGCGCTCGACGAAGACGTCGCCGTCGCGCGTCATCAAAGGTTGTTGGCAACTCTCTGGCGGCCATGGGGGAGATCGCGCGACCGATCGCACGCGAGGAGACGTTGCGATTGAAGATTTTGCATCGTTCGTCGATGCGGGCATAAGTACGTTCGACACTGGGCCAGAGGCGTGCGGCTACGGCGATAGCGAGCTCATCATTGGAGAATATTTGAAGACGGAGCACGCGCGTAAACATCGCGACGAAATTCAAGTCTTTACGAAATTGTGCTGCGTTGGACGCGAACAATCGAACATGACGAAGGATTGGGTGATGGCGAACGTTGACAGGCCTCGAAAACGGTTGGGTGTGGATAAAATTGACATGGTGCAGATGTATTGGAACGAGTACAACCAACGCGGATACGTTGACGCCGCGTTGTTTTTGACCGACTTGAAGCACAAGGGGGTAATTGATGCGGTGTCGTTGACAAATTTCGACACGCAACGCATGAAGGAGATGCTTGATGCCGGCGCTGAGATTTCGACAAACCAAATTCAATACTCGCTTTTGGACCGTCGACCAGAAAAGGTGATGAAACAGTTTTGCGAATCCACGGGCGTCGGACTGTTGCCTTACGGCGTCGTCGCTGGTGGTTTGTTAAGTGACCGGTATTTAGATGCTCCACCGGACAAGGTGGTTATGAACACGTCGAGTTTGCGAAAATACGCCAGCGTCGTGGGGAACGTCGGCGGCTATTCTTGGTACCAAAGTTTACTCAAATGTTTGCGCGCGGTTGCCGACAAGCACAACACCAGCATCGCTAATGTCGCGTCAAGGTGGGTGTTAGAGTCGCCTGTTGTGCCAGCTGTTATTCTGGGCGCGCGTAACGCCACGCATATTCCAGACCATTTGGCGTTGTTTGACTTTTCGCTCGATGACGCCGACCGCGACTCCATAGCAAGCGTCTTGGCCGGCGGCGAACAACCCACGCAAGACGCGTACACATGGGAGCGCGGCGGTAAGTGGTAAGTTTGTCATCGCATACACTCGTAACGACCGCGTGAGGTGCCAGACGGTAGTAACTGTAGTAGTTTTCCATATTGCAATACACATAATTAATTTTACCCGATGCGTCGTCGTCGTCGCCGTCTAATCTTTGGCGATACGCAACACCACTTTCCCTCCAGCAGAGCCATCGCGCGCGGCATCAAACGCGTGCTCAATGTCATCTAAATCTAAAACTTTGCCCACGGGCACGCGCAAAGCGCCGTCGGCAACTAGTCGCGCTATTTCAACCACTGCATCTGGATCCATTCGCATCACCGCCTGTTCATAACCGACATCCTTTTGCCAGCGGCTGAGCGTCTTTTTCTTCGCGTACTCCGTAAAAGCTTTCATCGCACCCACAATCATCCCTCGTTCATCCCCGATGAGTTTGCCTAGATCCCCATGCAGCGTCACGTAGCGTCCCAGTCCCAACTTCAACCGCTCGATGGCTTGCGCCTCCGTCGACCGCGTGCCCACGCAATCCACCGCCACATCAAAAGGCGCCCACGACTCGCGCTCCGCCGTCTCTCGCAACGCATGTTTCACGGTATAATCCACCACATCACGCACGCCCATGTCGCGTAAACGATCAAAATGCCTCGCGCGCGCCGTCGCCGCCACTTCGCACCCCAAGTCTATCGCCAGCGCCGCCGCGCACGTGCCCACCGCCGACCCACCGCCGAGCACGAGCACCCGCTCGCCCGCTCGCGCACCACCTTTATCTCGCAACGCTCGCCACGCCGTGAGCGCGGCGAACGGGATCGCCGCGGCGTCGACATCCGTCACGTCGCTCGGCGTCCGCGCCAACGCGTGCGCCGGACTCACCGCGTACTCCGCGAACGCTCCTCTCGACGTCGTCGGCGACATCGCGCCGTACACGCGATCGCCTATAGATACCCCGCGCACGTCCCGCCCGACGTCGGCGACGACGCCGGCGAATTCGCGCCCTGGAATCCACGTCGATGATGACGTCCCAGCGGTAAACACATCCGTGGCGTAGCCGTCGCGCACGGCGCCGACGTCGATGCGGTTCACCCCAGCCGCGCGCACGGCGACGAGCACGTCATTCCGTCCGATCGTAGGCACCGGCACCGAGGGCGCGACGGTGAGCGACCGCGTCTTGGCGCACGCGAGCGCGGCGCGCATGATTGTGACGTCTGACGTGTGCCGCATTCGACGCCTCGTCGCAACGATCGACGACGCCGACGGCGCGCGACGAACGACGGTGCGATGATGACGATGATAACGATCGATGCGGTGCGGGCGTGCGCGTCGGCGGCGCGCGCGTCGGCGGCGAGGGGTGGATATAGATGTCGTCGCGATGGCCAGAGGGTGATGATGACGACGACGTCGGTGGCGTGGCGCGATGGGCGAGCGTCGGTGCGCGCGCGCGCCGCAGAGGAATCGCGCGATGACGCCAACGGAGGTGATGACGAAGACGAAGGGTCGGACAGCGCGTTGAGCTCGTCGTTCGCGGATGAGCTCGCGCGACGCGGAGGAGGCGCCAAGGCGAGCGGAACGCCGAGTAATCCGTTCGAAAAGCTCGGTGCTGCGGCCAACGCGCCTCCGAGGTTTGCTCCGAGCAAGGCGGATAGACGACCAGTGGATGATGGCGATCAGCTCGCGCGATCGCGTGCGTTGCAATCCGAAGGTCTCGCCGGTTTCCCGGCGCGCGCCGAGCAATTAATCAAACTCGGTTTCGCCACATTTCTCGGATTTGGGCCATTCATCGCCGCCATTTCCGTCGTGTTTTGCTTGACGTATTTTCTATTTGGGTCTGATTTCATTCACTCGGGCGAGGGCTACGGGACACCGGCGTTCGTGCCCGCGGAGGTGCTCTTGGCTGAGCCCACCGTCGACCGCATGGTGCCGTTCGCGCAATACGTCGACCAGCCGTGAGCCGTGTGTCGTCCACGTCCACGGCATTATTGCCATCACCTTTCGTCATTGTAATCCACCGCTACGCGCATTTACTGCATCGCATGCGCGCTCGCGGACGCGGCGCTCGTTTTGGGATAATTTTTGGCGCCAAAACGAACACTCGCAAAAACTGTTGCGCGCGACATAACGCGACGCGCGGTGACGTACCGACCACGCGCGCACGAACGAGAACGCGCGCATAGCATGTTAGCATTCACTCGCGCGCGCAAACGCAGCGCGAGCGCGTTAGATGCGCCGTCGACGCCCGTCAAAGCGCAACGATCGATGGCACCGATCGTTGACAATGCAGAATTTCACGATGGCCTCGCGGCGGTGTCGCCGCCGGTGACGCCGATCAAGGGCACGCCCGTGCGCGTTGATCCAGTGATAAAGGTACGTGTCATGCGTTCGTGCGCGTTTTGCGCGCGTTTGAGCGAGGCGAGTGGGCGCATTGCGCGTGCGATCGTCGTCTTGTGGGAGGCGTTTTTAGGCTGGACGAGCGCGTGGACTGACGTTGGTGTTCGTGACCGTACGCAGAGCGTGTATCGATACATTGATAAAAAGACGTACTTGGATTGGGGTTTGACGAGCGATTGGCTCGTGGAAGGGCCGCGGAAGCGTCGGTCGATCGGAGGCGAAGGGTCGGAGACGCCAGAGGCGAAGAGCGCTGAGGCGTCGCCGATCAAAAAGGCTAAGACGGAGACACCTGGAGAAGAAGAGAACGCTGCGAGTGAAGGGTATGGTGAAATGACTGAAGGATCAATTGAGCGATTGTTACAGTTGTTACAAGAGTTATCCACGGCGGATTTGGATTCGCCTTTGCCGTTGCGTACGCCGGTGAAGGGGCAGCCCGCGTGGGCGTCAAACGGGTTGGACTTGTGCGAAGAGAGCTCATTCGTGGATATTGGAAGTGGATACGGTAAGGTTGTCTTTCATGCCGCGCTCTCGGCTAAAGTTTCCAAGTCGCTCGGGATTGAATATGTGCCGTCGCGCGCGACGAAGGCTTTGGAAGTTCAAGCTGATCTCCTCGACGGTTCGCGAGCCTTTATGACGGAAGATTCTGTCGAGCTCATGTCGCCGCCGCGCTGCGTGCTAGAACAAGGAGATGCTACAACATACGGTGCTTTCAAGTTTTCGCACATTTACATGTACGATCGAGTGTTCAATGAAAAGACGATTGAGCTGTTAGCGAAACAACTCAACAAGTCAAAGTTCAAAGTCATGGTGACGTATCAGCGCGTGGAATTGTGGAAACGTTTAGGTTTGCGCAACGTCGCACACGTGCACTCTTTTACGATGCGCACCACAGGTGGACAAAACTTCAAGGCGTACATCCTCGTCAAAGAAACGTGAAAAGATTAGTTTTTGTTTAGAATTTCGCGTTGTTATGACATGTGTAGACTACTTTCAAGCATAATCATTTACTTCGCTGCGGCGGCTTCACTTTCGCTAGCTTTTGCTTTCAACTCAGCCTTGTATTCGCGTAAGGCTACAAGGCCTTGTTCGAGCACTTGAATATTCTCAGGGTCCTCGCCTCGCGCCTTGAAATCCTTGATGATTGACTTCAACTCAGTCTCTGTAGCTAAGTTGCGCTCGGCTATGTTTTTCTTACGTGGGAGACGCGTGCGCAACGCTTCTTCCATTG
>Ga0222715_10002477_pt1 | contig 16880 bp, 17 predicted proteins | sample C33_9DmetaG_FD_165056 | JGI IMG/M metagenome (GOLD analysis project Ga0222715, IMG submission 165056) | Estuarine water microbial communities from San Francisco Bay, California, United States - C33_9D | ecosystem: Environmental > Aquatic > Marine > Unclassified | place: USA: California... | reverse complement strand
CATACGCTCGTCGTTCCACGTAACGGCAAATTAAAAACAGTCACGATTATTTGTTCACATTATTATAGCTATAGAGATTATTCATCCTGTAACATCAGACTTATTAGGTGCGTTGGCTATTACCTCGTATCCGCGTGACAGTCGCAATAAGAAACATCAGTTTGCGCGTTGACGCTTGGCATCCGTCTCTTCATTCTCTGAAGGAAATGCCACGTCTGGTGTAATTCTAAACGACAGTAAAACCATCAACTTATTGGGTGACACATCGCGAACTTCACTGACGGTGGCGTTCGTAATTTCTGCTCCAAGATGCCCCGAGCCTCTTCGCACGACGTCGTCATCCGTCTCTGTCGCCGCCTTGAACGTGTACGTATGAATCATGGGTAAATCCCGACCCGCCCAAACTTTGCGATCAAACGAACCTTTCAAACAATCTAAAAACTCTATTCCTGATGCCGGTAAGTTCGTAATGAGGTGATCGAACGTCGACCCAGCTGGGGGCTCGCCGTCGTCTTCGGCGGCGGCCCAAACAAGCTTAGGCTTAGTCTCGCGAAACGGGATCTTCTTCTCCTTTGCCTCTCTCTTCTTGGCATTGAATTCTGATAAAGCTGCATCGTACGCCGCCTTGTGCGCGACCCAAGCTTTCTCGTGGTCGACGTCATCGCTTGCCAGTGGCGACAAAAGAGCCTTTATAAATACACGTGCATCCATATTGTAACACTTCATCAAGTTCTTCACTCTGTTTTCCTGGGCATTGATTTTAAGGTATTTTGAGCAGTCTGGGTTCAAGTCACTGGCGAAGCATCGAATACCGCGCTGTGCGGCGGGAACAGAGAATGGTCCGACTCCACTCGTGGCGTCGCAAATGACGTCAGTATCTGCAAACGAGTCCACCAGTCTTTTATGTTCCGTTTCTAATCTCGAGTTCCAATACACCGTTCCGAAATCAAGTTTGAACGTCATCCCGTGCTGTTTCACCTCGGTCACCAAGCTCGGGTCGCCCGCTAACAGCTCCCATTCCGGTACTCTAAATTCACTTTCAATGGAGCCGACTTTATTCACCACCGTTTTCAACCGTTCGTTTTTATCCAACACCACCTTACCAATCAAATACTTATACTCCGCGTGCTCATCGCGTAAATTCATGTGTGCAACGTGCCCGATGGTCTCAAACGAGCTCGGAATCTCAACACCTGGTGGTAATAACTTGCTCAATGCTTGCGCCGCGTTAAAGTACTCGTACGTCAACGGCACCTCGTACGTGGTCATGTCAAACGTCTCTACATGCGCCTTCACCGCGCTCAACTTATCTTCCGGCACGCCTTGAAGCGAGTCATCCACGACACGATCGTTCAAAAGCACTAATCGCTCGCGCTCGCGGCCTTCGCTCGGGTCCCTGACTACAGCCTTGACCCGCGGCACGTCCAACGCGAACCCACGCAGCGCACGCAACACCGCATCGGTCTTCTCCACGGGCACTCGCAGCGCGCGCACGGTCATAGACGTTTCAAACGCCGCTCGGTCGATGTGTACATCTGGGGCGGGCTTGAGGGTGGTGCTAGACATCACGCTGCGGTGGCTGCAGGCGGCGGCTGCGAGGCGTCGACGGTTCGACGACGACGGTGACGCGGGAGAAGAGCCGAAAGACGGAGACCTACGCGCGTTGGTACGCGCGGCTAAAAGCGCGCGCGTTATTGCGAATGAACGCGTGATGATTATCGCGCGAGCGCGCGGGATGCACGTGGAGGTTAGCCTCGCTATGAGGTCTGTACAAGAAACGTTGGTATAAAAATACAACACTGGCGTACGAAACATTCGTACTTGTTTACTCAATGCCAGCAGCGCGAACGGAAGAGCTAGAAATATCGCGGTCGCCATCAGCGCCACGCAAAGGATCGGCGATGCGTGCGGTTTTTGCACTCTTGATGTTGTCTCGCGTCGCTCTGCCATCCTTTTCGCCGATGGGCCATCTCGGGAGGAGATTACAATGGATATCCCGAGGATCCATCGTTTCGTGTTTGCGTTCTAAATCCGCATCGACGGCACTTTCAGCGAGTCCGAGGGCGAGACGTTCACACCCAGACCACGCCACCATGACACCGTTATCGGTGCACCATTTGGGCGGAGGAAAGACGAGCGGTAAATTCGCGTCTTCGGCAATTTTGACCAGTGTGGAACGAACGGTGGCGTTCGCTGCAACACCGCCGGCGACGACAATGCACGACAGATCGGGAGTGTCCTCACGAGCCCACACGATTGCGCGCTTCAAGCGCTCCTCGAGATGCTTGACCGCCTTGGCCTGGAAACTCGCCGCGATGTCGGCGCGCGTCTGTCGTTTATCGACGCCATCCCATTCGACATCATCGCCATCACCACCACCAATGTCGGCATCTATCGCCATGCGCGCCGCAGTTTTCAACCCAGCATACGAAAAGTCACAATTCTTTCGCTGCCGCAATGGCACTGGAAATTTATACTTGGTCGGGTCGCCCTCGAGCGCGAGCTTTTCCAACGCTGGCCCGCCACCCCCACCCACTGGTAATCCTAATAACCTCGCCGTTTTATCATACGCCTCGCCCAAAGCATCATCTAAAGTGGAACCTAATATGGTATAATCTCCAACCCCGCGCGCTGTGATGAGCATGTTGTGCCCACCGCTCACGAGGAGCGCTAAAAATGGAAACGTCACCGCCTCCGTCCCGGCGCATAGCCTCGCCACCAACGCGTGCGCCTCGACGTGATGCACGGGTACGATCGGCAAAGAATACTGCGCTGACATCTTTTGCGCCTTACGCACGCCCACGCGCAGGCACATGGATAGCCCTGGTCCGCACGTCACGGCGACGGCGCTCAACGCCTCAGCCGTCGTTCCCGCCTCCGCGAGCGCCGCCGCCACCACCGCATCAATCGCCTCTTCGTGCGCAGCACGCGCTAAATTAGGCACAACACCACCCCATGGACCATGTATCGCCGCTTGCGACGCGATCGCTTCGCCCAGCACGACGCCATCGCCGCGCACCACGGCGGCGGCTGTGTCGTCGCAACTCGTCTCGATGCCGAGCACCAACGTTTGTGCGTTCACCTCCACGCGCGCGCCGGCGTTGAGCGCGCCCGAACCTAAGAATACACCCGACGAGACGTCCGCGGTGTTTTTCGGCGCGTGCGCGTGCGACAGCGTGCGCGTGCGAGCGGTGCCACCGCCGACGGCGCTTTTGTTGGCGTGCTGTTGCAAAGGTTTCGAGCCGTCGCGTCGTCGCCCACACGTTCCATACGCGCTCACCCCGCGCCGCGCGTGCACGACGCATCGCGTCAGCATCGCGCGCGTCGTCGAATACATGACCACCGCGTCGCGATGGCGTCGATGAATGACGAACGACACATTTGGAGCTTTTTGAGCTTTCGCGACTTCTTCAGGACGTCGCGTTACAATTCTAAGTACACGCTAAACACACGCTACGCTGGCAAATAAAAAGCAAACAATCAATATCATCACACCCCTGGGTGCCCGGGTTCGACTTCCAACACGAAGAACCACAGCACGGCGAGCAATAGCCCGACGCAAAACGCGCCCGCGACGAGCAACCAACCCCACTGAGCGCACAAGAGCTCCACGTCCTCCCTCAGCGACGTCGCCGCGTTCGCCCTCTCGCGCCGCACGCGTTCCTCCTCCGTGCGAAGTACGAGCGGTACGCGATCGCTCGTGATCCACGCGCCGTCGGCGTTCCCGAAATATCCATCCTCGTTCAACCCATCGATCGATGACTTGTCGTCGTCTTCGGTGGTGTCCCTGTCGAGCCGCCCGCGTTCGATGTCGTCGTCGCGCGACGCCGTCGCCGCAGACGTCGATGGAACGTCGTCGTCGTCGTCGTCGTCGCGCCGCGCGGCGGCGCGATCGGCGAGCTCGATCGAGGCCATCGCAGCGCGCGCCGCGCGTTTCTGACGCAACGGCCTCGCGTCGCCGCGATCTCGCCATTACCCGACGCATCGCACGCGACACCGCGACGCGGCGCGAGTGACACGCGAAACCGCGACGCGATCGACAGCGCGTTGACGACGAACGCCGCACGGAGGCGCGCGACGAGCGAGGAAGGGCGTAGGACGGCGCCATGATTCCACGCCGGGTGTCGCACAGTCCGATCATCGGTCCGGGCGTCGTACCGCTCGGTGCTGATCCGCAGTACGACGCACAGTACGCGAATGAGTACAAGCACGTGACGCACGTGCCATCGGGCGGTGGACGGGCGTTTACGATTGATGGGAAACAGCGAGAGAAGACGCCGACGACGCGGACGCAGACGCCGTACGTGACGGGTACGTCGGTGCTCGGGTTGAAATTCGCGGGTGGGACGTTAATGGCGTGCGATACGTTGGCGTGCTATGGGAGTACGAAACGGTATAAGAACGTCGAGCGCATGAAGCGAGTGAATGATAAGTGCGCGATTGGTTTCTCTGGGGAGTTGAGCGATTTCGCGTACGTGTGCGACTTGTTGGACGAGTTGACCACCGGAGATTTCTGTGACGATAACGGAACGGTGAGGAACGCGCGGGAGATTTATCAGTACTTGACGCGGGTGATGTATAACAGACGGTGCAAATTTGACCCGTTATGGAACTCGCTCGTGGTCGCCGGCGTCGACGGGGAGGGCGCGACGTTTTTAGGTACGATTGGGATGATTGGTACGCACTACGAAGACGATCACGTTGCGGCTGGGTTTGGGAATCATATCGCGCGACCGATCTTTAGAGACCGCTACAAGGACGATCTCAGCGAGGAAGAGGCGACGGAGATTATGAAGATGGCGTTGTACGCGTGCGTCATGCGCGACAAGCAGATGATGAACAAGTTTCAAATTTGCAAAGTCACAAAGGATGGTGTGACGATTGGTGAGCCGTTCGCGGTGCCCATGGAGTGGGGCTATGAGAAGTTTTACAATCCCACTGAGTTCTCGAAAGGCGGGTGGTAGTCACGCAGGTCATACTAGAAAATCTTTGTTGTTTTTAAAAGAGAGACGTTTTTACTCATCATCGTTTTTCCACCCTCTTTCACTACTTGCTACATTTTTTATTACTTCAGCGCATCTCAGACGCCTTGAGCAGTCTGAATGCACACACTGAGTTGCGAATCTCATGCACGTACTCGTGCGCTGGTGTCTTGGGAGTCAAATACAAGTGCTCATTCAAACCATCCTTGCTGTTCTGCATGGCAAATTCTAGAGCCTGTTCGTGATCACTGCGCTGCACGTGCTCCTCGAGCTTAGATATGAGCACCTTTTCACTCACTTCACCCTCGCGCGCTTGTTCCAAAACATTAGACTCCCACTTCTCGTCAATGTTCCACAACGCGGCGCCGATGCGAGCGCGCTTTGAGGGCGGTTGGTCGGCATCCGCCGCTGCAGCTAACATGGCAAACACCGCTCTCGCGACATCGGGGATGTACTTGACTAATTGCTTTTTACGAGCCTTACGATCACGAGCGACCTGCGCGCGCACGATTTTTCCGCGGAGCTGCAACGCGCACTGCTTGATGGCTTTGTCTACCGCTTCCGCGATTTCGTTGTTTTCGTCGCCAATGTACTCTTTCGACGTCCCCTTGAATGGAATCTTTGTCGATACGATGGACACGAACACACCAATCTTATCATTGTTCTTATCAATCTTGTACGTGCTCCAGTTCAAACGCTGCACGCAACGAGTGACGACATCGTTACCACCTTCAAACAATAGAGGAATGCGATTGGCAAATCGGAACACGTTGAAGCCGGGTTTGACTTCGCGACCACCAAGCGATACGCAAGCTTCGACGATGAGTGGATGCCCACCACATGCGAGCGCTGGCGCGCAAAATGACGCGATCCATTCTGGGCCAAGCTCTTTCATGATACCGAGACGTAGGTTGTATTCGCCTGCGGGCGACAAACACGAACCGTCTGGGTCGTCAAAGCGCGCGTCAGCCAACAGTTGTTGAATTCTCGTCGCTTGCTTATCCGTCACTTCGGAGGGATGCATGTCCGTATCGAATCCATAGCCAAGCTCTTGAATCAAACGTATCGATAAATCCTTGTTGATGCACGTGAATTCCTTGTGCAAAAAGTTTACTAAATTCTTCTCACGCGTTTGCGACAACAGGTCCTTAATGAGCAACATATTCTCCTTCGCCGCCGTGGGGTGATGTTTTGTGATCGATGGTAACGCAGGCATGATGTCTGTTCGGCGTCTAAACAAAATGTCGATATCTTTCGCCGAAGACGTCGTGGCTGCAGAGGTGATGAAGCGAAAGCGTAACTGCGCGTACGGCGTCACGATGGCGAGTTGCCTCAAGTACGATAGCACGTATTGTCTATACGTCGTCCAGTTCCCTTCGATCGTCACCGACAGCGTTGCACCGTGCCATTTGTCATCGTTTGGCACCTTGGCCTCTTTGTGAATATTCGGTTCATTCTTTTCGATGTCAATGTCGAGCTCGTATTCAGACACAAACGACTGATTCGGCTGCGCGCTTCGAATGCTAATCGGCAATCCCGTGGTCTGCTTGGACCAAATTAACGCCATCTTCGACCCAAGACCAAATTTACCTCGCGTCTGCCGCACGCCGTATTTAGTACCGCTCAACACGCGACCTAACATGTTTGGAATGTCTTCGTGATTCATGCCTTTCCCGTTGTCTTGTACGGTTATCTTATAAAAGCATTTCGCCTGCTCTCGCTTGCCTCCGCCTCCACCACCGCGCTTACCACTCTTCTCCGCCGCCTTAGCCTTACGCGCTTCTTGTGCTAACCGCTTCGCCTTGGCCTTCTCGCTCTCAAAATCCGCATACAACTCGTCATCCAACCGCACGTGCGCCTTCAACCCAATCAACCGCTCGTACTGCGACACCGACACCTCCTCCACCGTGATATCAATCTCCGGCAACGTCCCGATCGCCTCAGCGCTATCCAAAGAGTTCTCAATAAACTCCCGCAACGTCGTGTACAGCGACTTGCCCGCGTTTTCGAACCCGGCGATGCCTTTATTGTCTTGAAAAAACTCAGCGGGTGACTTTTGGGTGAGATTTTTATCCCCTTTCCCACTCGCCGCCGACGCCGTCGACGCCTTTTTCGGCGGCATCCTCACCTCGAGCTCAATATATGTATACCTCGCGCCCGACGCCGCCAAAGCCGACGTCGTCGTCGACGCCGCGTTGTGCCGCGCCGCTCGCCTGTCGCTGCCCGATTTTGAATTCTCCACCCCCAGCCCGTCCTGATCATAACTCTCCGATTTCCACCTATCACGACCAGCGATACACCCCCTCGCCCGCGCGAACGTCCGCGACGTCGCCGGTGCCGTGTCCGCACACCGCGCCGCGACCGCTACGAACATCATGGTGCGTGCGACGCGAATCGATCGCGATTTCACGTTTTTCTCGCCCGTCGTCGTCGCGCGGCGCGCGCTGGGCGCGTCGCGGTGGCGCGCGCGCGCGTCGGTGGGATTGGATTCTCGCGATCGCGCGCGTGGATTGTCGAGGCGCGCATCGCCTCGCGCGCGGGCAGATGCGCGGGTCTCGGCGCGCGAGTCTCGGCGATGCGTGGTGGAGTTTTCGTGGCGGCGTTCTGTGCGGTGCGGGCGCGAGACGCGGCGTCGCGCGCGGTGGTGCGGGCGCGGGTCGGCGATCGTGGATTGTGGTGGCGTCAACGGATCGCGCATTCGGAACACTGAATGGGGGTGTTGGCCGTCGTGCGACCGTGGGTTGGCGCGTGCGCGGGGTTTGAGTGATGGGATGAAAATCGCTCGTGTGTGCGGGCGTTGGGTGGGGGTGTTGGGCGCAGGCGGAGGCGTGGGTTGAGAGAATTGCGCGCGTCGGTTGCACTGAAAGCAGTTGCGCCGACGCGCGAGTTGTTGACTTTTTGCGCGTACTGACGATGATTGTTTATTTTGGCACGAATAGGTTGGAACTACGCGTACTAAGGGTAAAGGCCGCGCCTCCGGCCTCTCCGAGGAGCAAAAGCAAGAAATCCGCGAGGCGTTTGACCTCTTCGATACCGACGGTTCGGGGACGATCGACGCCAAGGAACTCAAGGTTGCCATGCGCGCCCTCGGCTTTGAACCGAACAAGGACGAAATCAAGAAAATGATTGCCGATATCGACAAGGACGGTAACGGTACCATCGACTTTGAAGAATTCCTCACGATGATGACCGCGAAGATGGGCGAACGCGACAGCCGCGAAGAAATCATGAAGGCGTTCCGTCTCTTTGACGACGACGAAACGGGCAAGATCTCCTTCAAGAACTTGAAGCGTGTCGCCAAGGAATTGGGTGAGAACATGACTGATGAAGAACTCCAAGAAATGATTGACGAAGCCGACCGTGATGGTGATGGCGAAGTTAACGAAGAGGAATTCTTCCGCATCATGAAGAAGACGTCTCTCTTTTAAATTGCCGTGTAACACAAATCACCCACTCCGCGACGCCTTTGCGGGCGTTCGCTATGTAAACACTGACGTTCAGTGTGACACCGACAGCAGTGCGATCAAGTGCATCGACTGCGTAGAATGTCATTAGATTTAGCTTGAAATAACCACTCTCTCAGAGTCGTGCTTGAAGACGCATGAAAATCGTTGCTCTGGCGATGTTATCATTACACACGTTATTAGCCCGCTAAATGCCTAAGACTTACGCTACACTGGCGAACCGTGCACACGGAAGCGATACACGCACGTCCAACCTTTGTGACCGTGATTATTTTTGACGAATAAGCGCACGTGATCTACGACTCGAGGCGCCTCGACGTCAAACGTTTGCACTGCGCCCAGATCCACCGAGTAGGAAAAATTTCCTAACGGCATCATAGACTTGGGTGCCTTGCTCTTCTTCGTGTTACTGAGCCAGCCGAAAATTCCAAAATCTTTTGGTGCGCTGTGCGTGTCGTAGGCAACCAAACTATCCGAGTGTTCAAGGGTAACCGCGTCAATCGTGATTGGCTGGCGAAGTCGAACGTCGATGAAACCAGTCGGCGAATGCAAAGCCAAGCAATCGCCGGGCTGCTCTAATGATGGCGTCAACAGCCAGTCATCACTTCTCGGATGCACACCAGATCGCAAGTAAGTCAGTGCGGCGGTTATGGGGCCATCGCCACGGGCGACAAAAGGTGAAATAGGAGAGTGCGCGACGACGCGTCCGCCGCCAGACGCGAGCGCGTAATCGGGACGACCTGTGCGGTCAGCATACCACAAGTTTGATGACACATCCGCGCTTTTCGAAAATATGCTTTTCGGCGTCGTGCGCGGTAAGGCTTTCATGTACTGATCGACGCGTTCCGTCATGTGCTTCTCTAACGAGGTGAAATCAGCCGACTGTGGAGCCGCGGTGGCGGCGATGCGAGCCTCGAGCTTCTTCAAATCGCCCGACTTTGCAAACCCTGCCTGATTTTTTTCCATCGCACCAAATTTTTTTTCCATCGCACTAATAGCGCTGTCAATACCATTGAGCTGCGTCGCTGTTACGAACTCTCCCTGGGCTTTTTTCAAAGCATCAATAGTGTTTTGCAACGCGGTAATTTGCGCGTTCGAAACTTGGGCGGTTTGGGCGGGAGTCTTTTTGAAGAATCCGCCCGACTTCTTCGTTTGCAAGCTCGTTGAAAGCGCGTCGATTTGCCTCTTCAGTTCATCAATATGCGACATTCTAGCAAAGTCATTTTGACTCTTACTCAGTGTATACACAGAGCCAGAGAGCGCGCTGATTTGCGCCAACATGTCTTTCGCGTCGCTCGACGTCGCGGAACTGAACGCCGCGAGATCCTTCGCCGACGATGTTTTCAACGCCTTCAATTGCGCGGTCGCAGTCGCGAGTTCATCATTCAACGTCTTCAATTGCTTCTCCGTCGCTACATCTACGGCGGTGAGCGCACTCAACGCGTCGCTCGTGACGTACTTGTCCTGCGCGCCTCGCAACGCGTCGACGGCGGCTTCCAGCGCTTTGAAATCCGTCTCAGACACCTTTGACGATGACTTTTTGAACAACCCACTATTGGCGTTATTATTCTTCTGCGCCTTTGTCGCGAGCGCGGCGATTTGCTTCTTCAATTCATCAACCTGCACCATTTTAACGACGTCCCGTTGACTCGCTTTCAACGCTTCGACGGCGGCTTCCAGAGGAGACATTCCTTTCGCATATTTATCCATCTCATGCCTCAACTCCCGCATCGCCGACGCGCGTCCAGCATCACGCTCTTCACATTTCTTCATCGCATGCTCAACGTCTCGCAATCGACGCGTCATGGGGGCTAAATCCGCGTGCGTTTGGCTCACGCGCGCCGACGCCACCGCAAACGCATTCAAACGCAAGCTGATACTTTGAAGCACCACAGCCACGAGCGCGGTTGCCGTCACGCACGCCGTCGCCACGATGAATGGAATACTTTTGCGTCCATGGTTTCGTGCGCGCGAATCTATCCCATCGTCGTCGTCGTCGTCGTCGTCATCATCATCATCATCTGAAGTTTCAACAGTCACCAACGGTGTCGCCGCGCCTCGTCGCGCCTGACGCCCGCGCGACGCGCTCGACGCCTCCCGCGCGCGCGCGACGCCATCAGAATCGTCGTCATCGTCGTCATCCGCGCGCGCGGGCGCGCTCGCGCTCGCTGATTCGCGTCGTCGGCGCGTGGACATTGATTACAAGATGACGCGCGCTCAACTGTGACGCCTTCACACGTCGACGCACCGCGTCGAGCCGTCCGCGCGCGAGCGCGCGCGAGCGCGCGCAGGACGCGCACGGTGGGACGCGCGCGCGTCGTCGTCGGCGCGTCGTCGCGTGCGCCAGGGCGCGGCGCGCGCGCGTGAACGCGGCGGTGTCGATGGGCATGGACGGTTGGCTTTTTCGCGACCTTCGCGACGCTGGCGACGACGACGGCGACGGCGACGGCGACGGCGACGGCGACGGGGCGACGGCGTGTTCGCTCGCCGATGCGTGGCAAGTGATGGACGTCGTGGATTGCGCCGCGAGCGCGCGCGGGGCGGACGCCAGGACGACGACGCGCGGGAGAGTGTTAAAGTTGACGCTGATTAACGCCGCGGGCGACGCGCTCGCGGCGATCGAACGCGAACGGTTGACGGATATCGGTACGATGGATGACGTACGACCAGGGGTGAAGATTGCGTTCAGGCGAGCGATGACGACGCGCGTGTGCGGGGCGGTGGTCGTCGGCGGAGACGACGTTCGAGTCTTGGGCGGCGGCGCGGACGCGTTGACGAAAGAATGGCGCCGCGCCGCCGTCGCGCGCGCGACGCGCGAGCGCGACGACGTGACGACGGCGGCAGCGTCGACCGCGCCGAAATTTCATCCGTTCGACGCGTCGAAAGAGATTGAGATTCGAGTCACCCGCGGGCAGTCGTCGGCGGCGAGCGTCTCGAGTCGACTCGCGCGGGTCGAAATCTCCCCGCCCACACCACCTCCACGCGCGACTACCGCCGCAAACGACGCCGACGGTGCGGCGCCCATCATCGCGCCTCGCGTGAAGCCCGCGTTGCCGCCATCGCGCGCGAAACCGCCGTGATGACCTCGCCGACCGCGCGTCGAGCCGCGCCCAGCCGCCCGCTCTCGGCGCCGTCCCGATCCCCGTCTCTGCCGCGTCTCACGCCCAATGCGCGCCAACTGCGCGCGTTGCATGGCGACGAGCGCATCGCCTAGCCCTTAGACTATTGAAACGCATCGAAACGCTCGAGTGTCGCCGTCAAAGATGCGCATCCGCGACGTGTCGCATGTCCACCATACACCCGGGTGTTTTGACCTGCGCCCCGGCACATCCACGCGCGCCCCGCCGCGCCCCGCACACGTCCGCGCGTTTCCGCGCTCGAACGCGCTCGAACGCGCTCGCACGCCATGTCTGCCGCGCGTCGATGCGCGCGCGCGGTCGTCGCGCGCGCTAGAACCGCGCTCGCGACGGCATCATCATCATCATCATCGGCTGCGGCATCAACATCATCAACATCATCGCTCAAGTCTTTCGCGGGCGCACTGGCGCGCATCGCACCGGCATCGTCGTCGCGTCGCGCGTACGCGGCGTCGAGCTACCCGCCGCACACGATCATACCCATGCCGGCGCTGTCGCCGACGATGACGCACGGTGGGATCGTGAAATGGCACGTGGACGTCGGCGCGTCGATCGCGAGCGGGGACGCGCTCGCGGATGTCGAGACGGATAAAGCGACAATGGTGATGGAGGCGACGGATGATGGATACGTTGCGGCGGTGTTAGTGAAGGAGGGTGCGACGGATGTTGAGGTTGGACGGGCGGTGTGTGTGATGGTTGAGGACGCCGGGGACGTCGGGGCGTTTGCGTCGTACGAAGCCGAGTCTTCGAGCGCGGAGGCGGGCGCGAGCGCGGAGGCGTCGGCGGAGGTGGTGGTTGGTGTGCGTGCGTCGGCGCCAGTGGCGTCAAGCGCGCCGGGCTCGAGTGCGAGCCGAGCGGCGACGATGGGCGCGCGGCGTGAAGGTGAGCGCGTGTTCGCGTCGCCGCTGGCGAGACGGTTGGCGGCGGATCGCGGCGTGCGTTTGGAGAATATTCGCGGAAGTGGTCCTAACGGGCGCATCATTGCTGACGATGTTGAACACGCGCGTGTGGATGATCACGCCGGCGCCGCTGTGGTGCGCACAGTCGTGGAGGAGCATCCGTTGAGCAAGTTTTTCCCAGAGTTTGAGGACACGAGCGTGAGCGCCATCAAGCGCTTGACGGCGCAGCGTTTGACGGAGAGTAAACAGCAAGTGCCGCATTTCTATCTCACGGTAGATATTCGTATGGACAAGTGCATGGATATCCGACAAACGTTGAATAAGCAGCTCGCTGACGACAAGGCTGCGGCTGGAGCTAAGATTAGCGTCAACGATTTCATCGTCAAGGCGAGCGCCAAATCGCTGCTCGCTGTGCCTGACGTCAACGCGAGCTGGTTGGGAGATAAGATTCGCAAGTATAAAAAAGCTGATATTTCTGTCGCCGTGCAAACCGAGCGTGGGCTTATGGTGCCCATCGTGCGTTCAGCGTGTTGCTTGGGCTTGAAGTCGATTAGCTCTGAAGTCAAGGCGCTCGCCGGACGGGCTCGAGAAGGTTCGCTCACGCCGCAAGATATGACGGGAGGAACGTTTACTATTAGCAACTTGGGTATGTTTGGCGTAAAATCATTCGCGGCGATTGTGAATCCGCCGCAAGCTGCCATTCTGGCTGTCGGTGGCGCTAGAAAGGAAGTCGTCAAGACGGATGCCGGGTACGAGGAAGTTCTCGTGATGAGCGCGACGTTGAGTTGCGATCATCGCGTGGTGGATGGCGCCGTAGGTGCGCAATGGCTTGCTGCATTCAAAGGTTATCTAGAGGATCCGATGACGATGTTGCTTTAGGCAGTCGATGGAGACGGATACGCGCACCGTACAGAACTAAAAAAATGTATTTCCAACAAGAAATCTCTTCTATCGCAACTAATATCATCACATTCACTCCTCATTCGCCCATCTCTCAGCCCGCGCGCGTTCGAGGTCATCCCAAACCTCGCGTTTGACCGCCTGCGCGCCTATGATCTCCACGACGCGTTCGTCACTAATAGTGTACTCGATTTCCACGTCGCACAACACCACGCGATACGTCTCAAATTTACGTTTCTCCAGAGGCGCGTTACGCTCACGAATCGAACGTATGTCATACGACAACACCTCCTTGACAAACTCGATGAACTCACCGACGTCGCCATATAATTTACTCGCCGCGCTTCGCGTAAACGAACTCGACATCGGCGCCTCGGCTCGAGCCGCCACGTCCACGCGGGCGATTTTCAGTGGCTCATCCTTTCCTACCGCCTCTCGTCCAACCCAATCCGGCGCCGTGGCCCCAGGAATGGAATCGCAAAATGGCACATACGGCTTGATATCCAACACTGGCGTGCCATCTACGAGATCTATGCCTCCGAGCACTAATTTACCGCGAGCGGCGTCGACGCTCACGACGGCGCCCACGGACAACCCCACAGGCACTGGTCTATGCGGCGTCCGCGTCGCCAGCACCCCGACGCGCCCACCGTCGAGCCTCGGTACGCTCACCTTACCCTTGGCTTTCCCGCCAGTCTTCGTACCGGCGAGGTTGGTGTTGGCGTGGAACACGTACACGACCCACGCGTGCGAGTACTCGTTCAAGCCTTCAAGTAAATGCCTCGGCAGCGAGCTATCGATGGTGATTTCGCATCGCGCGCTCGGGACGAGCGCACCGCCTTGCCGCGGCGTGCCGTTGCGTCGGCTAAAGCACGAGCGCGCGGTGGCGATGGGCTTGAAGACATCCGTCGCGGGAGGCGGCGCCGAGCGCGCGCGGAGCGTCTGTTGAAGTCTCAGCCTGTCAACTTGCGCGGCGTCGAGGTCAGCCTTGGTCTTGGCGAGCGAACGCGTGGCAAAAGCAGCGATGGTGGTCGTGAGCGCGAGCGATGCGGTGAGCACCGGGGTCGGGATCACCATATCGACGTGCGCGCGCAAAAAGCGCGCCGAAGAATAAAGCGACGGCTGCGCGACTGTCCCGCTTTTATGTGTGTTGATCGCCAGCGGCGTGAAAACATGCGTGATTACAAGATAAAAATAATTACTTAACTACCCCAAATATCAAACTCTGCGTTGAACGTTGAATGCGTCACACGGTGTCGTGGTCTTCTTCTTCGTTGGCGTCGACGCGCTCAACATCAAACGACTGAAACCTCTTCACGTGAAAACCTCGAATTCATCATCCTCAAACTCATCTTCTTCATCGTCCTCGTCGTCTTCGTACTCAAACTCATCCTGCTTTCCATCCCGAGTCTCCGTTACGAATGGTAACTCCACACTCGTCGCCTTCTTATACAATGAATCTAAATCGTAATGCGTCCGCGAGCTGGGCGTAAACACGTGCACGACGACATCCGCGCAATCCAGGCACACCCAATCCCCTTGATTCGCCGCAGACTTTGATATACACAGCCCATAATCATCATTCGCCAAATCACGCATCTTTGCGCAGCATGCGTTCATCTGCGGACGGTTAAATGCGGTGGCGAGTACTAAATACCGCGCAAAGTACACATCCTTGGGCGTCTTGAGCACTTGCACCTCCACCGCGCGCGTGTCGTCGGCGATGACGGCGAACTCGATGGCCATCTTGCGCGCCTGCGCGTCGGCATCGACGTCATCGACGTCATCGTCGGCGATGACGGCGCGAGCGACGCGATGCGCACGCGCGCGGGCGGTGAGCCGGCGTCGTCCGCCGTCAGTGGTGCTCGTCGCTGGGTGACCCAGCGACGGACGAAGTGGCGCGTGAGCGCGCGCGAAAGACATCGAGAGCGCGCGGCGTGCGAGGGAAACGGCCGAGGGCGCGCGCGTGAGTGCGTCCGACGCGTGCGCGAGGCGGCGCGAAGCGCGAGCGGCGCGATGTGGCGTTGTCCCCGTGCGCGCGCGAGGTGGCGGCTGCAGAGCCTTGTCAAAATGGAATATATGGAGGCTGTGTTCTTCATGTGTGCGTACTTTTCGATGCGATGGTGCGCGTTTCGGACGCGAGAAGGAAATGGGATGTGGCGTTACAATTTTCGAACGACTCTGGATGATCGACGGATATCGTTGAGGGCGGACTCGATGCGGTCGAGTCGGCCGGAGAGGTCGTTTGCGGCATTGAGCGACGCGAGGTCGGCGGCTCGAGTGACGAGTCGCTCTCGACGTATGGCACGGTTGAGTGTGAGACGTCGGCGGATAGCGGCTTCTTTGGTGTCTTCCTCGCCGACATTTCCGGCGACGTCGTCAGCACTCGGTGAGGCTGAATGTCTCGCATCATTTGGCTCGCAGTCGCTGAACAGTTCAAGCCTCGCGCGAATCATGTACTCTTCTATTTCAGGCGCGAGTTCGAGTATGCTTGTGAAATCTTCCGTCGTGAGCACATGGAGTTCGCAGAATGTGCGTGCGAGTACGCTCGCCAACGGTACGTCGCCTAGTAAAATCCCGCGTTCGCCAAAGTAATCGCCGTCACGGAGAATTGGATTCTTGTCGCTGATTTTCACGTCGCTGATTTTTAGGCTTGCCTGTCGACTCATGCGTCGCGGTCGTTTCGAAGGGCTCGTCTCATTTTCCTGAGTCTCAGACGCTAACCTCGCTTTGCCTGAGACGTCTGGAGAAACATAAAGCAATACCTCCGCTGAACCTCGATTTATAAAGAACAACCCGCGCGATGGCTCGCCGCGTCGAATGAGTAAATCTCCAGGCAAGGCAATTTCTGTTTTCAGCTTGTTCACAATTGCAAGCACCGTCGAAGGCTCGTTTATGTTAGCAAACATTGGCACTCGACGCAGCACTTCTGAATGAAAATGCAAGAGTAATTCGTGCTTCAGCGACTGCGGGAGATCTCGCGCTATAGCCATGCTGCCAACCTTTACGTCGCGACAGCGCAGCCACAAGTATTCGTAATACTGACGCACACGATTAGATAAATCGTCGTCGACATTCATGTACCGCATAGCATCGTTAACGACGTGCATGCGTGCTCGAAAAGGTTCGTTACGAGACATGAGCGAGTTGACGAGCGAGGCGACATTGCCAAAGACGACGCAGTACAATATACCGCATAACAGCAAAATGACCGTCTCTGCGCCGCGCGCACCGGGCGTCGCACCGCGGATCGATATAAAACGCATCGATCGCCTCTAAATCCGACCCATCGCGCAGGGCATCGATGCGCATCGCCGTCGTCGTCTCGTCGTCTCGCGTCTCGCGCCGCTCGCGACGCCACATCGTCTTCACCCGCGATGCGGGCGAATGCATCGCCATCGCCATCGCCATCGCGCGGCTTCGCGACGTCGTCGACGCCTTTCGTTCGTCAGCTCGCCAAAAAGTAACGCAAAAAAAAACGGCCCAGTCGTCTGCGGT
>Ga0222715_10002474_pt1 | contig 16901 bp, 26 predicted proteins | sample C33_9DmetaG_FD_165056 | JGI IMG/M metagenome (GOLD analysis project Ga0222715, IMG submission 165056) | Estuarine water microbial communities from San Francisco Bay, California, United States - C33_9D | ecosystem: Environmental > Aquatic > Marine > Unclassified | place: USA: California... | reverse complement strand
TGTTGATAGAAGTTGTGCAGTTTCCACAATCATCTTGACAACATGTTTATCACACATCATCTGTGCAGATTCTTCAGGACAAATTGACAGAGCAAAAATATTCATTGGTATTCACACCATGCATCAATATGGTTATAGGTATACTCTTCACCATTACTATAGAACTTACCGGGATTGTTCTTGATAGATTCAGCAGCAATAGCACAATCTCGGTAAGAAGGTGTTTCTTGTTCGTATCTAATATCACCGGCAAGACCGCCAAATGAGGTTAGAATGACCAGAAAAACTTTCATTGGTCAACTCCTTTACTAATGTAACGTTTTGTTAGTTGTAGTAGGAACACTGAACTTCTTTACATGACGTTTGTTTGCCACGATACCTTCTACTATATCATCAAATCCGTCTTCTGTCAACATTGTTTTGTATATACTCAATGCTAGGGCTAACATTACACCTGCAACTATAAGACCATTACCATTACAATTATAAATGTGTTTTACTGTATTATCAAGTACCTCGTCGTATATTTGTTTCAGTAATTTTTCATCAATATCAGTCATGATGTAACTATCCTTTCATAAATTTCTTTCCAGTTTTTGACGATTGGATATGAAAGATTCTTTTCATTCATATTGAAACCATGTTCTACTAGAAGAGGTTTCATACCAACATCAAAGCCATCGTCTGCATTCTCTACCTTATCTTCAATCCAGATGTATCCTGAATCTTCGTAGTGTTCTTTAAGATACTTATCTTTTCGAGCACCAGTAGCAAGACAGATGATATTACGAAAAGTGTTCTCGCCGAAAACCTTCTTAAGATTCCGTTCACGTAACATTGCAGCATGTTTATCAGTAGAGAGACTGGTTACAACATCAAAGACATATCCATGTTCTTCATGGAGTCGCTTGACGTACCAAGAGGCATCTCGAAGGGCTGGTAGAAAACCAATGGCGGCAGATTGATTGAATTCTGTTACTAAATTCTTGCCTTGTTGTTTTGTGAGACCATATCGGGATCCAATCTCATATTGGAGATCAGACTCTGGACCTTTGAAGAATCCACGTTCATTCATCCAACAATCAAAAGCGTACTCCCAATTCAGAAGTACACCGTCGCAATCAGCGACAATTATCTTTTCCATTATACTACCTTTATATATTTTCCAAACAGTCGTTTCATAAGACATAGGTCTCCATAGAAACTGAACTCATTTACATTAATACAAGGATTTGCCAAATATTCGTAAGAACCTTTGAAATCCCAGATTCCAATCTCATACATATCACATTTAAACCCCCAAGACTTTACATAACTATTGCCCGGTGCTGCTGGGCGATAATCGATATTAGGTTCTAAACCAAGAATCTCAGTAATCTTTTCAACCGTGATATCACGAAGAATACCTGAAACCCCTTGTTTCATCATTTTTAAACCAAGACAATTTAGACTTGATTTGTCTATCGATTTAATCCCCACTACCAAACCTCTTCGAAACCGAACGAGGCGACATAGTATTCCTTACCATCTTCAGTGACAACAATATCACCAACACTCACACTGTGCATTGGTGCGAGGCGCGTAATCGCAGTTTTATCGCCCATACCGTTTCCAATCTTAAACACCTCTTCAAGATCGTATGCATCAATCTTAGCGACAACTTTATAATCATCATACGCGGCTTGAATCACTTCCGCAGACTTCGGAAACATTGTAGCGTCAAGATAACGTTTATAGAAATCGGGAATCACATCAGGATTCGTGTTGATCTGATTGATTTGATCGTCGGTAAAATGGATTTGTTTCACGGTGTATTGCATTTCAAAAACCCTCTTTGTCTCACTCACTTTAATCATTATAGTACCATGCTGATTAAATGTCAACAGAAATTTTTTATTTTTTTAAAACTTTCTGGATTGGTATAATCGTAATGAGTCTCATACCAAGTGTGAATGAATTTATTGTATCTTTCAAAATTAATCCAATCAGTGTTATAAGCATTAGATAAAGAATCACGATATTCTTTAGGATTTACCTTCCATGTGACGGTATCATAATCTGCCCTACCAAATGTGACAACTTTCTTGTCGGCTAAGATAGATTCTAACCCCACACCACTGTTTACAGTCACAACCATCTCACTATTTTTTATCAAATCAAAGATATTGAAATTATCTACCCAAACGCAATTATAACGATTAGCAACTTTTTTTATAGATTCCATAGAACCTGGATTGACAGGATGACCTTTGATAACAACCTTCTTAGCAGTTGTTGAAGCCCAATCTAGGGTCATCTCCAAAGCTTCTTCTACTTTCACGTCACTATGATATATGATAGTCTCATCGTGTGGTATCTGACAAGGAAAAAACACATATGGTTTGAAAGATAAAGCTGTATCGTTTGAACTAGGTTGATCAAACTTTGTCTCACCAGAATCAACTCTATCAAATAGATGGTGTCTTTCAGTATTCTTACTAAGATTTTCCATAGGATAAGATGAAGCAGTAGCGCACCAACCTTTACTATCAATAGAAAAGATATGTGGTATAACCATCTGCATATAATATCTAACACGATTATCTAACCACCAAGTTTGTTCCATCTTGTGTGGTATATAATAAACATCAGCGTCTTTGCTGTGTTCTTTTACAAATTCAGTCGTAATCTGCCACAAAGGAACTTCAATGACTCTTACGTCGTCTTTTAAAACGTCATGAGCATTATATAGTTGTTCAATAAACTTTATCCAATGGACTCGTATTGGAGCGATTGGTCCTCTTTGTTCTGGAACATGACCTTCTTTAAACATAACGTCTAGTCTAGGCATGTATATATCAACTTGCACTTTTGCGTTCCTCTAGATAGTTTTTTTGATTTTTTCGATTACCTTTGCCAGTCCAGATGATACTGTCTTCATTAAACTCCCAATCAATATACTTAGAGGGCATCTGAACAAACTTCAAGTCTTTTATATTTTGATGAACTTTCCACAAAATGACTTGATCCATAAACCAAATACAGCCATGTTTTTTGATATTTTCCATGAGATTATGTGCCACGGTATCAATGAAACTATAACCCGACTTTCTCAGATACATAGCACCAGCAGCTACATGGGTTCCTTCATTTTCCCATCCTACTGTTCCTGGTAACGGATCTCTTGTGAAAATTGAATAATCACAATTTTTAAAATCGTCCCAATCAATAGGTTTTCTTAGAAATCCATCAATATCAACAATCAACATTTCAGAAACATTGTCTTGTCTAATTATATCAGAAGCAACTATAAATCTAGAACAAGCATACATCATGCGGTCTTTTGGTTCAATGTCACTAAAACTAAAATGACACCCGATATGCCAATCAAAAGAATTCTGATTCAGAATCTCTTGTTTCGTTTCTTCGTCACAAAGAATATGAATCCAAGGTGTTTCGCCATTCTTTATCGCACTCTTAGCAAACGCCTCTCCGTGTTCTTTTAAATAGATGGGATCACAACAGGCGAAAACAATTTTCATGTTTTACCCATCCAATATTCTATCATCTCTTCTAACATCAACTCAAAAGTATAATTAGGTTTCCAATTTAGTATCTTTCTAGTTTTTTCTGAATCACCACAGAGATATTTCAATTCTTCTGGTCTCATATACTTTGGATTTTGTACTACAAAGTCTTCATAATTTAAATCTAGTCGGCCAAAGACATATTCACACATTTGTCGGACAGTATAGGATTTACCAGTTGCTACAATCCAATCGTCTGGATCACTATGATTAATAATTTTGTGCATTGCTCTAACATAATCAGAACTATGACCCCAATCACGACTGCTATCCATATTACCCATCTCAAGTTTATTGAGTTTGTTTTTCTTGATTAGAACAGCGTTCTTCACAACTTTATTCGTTACAAAGTTTGTTCCACGTCTAGGAGATTCGTGATTGAATAAAATTCCGTTACAAGCAAGCATATTATATCCGTGTCTATAATGTCTTACAAGATTATAACCAAGAACTTTAGAACAGCCGTATGGACTGACAGGATTCATTGGTGTTGTTAGTCTTTGAAATCCGTCTTCATCTACACTGTTACCAAACATTTCACTAGAAGATGCTTGATAAAACTTTGCTTCTGGACAGAGTTTACTAGTAATCTCTAGCATATTTAAAACACCTAGAGAATTTGTTTTAATAGTAAAAGAGGGGATGTCAGAAGAAATTCTAACTTGACTCATAGCAGCCAAATTATAGATTTCATCTGGTTTAACTTTATTAATGATATCATATAATGAGTGTACATCTAATAGATCGCCGTAATGAAGACCGGCAATTTTATCAGAGAATTTTTCTAATCTTGCACTTTGATTTTCTGCTACACTATGTCTACGGACAATACCATGTACTTCGTAATCAAGACTTAAAAGATATTCTGTAAGATAAGAACCATCTTGTCCACTAATACCTGTAATTAACGCTTTCATTAAAAAACCTCGCTTTTGATAAATCAGGATAATTCTTCCAATCACCACTATCGTCATTATATTCAGGAATCTGGTCCATAATAATGATACCACGAGCGGCGTCTTCTGGTGTCATATAATAATGCCATCCCAAGTATTCAAAGGAATCTTCATCATATTTACCATCTAAATCTCTACCATCGTATCTAATCTTTTTAAGATACTCGTATTCGTTCTTATTGTCAAGTAAAATCATACCACCTCTACCAATAGGTACTCGTTTCTTTAATTGAAAAGAAACGATATGAAATCCACCCATATACATATCTCTTTCCCAACGAGTAGCTCCATCCCATATACTATAAGGTTTTAACTGATATATACCTGACCATTCTCTATCTTCTAATTTTACTTTAAATCCAGCATGTATTATCTGTTGAGGTACTGAAACATATGTGTGTTTAGGAATAGTAATAGTTGATATATTTTTTCTGTGTCTTTTTATACATTGTAATGCTAGAAAGATACCGTGCGAACAACAGTCTACAGAAACCGCGTACTTTGATCCTGCGTATTTGGCAACTTTTTTTTCAAACATATCTACTACATCGCGTGGATCTTTCCAATCGTAACCGAGTTCTCTAATTTGGTCTAGCTCTGGTCTTTGTAAATGTTTAGGTAGTTGTCCTATTGGCCATGCGTTATATTCTACCATCAATATCCTCCAGATATGTTCTTATATTATTATTCTCGTTACACCATTTTTTAGCATACTTACCTTCGCTAGGTCTAGAGAACATTGGATGATAGTACTCAGAACACCCCTCAAAGAAGTAGTGTATCGCCTGTGCTTTTCTTGTTTTATCTTTGTGTGGCGTAAATGTACCGCCATGTAGAAGATTTGCTTCCCATATAATCGCTTCACCTTTTTTCACGGGAACAGGAGTTCTCTTTCCTTTTTTTATCAAAACAAGATGCTCTATAAACTTCTCATATTCTCTATAGTTTATCTCTTCACCATTCTCTATATCGTCTGGATGTGGAAGACCTAGAGATTCATAGTTATATATATCCCAGTCGTGACTACCTGGAACTACAGACAAAGCACCATTCTCTATAGTCGCATCTTCTAAAGCAACCCATACACCAATCATCATTCTCTCTGGTATGGTATGAAAATGAATACAATCGCTATGTAGGGGTTGATTAGATGGACCTGTAAAATTGATTGTAGAAAACGGAAATGCCTTCTTCATATACCAATTTTCTAGATGACGAAGTATTTTTTCATTCATACAGAGATTGGCGATATTTCTACTCTTTTTCCACGCTTCAAATAATCTAGGCCACTGTGTATATTGATAATGATCATCTTGAATCGTCTTATTCTCTAGTGCTAGAATGTTTGTCACATCATCATTTATACCATTAATTTCGGCATCAGTCAACTCCAAATCAATGATATCATAACCTTTGCTATTCCAGAATTTATTAAAAGTCATAACCTAACTCCCTAGCATACTTATAAGCAAGTTCGTTTGGTCTTTTCTTTATAGGTCTTGCAGGACTGCCAACATAGATTGTCCATGGTTCGGCATCTTTAGTAAGAGTCGAGTTTGAACCTACTACTGCTCCTTCACCTAGAGTAATTCCAGGCATAACAACACTATTAACACCAATACAAGAAAATGGTTCGAATGTTACTGTAGTTATATTTGAAATTCGGTACTTACTAGGTACTTGTGGATTCATAAGAGAACCAGAAGCAAAATCATCTCCACCACAAATAACTTTGCCGCCAGCACTGATACCACTAAAATGACCCATAACAAGCTTGGAAGTCCTGCCACCGATAATAACAACCTGTGGAGCAATATGAACCCAGTCACCAATATCCATAATAACAGAAGAAAATACGTTATAATCTAGTACAACGTAATCTCCAAACGTTGATTCTATTTTATACTTACAAAATGAACCATGATCTACTAATTCAGGATTCATAACAGACCGCCATTAATGCGAAGTGTTTGACCAGAAACATAACTAGTATTTAATATATATTCAATTGTGTTGTACACTTCTTCAATTCTACCCCATCGTCTGGCGGGAATATTCTTCATTATCTCTTGTTGAATATCTTCACTAATAGTTTCTGTTAGACCTTTTTCAAAGTATCCCAACTGAATAGCGTTTATATAAACATTCTTATTAAAATTTTCTGCGGCAACGGTACGAACATATGATTCTATAAATCCCTTTGTTGCTGAATATATAGAAGTTCCTACTTGAGCTTTATCCGCTAGAATAGAAGAGGCGAGAATAATATTACCACCACGTTCTCTCATAAAATGTTTCAAACAAAGTTGAACTACATTTAGAGTACCCCAAACGTTTGTATCTACTTGATTGGCAGTATCAATGTAACCAATGTTATGTGTAAAACCATTAGCATTATACGCTGCCAAGTTTACTACAATATCAAAATGATTTGTTTTAAAATATATATCACATTCTTTACGATTTCTTACATCTAAATTTTTAGATGATAAAGATGTAACATTATATTTATCCTTCATAATTTTTGTTAAAACTTTACCGATACCACCACTGCCACCGAGTATCAAAACAGTTTTCATTTTTAAGACTCCATTATATTATGTCCAATTAATGTTAGGGAATTTTTCTACAAATTTATGTATAATATTCCAGACATCGAATGATACATTTGGATTTGCCAAAAGTTTATTAAAGAAATAAACATTTAGACTTGGGTTCCACATACCAGCAAGTAATGCAAAAGAAGAAAATCCTCCAATAATAGTATGAGCTTGATATATAGTCATCCAATCTTTTATAGTATCGTTTGTTGGTGTAATACCATATCTTTTATGTACAGATTTGTCTTCAGATAATATAATAGGATTTTTATGATATCTAATTTCTTCATCATATACTTCAATTGGTATCAAAGGTCTATCTGATTGTCTGACATGAATCACAGTTTTACCAGAATTAACATAATCACAACCGTTCAAATTTAAACTAACTTCAGATTCATTAATATTTTCCCACCATTTAAGTAAGAGAGAAACATTAGGTTCTTTGAAAGGATTGGTTTTATTAGTACCAATCACCGTAGTAATTTCTGGTCTTTTTTTGAACGTCAAAAAGTCGTCGAAAAAGATACGATCTTCATCCATTATAATATCTGAATTTTGCCAATAACCACCAGTGTTAAACAATATTTTATTTACTGTTGTATTATTTTCTTTAGCTATGGCATAACATGTATAAAGTGATAGTATTTGAGTGCCTAGTCCACCACGAACGTTATACGTCCCCATTTAAAAATACCTTGTCCTTTTCTACACCTTCATATGGACCAGTTTTGTATTCATAAACTTTAGCGTTTTCTAAAATTGTGTATGTGTGACCACCTTCAAACGTAAGTGAAATATCTCCTGAATTTAAAACAATTTCTTCTAAAATAGTATCATCCACGTCATAGAAATGTGCTTTTACTTTACCTTCCATAACACACCAAGATTCTTGAGCGACAACTTGGTTTCTAGGGGCATTTTTCCAAATGTGTCTATGTGGTCGAAACGTCTTTCCTGCTTCTAATTTTAAAGCCGAGACTTGAATAAATTGATCTTCTGGTGCAACATCTTCTCTATTCTCTGATAAATCGTCAGAACGATATACCATATGACATAACTTATCTGGATAAACTTTTGAGTATATCTTTAACATATATTGTATCTCCCAATGGATTATCTAATCTTACACTGCCATGAATAGCAACTCTTCTATTCAATTCTTTTGTATTACCCCTAGAATGAAAACCACCAACATTAGCAATAACTAATGTATCTTCGTTTACGTAGATGGGTTCCATTTCATAACCCATCTCTTGTAATTCTTCTTCACTTACTCTAAACGATCCTTCATAATGATCTTTTGCTCTCCACTCTTCGTATTCTTTTTTACACGCTTTTACACTTTGTTGATAATACCACATCTGCATTTTTTCGTTTGATTTTGTACTACCCTTAGCAAACATTAATGGACCATCATCGACTTTCTTTGGAAACCACCAAAACTTGATTGCAGGAAAGTATGTATCTAGATGCATTAATTTTTGATGATCGTCATCTTCTGGTCTATTTCTTACGATTTGAGCAAATGTGTTATTTCTGAACTTGGTTTCTACTTCTCGCTCATCTCCTCCAATAAGTTTATAAATGTGGGGATAGATTAGTAATGATATATTATATAATAATCTAGACTTATCTCTATTCATTGAAAGAATATTGTTAGAATTTTTAGATACCGCTACCTCGAAATTTTCGAATTCTTTTAAAGCCTTTTCAACGTCAACACTAGAACCAACAAATCCTTTATGAACTATTAATCCTACATTATAATAGTCTAAGTTCTCTTTGTCAACTTGTTTTAATCTTTGAAAGTGTTTAATTTCTGCCTGAAGTTTTCTATATAGATGAATACCTTTCTCAGTTAAATCTACATCATTTAGAGGATACCTATCTAGAGTTTTATGAGAACTTTTATATACATCATTATACAACATTATTAACTCCTCTTAAATACTAATCCTGTTCTGGCAACAAAAGGTTTTTTCATAGTAGATTCTTCTCGAATTTGTTTAGTAAGTGTTTCATCATATTCAAATCCATATCTTTTGAAAGCATCTAGCCAGTAATCTTCCTCTTGACAGTTAACATGGTGATGACCGGCTTGTCCTGGTACAGCATGGGTGACGATAAGATATTTTGCTTTACTATCTTGAAATGTAGACATATAGTTGTCCATATACTTTTCTTCTACATGCTCTAAAAATTCTACACACCAAATTAAATCAACTTCATAAGTTAAAGTAGGACTTCCTTTTGTATAATCATTTAAATGAAAATTGGATTCTTTAGGAAGGACTGTCCAATCACCATCAACGCCATAAGATTCCCATCCAAGAGATTCTGCTAATTTAACTTGACCTCCAAATCCGCAGCCGACATCAAGCATCTTTCGGCAACCAAGATTCCACATAATATTAAGCGATCCATCATCCGTCCAACTCCTACCATTTTGACCACCCAAATGATCTGGCAATTCATTTTGCATATTCAGCTCCATTTCATCATTATTCTAACCATTTATCCACTCTCGATTTAAAATACCGGCCATTGATATTATCATTGAGATATTCCGACGATTCTAAAACATTTCTCTGAAACTGCTCTTTAATTTCAGTATAGTTCATTTCACCTTTAGTCTTATGTAATGATAGTATCTCTCTTTGAAAATTACTTGTCTCAGATTGATTTATAAGATCTTTCACAACATCACTGGAACCATAATAATCACGCCAATCACTTTCGATACGACTACGCCGCTTCGCCCCACGAGTTTTTCTCATGAACCAAAATGTCTTTCTACCAATATATTTTCTACCATCGGGGCAAGTAATACAATAAACGAAACCATGATACCTGTCAACTAAATTCTCATCAAATACTTCTCCCTGGTACATCCAAGGATTATCATACATTATTCGTCTTCTTCATCCCAAAATTCTTGGTCTTCTGCCCATTCATCAAAATCTTCATTTTGTTGGATGACTTCTCCGCAGAATGGGCAGTATACGACCTTATTCATTTCATTATGTTGTATATCAAATTCTGCTCCGCACTCCTCACATGTTATCGTTTCCATTTGATACTCCAAAACTTATAAATAGATTTGTGGTTCACGGAGCGCCAACTCCCAACCACTCTAGACAACCTGAAGGAGGCTTTAATGTCCAGCAAAACTTATTTACTTGATTTATCACTTTCTAAAATATTAGATATCCACCGTTGTTATATATCAGATCAAGATCTATTAGATCCTACTAGGTGTACGCCCATGGATCTAGGTGGATTTCCTCACTGGTCTACTGACCCCGAATTGAAAAAACAAGTTAGCAAGGCTATAAGTGAATCAACTAAGGGGCGAATACCATGGAATAAAGGCAAACCAAATCCAGTACAATCAAAACGTTGGAAAGAAAATAATCCAAACAAAAATGGAAAGTTTGGTAAACCTTTCAAAAAAGGTAACATTCCTCATAATAAAAGACCATTTTACAAAAAATCGTGTTATGTGTGCGGCGAAGAGTTTGAAACTAACTACAATAAACTAACCTGTAGTCGATCTTGCGCCGCCACATATTCGAATCATAAACGTTCTAATACTTTACAAAATCTCACATCCTCCAGCCGCTGAACATGCAAGTTCCTGCGCTCCAAGTGTTAGATCAGTTGTCTCATAATTCTGTAGAAGAGCCCAATCCACATTCTTTGGCATCTTCTCTAGTAGTTGTTGATATTCGTTTTCAGTACAATCTTGATATGGTGCTTGACGATATGTGTGATCAGAAAATGGTAAGAATGATACACCGGACATATAATCAAAATTTTCATAACACCACGCACCAACCTCTAACCACTCATGTTCTTTGACAGAAATAGTTACAGAAGGTTTATGTTCACACCAAGCGTCTTGATAAGTCTTCCATAGTTCCAACTGTTCAATTGCAGACATATCAGTTCGAAACACAGAACTATCCGGTGACTTCATTGGAAATGAAAACACATAAGTATGTTCTGGTTTCATTACATCATCTTCAACAGGAAAACCAACATCTCTCATCATGATCGCCAGAGGGTCTTTTTTATCTCCACGAACCGTCCGTACATAGTAAGGATTATGTCGTGCATGAATGCCACTGGCAGCATCAACAAGTTGACTAACAGTACCGCTAGGCTTAACACAAGTAACCGAAACTGACTGTGGGATACCAATTTTCTTAGACCACTCTTTGTTTGTTTCGATTGCGACGGTTTTAAGTTCCTGTAGAACTTGATGAGTCTTAATGTTACCTTTCTTCTCACTCTTTCCATTTGTAAGATCATTGTCCATAATCCCTGTTAATGAAACACCCAAAAGACGTTCTTCTTCACAATTCTCTTTCCACTTCTTTGATAGATATCTAAAGTTTGTCAATGTTGACTGAAACGTTCCAAGAATAGTAGCAAGACGTACCTTTTCCTTTAGTGTTTCTAGACTATCTGTAGAACGAATCACAACTTCTGAAAGATTACAAAACTCACGGTCTCTCAGAATAATCTCTGAACATGGATTAGTACCAAACTCATGATCTACATCTCTACGACCTGTCTTTGTTACCTGCTTCTTTGCAGATTCACGATTGAACAGTCCACGTTCACCTGACTTAGAGTTGTATAGAGATAACCATTCTTCCATAAAGATACCGATGTCAGGCTTCTCTGTATAACACGCTGAATTATTTGAAAGTGCTCTTTGCGGGTTTTGTTCCCACCACTGACCGGCTTTTGCGTGTCTCATACGATCATCAGATAGATTAGATAGTGAGATAAGAGCACTACGACGAACACCGCCTACAACTACAATCTCAGCAATCTTACATACGATATCATGACATTCAAGCGAAGATAAACGACGACCAGCAGCTCCACGGAAAATTGAGGTTACAAACTTGAAAAGATCTTCAAGTGGTTCTGGACCAGATGCGCGCCCACCAAAAGTCTTTAATGGTGCTCCAGCCGGACGTACCTTAGAGGTATCCCAAGAAGGTACTTGACCCTGATAGAGAAGAGCAATAAATTCCTTGAGTGCCTTTGCCCAACCAATCTTAGAATCTGCTACTGTGATTACTACATCCGAATCAAAGAAATCTTCGGCAACAATGGGGAGTTTAGTAACAAACTGGCGTTCTACTGAGAATCCTACACCAGTACCATTCATAAGAATATACAATAATTCATCAAACGCTTGAACACGGTCAATCGCAAGATATGAACAGTTATAACCGGCAACATTCTCTTTCTTCAATGCTGGTCCAGCAGTCATAAGGCATCGCATAGAGGGCATTACCTTTTGATCTAATACAGCATCTTCTAGTTCGTCTCTATCCTTCTTACTTAACTTAAAATTATGTTTGTCTTGTAGATCTTCTTCAAAGAAATCAAAATAACGACCTACTGTCTCGGTCCAACTCTCACGTCTACCCTGATCCCACATAAAACGTGAATAACGTGATAGATGAATAAACTGTTGATATTCGGTTGGAAGATGATTTTGCATTTAATTTCCCTCTAAAAATACGGTTGGAAACTTCTCGGATAGTAGTTGCCAACAACTTTCTGCGATTAATCTGTGTTCTTTTTGTGTACCATTACCCATACGAAGATCACAATAATGAATCCAAGAACGAAGAGAACCCTTCATATACATTGTAGACATCGTGAGCCCTTCTGGTAAAATAGACCTTGCTACTTCTTTAGCAATACCCATATTCAATGCCCATTGATAATCTTTCTTGGCTTGAACTAAAGCATTTGTCTGTATCAATTGCCAATTATCTCTCGTGTCTTTGTCTACTCCTTCTAGACTATTCTGTCTATTCTTTGTATCTTGTAGTCTTGGTTCCCTCCATGTAAAATCCTGTGCTTCAGCATATCGCTGACTAAATTCTTGAAAACTGAAAGACCGATGTCGCAGAATCTGTCTACCAATATCTCTTGTACACTTAATCTCAATTGTTGCGTCTACCATCTCAAAGATAGACCAATGAGAATTCTTTTTACAATAATATAGAAGTTTTCCTGCGGTCTCGTTGTTTGTTTGATTTGTTGGATTTGAAACTCTTGCACAGAATGCTACAAGTTCTTCGGATGTATTTACGTCATCAATCAACGGTTCGGTCATAGAAATCAATCGTGTACTATAATCAAAATATTCCATAAAACCTCACTTAATAAATGTTAATGTTTTATATTGTCCATTGTACCAGAAAGTGATTTCGCTATGACTATATATTTCTTCATTTACATAATCATACCTCGTATGAGGAGTGCATTGTTGTACATTCTGATATCCAACAACATCATTACTACTACCCATGTTTTTACCAACTTGATTACCAGCTAAAGCACCAGCAACAGCACCACCACCTATAGCAACACTCTTTCCAGTACCCTTACCTACTGTAGATCCAAGTAATCCACCTGTTACACCACCAATGATAGTTCCTAAAATTGAAGAACCATCAGATGATTGTTGATTATTATATATCGGAACCTGTCTATCTGTACATACAGTTTCTACTTTAGGTATCGCTCTTTGTTGGGTTTTATATATATCTTTAATTTTGATTTCTTCTGCGTTAACATTCATAGGAATATGAATAGCAATAATTATGGCTATTGTAGCTATAATTATATAGAACATATGTTTTTCGTTAAACATTATTTCCTCTTACGGTTTTTACTGGCATTCTTACGTTTGGTTGATCCAATTTTTCTACGACCTTTTCTTGGTCTATTCTTATGTGGCCATGACATTACACTTTTCTCCATTCATTAAATTTTAACATAGCACTTAGATCTGAATATGAGTTATTATATATAATTTTCTCGACACTGTATCCAGTCAAAACCATATCATTGATATCTTTACCATAGAGATTATTCGGCCAGATACAAACAGTATAATTGTTTCTTATCATTCTGTCAAGTAAATTACAAATAGTTTTATTTCTAGGTTGATTATCAAAAACGTAAATAGTGTTTTTTGGTAAAATCTCCGTGGCTTTCTTCATGTCAGCACCACTGACAGCAACTGCATTAGACAAAAATAAACTATCAATAGGACCTTCTACACATACAATTTTTTTCTTTAAATTAATCCGTTCCAATCCATATATCATAGGTTCATCTTCACGAAGTCGAATAGTTATATATCTAAGAGGATTTTTATCAATCGCTCTCATAGTAAATCCTACTATATCATTATTTTTTGAATAAAATGGTAATACGATCCTACCTTCGTTAGTCTTAATTCGATTCTTATATTTCTCTACTACCTCTGTAATTCTTGAGACATCATCAATATAGTAGATGTATTTTAATTTATAATCTGGTAGTTTTCTACTTTTACAATATAGTACTGCCGGATGATTTACATCTAGATTTGTGATATTTTCGATAAAATCTGGAAGGTCTTCGATACTTTTTGTTTCAAATTTAGGTTTAAAATCGAAAGATTTTTTCTCAAATTTTTTTCCAAATTTTTCTAATTTATATTGTTGATATAGAGAAGAATCAAGTTTTTCTATCAACTTATCTAATCCCATAGAAATTCCACAGTTATGACACTTCAACATCATACTGTTTTTATGTTGAAGAAGATAACCACGGGCTTTATTAGGATTAGAAGCCGAATCACCACAAATAGGACAACGAAAATTAGCGACAAAGGGATTTGTCTGCTTAACTTTCCATTTATCTAATTTTGGCGAAATAAGACCTGCGTATTTTGTGTCAATCCAAAGCATTCGTACCTCCAATATGATAGAAGTATACATGATAAAATTATTACTGTCAACTACATTTTTTAGTTGACAAAACGGTTGACAGGTACTACAATTTGTATTGTCACCCTAGAATCTTATTGATAAAATCTACTCTAGAAAGTAAGAAACCTAAAACAATAGAACCACCAATAACTGTATATCTCCATTTCTCTAGTGAATCAACTCTAGATGACATCTCATGTGCATGAGTTTTTTGTTCGTTTTGTAATTCTTTGATTTTATCTAAGATAACTTTATAGTGTTCGTTTAATTGACTACCCAATTCTTCTTGGGTGTCTGTTATTCTTCTATGAATAATTTCTATTGCTTTTTCTTGTGATTCAATTTTACTATCCTGGACAGCAATAACTTTTGCTAGATTATTGCTTATTTCTGTAAGTTTCGATATTGTGGTATCGAACTTATCCAGGATAGATTGAAATGTAATCAGATCCTTTTGCAGAATCTTAACTTCTGTTTCCAGATCTGACATGGTACTCTCTTTTATTTTTCTTTACAGTCACACTTTGTACAAACATCATTAATACACTCCTTGCATTTTGGAGCATAGCAATGGCAAGGATGACCGCAAGATTTACATTTCCTTGGTTCTGATATCATTTTTTCTCTTCTTTCTTGGGTTGATAATAGTCTTTATATGCTTTAATTACTGCATTTTGTTGTACTATATATCTTCTCAAATCAGCGACATTGAGACTTAATGCTTTATATCCTTGTTCTGTCAAGGCAAAGAATACCATATCTTCACCAGATTTCTCTAAGTCTTTAAATACTTCCTCTACGTTTTCTTTTGTAATAATAATAAAATCAACAGGCTTACTTGTTACTGGTCTTGTTTCTTGTAAAACAAGTGCTGGTCTCTCAACAATCTTGGGTTTAATCATCAGACGTTCTTTTATTTGAGAACATCCTGCTAAGAGTGTTATGAGTATGAGTGCTAGTATTGATTTCATTTTAAGCTTTAGGGAACTCAGAGAACGGGCTGAAGTTAGACGTATAGCGTGCGGCACCTAATGTCAGGCGGAACATAGCGACCTTACCAGCGAAGACACGGAAGCTTGGTAACGACCACATACCAAGAAGGAACGCCGTCCAGTTGGCCGCCCCGACGTCGGTGCTGTTGGTCCCGGAGGCCTCTTCATGGCCATCACAGAAGACACGGGAGGTTGACCCGGATCTGGTAAATGCCCAATGGTGATATCCGCCAACGTTCCACGTTACTCCGCTATTGGTGGAAGTTACGTTTGAGTTATTACAGCCTGAATCGACTCCGCCGGGGTAACCGTATGGACCAAGGGTTGTATCGTAGAACCAAGGAAAGTTAAGTGTGGATCCTGTGCTGCTTACTGACCCGGCTCCGGTCATGCTTCCCTGGCCCGAGGTTGTGTTGGTACACGAGGCGATGGTCTCGATACAGAAGTCCCCCGTTCCGGCTTTAAGACCAGCATCGTCCGAGAAGGTGAGGTAGTAGTAGTTGGTCACAGTCCCAAAGTCCATCGCATAGCCCGTGGGGCTATTAACATCCGACACGATCGAAACCGGTCCGGTGTTTGTCACGGTTCGTGCGTTAGAAGACTTGTCGACAATAGTTGCGTCACCATCTTCTGGCATTAATAAAAGTTCTACATTATTGAAGAGTGAATCTGTCTCACCACCCGCTGGAGGAGCAGTTCCAATTCCTGTATAAGATCTTGTTGTCATTTAACGGTCTTTCTTATATCTACTTTTTCTTCAGTCTTTGTTGGCAAACTACCAGGAACTAAATCTGGACATTGACCATTTACTTCATCTGGTAATGGTTGTGCTCCAGTGACCAATTCATTACATCTCAGAGCATCCTTTGTAGCTCTATTTATCTTTATGTTCCATTTGACTGGATCTTCTATTGCTTTTCTACCAATGTCACGCGCTTGTCCGTTAGAGTCTGTATCAAACTTATTATTTAGATTAACTACATTC
>Ga0222715_10002473_pt1 | contig 16903 bp, 5 predicted proteins | sample C33_9DmetaG_FD_165056 | JGI IMG/M metagenome (GOLD analysis project Ga0222715, IMG submission 165056) | Estuarine water microbial communities from San Francisco Bay, California, United States - C33_9D | ecosystem: Environmental > Aquatic > Marine > Unclassified | place: USA: California... | reverse complement strand
CCATTCTCTACTCTCAGTAATTCTATAAAATCAGTGTCATTTTTATCGCTCAGTAATTTTTTAGAAAGAACAAGATTTAATTTAAATCTATCGGCACCAGGTGCTGAATAATTGGAAAATCCTTTGGCATTATCATAAAGAGAAGAATCGTCTTTTGCATTTACAATTGTCTCTTCAACTTTTAAACCAACTCTATATGATGGAGTATTTGTATAGTTATCTAAAATGATAGTTTGCTTAGAGACATTTGCAAAGTAACCTCTAACAAAATATGTTCCCTCCCCAATAGATGCTGAAGAACCTACTGAAGTTGCATTTAGAGAAATTAAAGTTGCAAATGGAGTTCCCGCATTAATTGTTGTATTTCCATATGTTACGTTCTCATCAGCGACTAATGCTTCTCCATCTTGAAATTGATTAAAGGAATAATTGTTGTTAGAATTAGAATATTTTACATAAATTGTCAGGTCTTCAACTTCTGCACCATCTGGAAAAGCAACATATTGAATTTTTGCTGTTGTTCCTGATACTTGACCAGTTATTTTTTTACCTATGAAATTATTAATATAAACAGAAACATCTACACCAATGTTAGTTTGGTTTAATTTTACAGCGTAAAATTGATTATCATAAGATATATTTCCTGGTCTTACTACAGTTCCATCTTTGAAAATATGACTTCCAAAAGATTCAACTTGATTTTGTAAAATTGATTGAAGAGTTGTTAACTCTCTTGCTTGAACTGGATATCCTGGCTTAAATAAGACCTTGTAAAAATTTTTTTCTGAGTCAAAATCATCAAAATATGGGTTGATGTTTAAGTCTGTTTTTTGTGCCATCTTTTTTAGAATTCCAGAACGATTTTAATGTCTTCTTTTTGTCTTACGTTTCTTTCTACAACTGGTCTATTATCAATATAGATAATATCACCCGTCTTTTTATTTATCTCTGGATTAGAAAGACCCGATGTAAAATTAACTCCCAAACTTACTCCGTTAGAAGTACTTCCAGTGAATCCTGCAGAAACAGTTGTGTTTGTAGTATCCTGGAAAACTATAGAATTTGAACTATTAAAGGATACAATGTTTGAAACAACACTAACATTATTTCCGTCAGTTTCATTTAAAGAATTGCTGAAATACAAAGATCTATCTTGATAATACTTAAGAACTTTTGTATCGCTATCGTAAGATGCAATATATCCTTTTGCTATCTGCGTGGATGATTGTGTTTGTGTAATTCTTTGACCAATAACTGGAGTGCCCGTATATCCATCATCCAACTTAATACCATATAAAGATGAAAAAGTAGATCCAGTATAAGTTGTTACCCCAGAAGCATACTCCTTTGGATTTTTAATAATACCTACCTGAGCAAATTGAGTATTGGTAGGAAAATCTCTAGTTGAATCATCAAATCTAGCATAAACTAAAACTCTATCAGCACCCAATTCCTCATAGATGTCATATCCATGACCTCTGGATGGTGGAATAATTGGAATTAATTTTGCTGGGGGAGAAGCAATTGTTCCACTTCTTTGAAGGTCTACAACGCCCCATGTATAACCACTACCACCAGCAACAACGTTAGTTCCAGTAATTTTTCCACCAGTTGTTGTAATTTCAACTTGAGCACCAGAACCATCACCTAAAATATTATAAATTCCATCACTATATCCACTAGTGCCTTGACTCTCAATATAAACTTTTTTAATTTGATTGTTATTTACCTCAGAGTCACCACCATCTCTTACTCGTGATATTTCTGGATCAGTGGAAGATCTCCAATTGTTTGGAAGAACAATATATTCTGATGAATCAAATTTAACAATGTCACTTGGTGCAATTGTAAATAAGTATTTCCAAAGATATCCATCACTTCCAGCAGCAAATGGTGCAAGGTCTGTAGAAACTGGTTCAAACTTGGATCTTTCACCTTTCAAATTAGTTCCAGAAGATCCATTATCAATACAGATATAAACTCTAAAATCTTTATTAACTACGTAATAATTTGAATCATATAATCTAAGCGATTCTGAAACTGGAGTTAAATTTGATGCGCTATAATCATGTCTATACATGTCATAGGCAGTATTTGAAGTCCATTCAACCTTTCTTATAACTCTTCTAATATTTTCAGAAGTTACTCTTTTTCCAAACAAAGAAGTATCTCTGTAGTGAGATGCATACTGTTGATTGTCCGTTGGATTTGGTGGTGTTCCATCATTATCGTCCCACACATCAGTTCTTCCAAACCCAGTCACCGCTGGATTTGATAGTCCCAAAAAGACATAATAAGAATTGTTTGAATCTAAAACAGAGTCTACAAAGTTGCTCGCATTAAATATTCTAAATTTATCTGTTATTAACGCAGACATATTGATAGTTTTTTAGATATTTATACAGATTTTATGAATTAGATGGTGTAAATTGATCCTTTGTTTCTTAAAGAACCAGAACCACCTCTTCTTGTAACCACTGGATATGTTGCAAGTCCAGAAACCACTCTTCCAGTTACACCTATTGCAATTGGATTTGATCTACTCAAATCAACTGTATTTGATAATCTACCCCATGAGAAATTACCAACGGGATAATCAGCAGTTCCTGTTGTATCAATTCCACTCAAGTTTGAATTAGTATCAACAAAACAGGTAACAACTCCAACAGTCCCTCCAGTAACAGAAACAGACTGAATGTGATAAATGTTATCTATGTAAGTAGTTCCAATACCAATCACTTCGGTATTGGAAGAGATAATAGAGGTAACTCCATTTCCAACCTTAGTGTTTGTTATGTAAATTGGATATCCAGACTGAAGATTTGTTACGTCATCAATTGTAAACTCTATTCCAAGTTGTGGTGAAGATATAGAAGTAATTCCAGTAATAGATCCACTTGTTCCTTGAATAGTTGTAAAGTTGGACATAAATTCAACATAATCAATTGGATCAGTTGTTCCAACACCAACGGAGGCGTCATCAATCACCAAAATATCAAAGGAAGATATGTCTGGATTTTCATATCTGAATAATGTAACATCATCAACAAATATTTCAGTATCAGTAGTAGAAATTCCACCAATAACATTTGCAGTTGGGAATATCAAAGCTTTCAAAGATTCTCTTGCTTTAGATACCACTTCACCATTTATTATTTTGTCAGATTTTTGCTTTGTCCATACTAAAGGTTTTTGTTTTGTTTCATCAGTTTCTATTCCTGGACCACTATAAGGATTAGTTTCAAATTTATTGGAGAACGTGAGATCAGTAACAGTCCTTTGATCTTGGTCTACAGAACCAGACACCGAATTATTTTTTAAAGCTTGTACAATATCACCTTTTTTCATTGTTTCATCAACGTCTGCCGATAATATGTCAGCATCTATTCCTTTATAGAAGTAAATCGTAATATCATCCTCTGCTCTAGGTGCAGTGGTAAATTGTATTGATGTTCCACCACCAAATATATACGCTTCTTCTGGTTCTTGGATAATACCATTTATGAACACTAAAAGACAATTTGCAAGATTAATTCTACTACCTTCTTCTTTCTCTATACTACGCAATTCACCATTATAACGAAGTGGGAAAGTTACTCTAGTGCCATTTTGTAAAGATGAAATTGAATCGACCATATCCAATTCTCCAAATTCCCAAGATGCGAATTTGTCAGTATATGTGTCAATAACGGTTATTTGGAAATCTTGAAGTGGAGATGCTAATCTTGCATCTGTAACTAATCCTACGGGTTTGAAAACATCACCTCTTTGGAAAGAATATCCTAGTTTTGTAAACTCAAAATCAGTAACTCCAAAGTAAGTTGCACCCGCTCCAGTTTCCCCTACAGTGCCTACTTTCAGACTCATTGACAGTCCAATACCAGTTGTAGTTGTTGAACCAATACCAAGTCTAGAAACACCTATTACAGGAAGGTTTTCATAAGATGGTTCTGATACGAATATTGATGGATTGGTATATCCAGTACCTGGACCAACTATACTGAATGCTAGAGTTCCGCCAGCACCAACAGTTGCTGTTATCGTTGCTGCAGAACCAGTATGTCCTGTTTCTGTAACAGCAACACTTACTGTTCCAAAATATCCAGATCCATAAGATCCTCCAGTTAAACCTGTTGTTATTCCTGTAATCGTTCCACCAGCACCAATTACTGCGGTGACTGCAGCACCAACAAGAGGAGCAAAACCAAGTCCACTAGTAGAACCATATGAAATTATAATTCCACCTCTCGGAGTTTCATTCACATTGACATCATAATCTGAAGAATAGAAAACTGCTGGATCAGTGTCTGGTTTAGTAATACCAGAAAATACTATACTGGATATTCCTGGAGCTGGTGATGTTGTTTCCAGTATTTCAAAATTACCAACAGGATTGTTTCCAGTTGATGGTTGTTGGAATATTCCATTTATTAAAACTATACCATTTCCACCAGTTGTTCCAATTCCAGATGTATTTGCTCCACCAACTTGAAGAGTAAATGTTCTACCAATACCATTAAATTGATTTGAAACATCATCGTATATTTTATTAGTTGTATAATCGGATCTTAAGAAAACTCTGCCACCAAATGTAGAAGTTTCAAAGTCTAAATTTGATTCTGTTTTATCTATTTGTGGATTTCCTCTTGGAGGTTCTATGAAATGAATTTGATTCTCTACAATGTTATATGCTCCTCTATAAACATCTACTTGTGTAGATGCTGCATAGTTTGTAGCAGAAGTTCCAACAACTCCCCTATCAACTAATACCAGTCCTATTGTTCCAATTCCACTTATTGGTCCAGAAGATGTGGTTCCAAATCCAACATTATTCACCTTCAAATATTCATCGCCAATTTTTAATATGTCGGTTGGATTTACGGTTGATATTCCAGACAGAGCAAATACTGTTGATGCAGTTCCAATTGATCCAGATAAAGTATGACTTACACCAGAGAAAATAATTGGGTGTTGAATTAATTCGTCAATGGTAATGATCGTTTTATTTACTTTATTGAACATTTCAAACTGGTGAATATTTCCTCCACCAAGATTTGTAAATGTTACTGCTGTTCCACTTCTAACTGTAGAAATTTGGAAGCTGTCATCATCAGAAACAATCGCAAATACTGTAGATGGTAATGTATCAGTTGCTCCACTGGTTGGATTGTTGTATGTTAATGCTGTAGTAGCAACTCCAATAATTGAAGATTTTGGAGTATAAATCAGTTCCTCATTATTTTTAAAGAAGTGATTTGTTATATTAAATGTACCAGTGGTAGCAATCAAAGAGTCCGTATCTTGTGGATCAAAGATTTTTACAAAAACTGGAGTTCCATCGCTAGTTAATTCAAAATTAGTTCTATTAATTCTAGTTCCATTGATGGAATTGAAGAATTTTACCTGTAGTTCTTCTTCAAGATTACCATATTCCAATTTTTCTGGAATATTTCTTATATCTAAATCTTTATAGAAAGATTGACTAAATGCGGATATTTCTACATTGTAAGAAGAGTATTCCGAATCTGGAGTAAAGGTTAAATCAAATGTTGCTCCAGAATTGTCACCACCAAAAGTTCCTATACCAATTGCAGTATCAAAAGTAGAAATTCCACTAACGGAAAGCAAAGCAGACTGTTGAACATAAACATCAGCATTATCTTGTATCATCATAACTTGATGAACTGCTTTAGTAGATCCAATGCTTACTTCAACCAAAGCTTTAACTGCATTGAAATAATCTTTATTGAGGGAAAGTATTGTTGTCGTGCCCAAACCAACAACATTATGTGATTGATATATTGCAGTTCTTTCGGAACCATCTACTTGTCTGTCTGTTTTAAATCTATAAGTTCCTATTCCAATAGATGTTGTACCAAAACCAACTATTTTTGCTCTTATTGTATTTGTATTTGATGATATATTATTGTAATTTAAAGATAAAATACCACCATCTATATTGGAATCAAATGAACCAATAGAATCTGTTGTAAATGTAGAATTAGTAAAATCAGAATCTGTATAATATTCGGATATGAATGTATTTGTTCCTATACCAACAACATACAATTCAACAAAATTCATCTCATCAGTCGCATTATCTATTACCTGAACATTGGCATATAGAGATCCAAAATTACTGGAATTCAGTTCAACAATTGAAGACGATGAACCTGACCCTACTACTTTATTTGAATTGATTAACTCAATAAATCCTACTGAAGTGCTTCCAATTCCTGCTGATGATGAAGTAAATTCATTCTTTATCAACTTCAAATCATAATCAGTATCATAAGCGTCTACAGGTATAAATCTTAAGTAGGTATCGCCAAAATCATCGGTAAATAATTCAAATTCTCCGTATGAGTTATCACTATTATAAACACTTGATTTTTGTGAAATAAATTGATCATCACCAGTGTTTAAAGTAACTAGTTCGGTGAATTGAATTTCTGAATCATCAGAATTAGAAATTCTGAATAAGTAATTATTGTAAGTTGTTTGACCATCAAATTTTTGTATGTTTAAAAATTCGCTTGGACTATCCTCATAATATGAGAACAAATTACTGATGTCATCAAATTTTAAAACTTCTGTATTTACCAATCTGAAATAATCTGAAAGGGTAGTATTTTTTAATCTTAGATACTTTGAAGTTCCGTCAACAACATCGTCATCTGTTACAAAATCAAAATTATAAATTGCATCAACTCTGTGCGAATCTGAAATTTGTTGGAGGTATATGCTTGAATCTGCACTAGAAGCAGCGCCAACAAATGAATTATTTTCAATTTTAGTATCTGCAAAATTCTTCATTCCACTAGTGTGGAGTATACTAAAGACTGGAGATTCTAAAGTGCTATATTCCTTAGTGCTTTTTACAGTATATGAAAGGTTTTGATAATAATCATTGTCAGCAACCACTTGAGAGTCTGAGTTTAACTCACCAACACTATCAGACCATCCAAAATCATTCAATGAAGAATAATTAATCTCATATTTTCCAGAGTATTTTGCAATCTTGTCTACGGTTGCTGTAGTTCCACTTTCTTTACCAACGATGGTTTGTCCAACAGTAAGATCATACAGTCCTTCTACAGTCAGATAATTACCAACAGACTCGGTAACTACCAGGTCTAATTCGTTATTATTAAAAACGAGTGGTTCCCCAATTAAGAAGTTGGTTTTCTTCAAAGAAATATCAAATACTGGATAATCATCTTTGTTTACTAATATGCCAGATCCATCCTGTATTGTTTTTGCTATTCCTGTATTTGTAGTTAATCCAGCAACACTAAATTCTACCAAATCATATGGAGAACTAGTAGTATAATTTGAAACTTCTAAAAATCTATATCCATAGTCTTCAGAGTTAAATCCTGTTCCATCTGAACTATCTTGTTGAATTCCTTCAATGAAAACTTCATCACCAATATTAAATTCAAAAGCTTCAGAAGGTTTTGTTATTTCACAAGTAAATATTCCAGATCTGGAAGATTGCATTCTTTGAATGGTTATTCCATTACTATTATTAACTGCTATTATTTCAACAGAATTATCAGGCAACCCTTGTGGTTCTCCCACAATATTTACTGATTGAATGGAACTGCCAGTTAAAGTTGCTTTTAATAATCCAGAGTTTATTACTTCTTTAGTGCTACCATTTAAAATGATAATGTCTGGTGGAGAAAGATACTTACTTCCACCATCGTCAATTAAAATTTGATCTAAAGTATTGGAATCTCTAACAGAAATTTGAGAAGGAATGGAAACATTTGGTTGCAGTGTAACATCAAATGGATATTCAAATTGATCATTTAATATTTTTATTTCTTTAATGTTACCAATAGTATTAGATTTTGGTAAAATTTTAGCGTTGACACCATTGGTAGAAGTTATATTAGTAAATTCTGGTAATTTTTTATATCCACTTCCACTAGAAACAACTTTCAATTTGTCTACTGGACCATTTGCTGTGGAAGAAGTAGTTGTGTATTTTAAAACATCACAGTTACTTTGAGTATATGTATCTCTTTCTGGGTCTTGTTCTAAAATAATTTCAAAAGTAGTTGTTCCAACACCAACAATATTATATTTGTTATTGTAAGAACTATCAAAGAAGAATATCTCAGAATAATTCTTTACATCTTTGTCTGGTTGAACAACATCTCCAGATTCTTCTAACGCATAATACAATTGTTCTGGTGTATTTGAATTATAATTTATTGTCAAAGATGCATTCGTAGAAACACCTGTGGTTCCTACACGAGAAGTAACAAAAGTAGATGTTGACCCTGTAGAGACGAATTCAGATTTAAATTCTTTGTCGGAATAAATTTTTAATTCATATCCACTGAGAGAGGAGTCTGATAGATCAAATACTAAATTGTTATTTCTTATAGATTCTATCTTTGGATTGACAAGTGATATTGTTTGACTTGCGCCGCCAGTGCTAGCAATGCTTATGACAGTTGGTGGATTATTCTTAGAATCTATATAAGTTTCACATAATCTTATGTCATTATCATTTACTCTATAAACATAAAAATCACCAGTAGAAAGTCCAGAAGCAACAACATCGGAAGAATAATTAATCTTGTCTCCCGTTTTTAGATTATGATTTGTTAATGTAATTGTATTGGTAGTTGTATTAATACCAGAAGAACTGAATCCTATTGGATTAACAAGAATTTTTGATGTGGATGAATTTCTAAGAATACGCAATGATGTTGACGTTCCAATACCAACAGAAAGACTTGGATTGACAGTTAGTTCTATGGAGTCATTTGCTAACAAACCATGTGAAGTTGATACTGATACTGTTGATTTTATTCTAGATACAGTGCCAGTTAATTGACTGAAAGAAGACTCAAAATAATATCTATCGTCATTAGATCCCCCACTATGGAAAAATAAATCTTCGGATCCAATACTAGTTTTTAATCCAATTAAGTCTTTTCCTTTATTTGAAACGTAAACAGTGGATGGTATTCCACCACCTATTAGATTCACGCCATCCGTTGATATTGCAATAATGCTTCCACTACCAGTATATGATACTTGCTGATTATTTTTAAATGGATGGTTTTCTAAGTAAATTGATTTTGTTGGAACACTTCTATTCAAGGTTCCAACTCCAAAGGCGAATGATTTTAAATCGGATAATCCAGCAGTTGTTCCAAATCCTACAGACTCTTGTGGATTAAAATATACTCTATCGTCAACTTTTGAATCAAAATAATCTAATTTTTTTGCAAATGTAAATGAGTTTGGAATGAAAGTAACTATTGAGTTTGGACTATGAGATACGCCTGTTAATCCTCTTTCAACTCTTAATATATTTTTATCTCTGAATATATTAAGAATATTGAGATTTTCAGTTCCAATACCTACACTACTACCAATTGATATGTTGTTTGGAATATTTGAAACATATATTTCTGTTCCACCTATTGCCACAGCGGATGTCACTGTGGAAATTAATGTAGTTGATTCTGAAGGAACGGATATTTTATGAGTTCCATTTAATCCAGAAAGACTTGACGATAATCCAGAGAGGACTATGTAATCATCATTATTTAAATCATGTCCATTTTGTGTAACTTTTATTTGATTTGAATTGTTCCAGGTAATAACAGAATTATTATACGATAAAGAACTTGTATTAATGTCTACAATATTTTTACCTTTTAATGAAGATACTGTTACAATCAAACCTCCACCACTGGTGCCAGTGTTATCAAAGTTGACAACATCTCCAACAGAATATTGATCTCCAGAATTAATGATATCAAAATCAGTAATTGAACCAGAAAATACAGACTCTATTTTTATTTTTTGTTTTGTAATGTCGTCAATTTCTGTAATATAATCATATCCAGCGTTTAAGTCCGAAACTTTATATGGTAAAGTATTTCTAAGAACATTTGAAGAGACAAAATCAAATGATTGATCTAAAGAATCATTCTCATCCAAAGTTTCGGAATGATATTCATTACCAATGAAATATGGAAATACAGTATTTCCGGAAGAATTTATAGTAGCATAATATGCATAAACGCCATTTGGAAACTCTGGAGTTTTTCCATATCTTCCATTTTTTTCGTCCAAATCACCACCATTTGTGAATTGATAATCCTCAACAAAAAATCCACTAGAGAAATTTGATGGTCTATCTACAACATTTGCAATATTTAAAGTGTATCCAGATGACAATTTCTTAATTGATGAGTTTTCATCTTTTGGATCTGAATATCCATAAGGACCATAAATTGGATTTCCATCATATGCCCATCCAATTATTTTGGAAACACTTGGGTTTGGTAAATTTGCAGCAGTTTCTTTAAAAGATGTTCTTAATTTTGTAAAGTATCCAGAAACTGTATATTTTAATTTATTTTCAGACTCCAATAAAACTTCATTTCCAAACTTATTATTATAATTAACAGTCAATGGTCTGATAGCAGCTCTAAATGAAGCATCAGAACCAGATGGTTTTACTCTAATGGAAGATGAAGTGGAATATGCAATACCTGGATTTACAACTATTACACTTGATATTGAACCATTTGTAACAATTGGTCTAACTATAGCTCCTGTTCCAGCGCCAGTAGGGTCGAAAACTTCTAAATCTGGAATTGAATAATATTCCGATCCACCATATTGAACACTGACAGATTGAACTTCTCCACCAATAATATTAGGAACTACATTACCGTCTTTTCCATTTTTTATTGTAATAGTAGGATTCTGTTCATAATTTAATGTTGTAGATCCGTATCCAGAACCTTTTTCATAAAGATATAGATCAGTAATTTTCCCTTTAACTACTGGTGTTACTACCAGTTCTTGATATTGCTGTGTTGCAGTCGAGAATCCAACTGGATTGTACTTAATAGATACTGAAATGTTTGGATAATTGAAATATTGATATCCAGAACCAGTGTCAGAAAATTTAACGTAATCACCTCTATCAAATTCAGTTGTGATTGTTCCTCCAATACCAGCATTACAGATTCTAAAAGAATCATCATCAATTTTAATAACAAAGTATTGGTTATTAGTTGAAATACCAGTTATCGCTGTGGTTTGGAAATCATATGTTACTAATTCTCCAGTATTAAATCCATGATTTTTGAAACTAATCGTATTGTTTTCTGTAGAAATTCCTGAAGTAGGTACTGTAAGTTTTCTATTGGTGTATCCACTACCACCACTAATGATCTTGATATTGGATATCTTATTCTTAGGTGTTATGGTTCTGAATTTATGAATTCCATTTGTTCCAGTAGAAAATCCTACCGTATTAATTCCTAAGGTATAATCTGATGAGTTATTGAAAAGAGATATTGTAGTATTATTTTCAATCTTGGCAAAATATGACGAATTATTTGAAAGTGTGGATCCTCCTGTAATAATTAGATTTGAATTTCCATTATTGTTATATACAATTTCTTCTCCATCTTGAAGATTATGGTTGGAAGTAAATTGAATTCTATTCAACGATGTGCTTATACCACCACCATCAGTAGATTGTCTGCCGTCAAAGGAAATAGATCTAAACTTTTTAACTAAAACAGGTTCTATTACAGCACCTGTCCCATTTCCTCCAGAAATGTCAATTGATATTATTTTGTCAATATCATAATCTTGTGTATCAACATAAACATCTACAATTTCACCACTAACTACAGGTTGAACTAATGCTGTTGTTCCAGATCCAGTAGAAACATTTACCTGAGGTGGATTGACCACATCATAGTTGCTTCCATTATTGAGAACTTTTACATAATCTAAAGGTCCATAATATACCCTATCAAAAGATTTGTAATTGGAAATTTCTACACCATTGATCAACATTCCTGTTGTTCCTGGCACAGTGGATTTACCAGGAGATTTTATCTTTGAATTTAAAGGAAACTTCTTAAATATTTTTTGGACGCCAATTTCATCCTCTTTTTGGGAATACAGTGAAAATGTGTGTGTACCTATTCCAGAAGTTGGCACAGAAAATGTCAAGTAATCTGTTCCACCTATAAATGATCTTGAATTGTAAATCCTCATTTGTTTTGGATTTGACAAAATCTCAACATAATAAGATCCTGTATTTAACCCAACGAGTGGTGTTGATGATGGTTGATAGTAAATTCTATCGCCAGTCACAAAAGGTATGATAGAATCACTCAATATAATTGAATACTTATTATCATTTATGTCTGATAATTTACTTTCGGAATCAAGTGAAAATTTAAAAATATCTTTAGTGATATTATATCTGTAACTATTATCTCCTAATATTTCCCCAGAAGGTAACGAGTTGGATGCTACGTATACATAGTCGGAACCATCTGCATAAATGTTTTGAATATCGGATGTGACTAAATTGTTTCCAAATTCTATCGGAGTTCCAGAACTCGTTGCAGTGTTGATTTTTCTACGCAAATCATATTTTTTGGAAGCATTTACTGCAAAAGATCCGCCAACTTCTACAGTATTATCCGAAATAACATTCTGAATATATGGATCATTGGTTTCTTGCACCAAAACATTACTATCTCTTTCCAATAATTCAACTCTGTCACCAACCTTCAAACTTGATCTATCAACATTACTTGAAAGAATGAAATTAGAATCGAGAGAGTCTACCTTATATTTTGCAGCAGTATTATAAATCCAAGAATTTGCAAAAATTTCTTTATACGTCTTTTCTCCGGAAGGATTTTGAATTAAATCGCCAAGATTTTTAACTGATATGGTGCTTCCTTCAGTTACTCTAATATTTTCAGATTCTTTTGCAAAATTTGAAATTACACCAAGTAATCTTACTTCTACTTTTTTGGATGTATCTCCGTCTTGATATATGTAATAGGTTTCATTTGATACAATTAGATCATTTTTTCCTATTTCGGATACAATTCCGGAACAGTTCAAAAATTGGTTAATACTTTTTTTACTATAAGATACGGTATTGTTTCCAGATATTAATGTTCCACTTTCCGGAAATCCTATTGTAGAATCTACGGTTAATACTTCAGAACCAACAGATGCTGATAAAGTTGATTTAGTGCTTGGAGTTATTGTGAAATTACCTTCAACTGCAGAAAATTGATTATATCCAACAAAAAGAAAAAGTTTGTAAAATGTTTTAGAATCTCTCCTAAAAGGTTCTAAAGATGATATTGAAGCACGGGTTGTTTCATCAGAATTTTTTATTATTGTTTGACCAACTAATTTTGTAGCATCAAAATCATCTTCATCAAAATTTAAAGAAACAACTTCTGCTATTGCTACTTCTCTTTTTAAGTATTCTGAAAAAGATGGTTTGATTAAATATTGTTCTAAATTTACAACGGTTGGTTCTTCACCATAGAGAACATTGAACAATATTCTAAATGATTCGTCAGTTCCTTTTGAAGAATAAAAGGATTTAGTTTCTTTGAGAAAATTTGAAATTTTTAAATTAGAAGTAAAATCTACCTTTTGCAGTTCTGGTGTAAGAGTATATTTTATTTTTTCATAAAATTCTCTTAGGAACAAAGAACTTAAATTTTCTACCGTTGTTCCAGAACTGTGTGAAGATGCTGTCGTTTTAGAAAATATTAATTCTTCCTGGTCTAAATCTTGATGATATCCAGTAATACCACTAAATCCACGAATACATCCAGTAAAAGTATTTCCACTAATTCCCGTATATGTTATAACTTCATTGTCTATCTTAAAAAGACCATACTGACTCGGAAATCCTTTAGTGCTTGATACTTCTATTGTTGTCTCTGAAGAAGTAATGTTAGAAGATAATGATGAACTATCCAGAATGACTTCTGGTATTAAATTATCTAACTCCAAATATTGATCTAAATTTTCAGCAATATCAATTGGACCGCCCTGATATTCCTGAGATATGTAATATTGCTTTAAAAATTCCGATGCATTTGGATTTTCATCCAATATAAAACTTGGAAGTTGGCTCTCAATAATTTGCTGAACCTTAACTCTAGATTCAAATCCAGTCTGTATCATATTAGTTTCTCGTTAAATTCCCGTTTGAATAACTTGATGTGTAATATTCTCTTGAGAAGAGATTACCAGTTATTTCATCGCCAGAAGCGATTACATCCCTTAGCATATTTATTTGACTTTTTGAAATATCAAATACCAAATATAGATCTTTTAATCCAATAACATCATTAGATTCTGGAAATGCTTGGATCTCTATAACACCATTTGGTCTGTCTGTAGACGTGATGTTTATTGTACCCAATCTAATTTCACCAGTGATGTAATCGACTGTTCCTGCAGATTTAGATATAATTCTGACAGTTCCATCATTAAGTGGTCTTACAATAGATAATGATCCAGTTCTTAAATCTGAATTTGGAACATCTGTTAGGTATACTGTATTTGTATCTCCAAAAACTCTGAATCCTGTTGACTTAATATTATATCCTTTAGAATTTACATGGAATCTATTTCCAAAACACAATTCATACTGTGCAAATTGATTTAAAGATGCTCTCAAATCTCTTCTGATTATAACTTTACTAATATTTGAGGTTATTGCAGAGTCTGTATTATCAATTATTTGAAGAACTTTACTATACTTAAATCTCCCTCCAAATTTATTAAGATCTAGAGACTCTGAATATTTTGTAAGTGAATTTACAACTCTTGTTTTTAAAGTATTTGCATTAGATATTTGAGAGTTGTTATAATAAACAGAAGAGTCTAATTCCACATATAGTATCTTAAGGTCAATAATTTTTTGATTAATACCAGAAATAGTGTATTGTTTTAAATCACTAAGAATCCTTGACTTATCAAAATCTGAAACATATGTTCCATTTTTTGGTTTAATACTTAAAATAACATTTCCGTATTCTGGTGGATCTAATTCTTCACCACCAACTACAGCAACAGATTCTGTTTCTGGATAAATCTGTTTAATTATTGCCTCATAATCTCTTGATGTTACTGCTCTATTTTGCGACGAGTAAACTCTTGGTGCATAATATTTGATTGAATTGATAGATTCAATTTCAGACCCGTTAATAGCAGACTGAACCGTAGTTATTGATATACTACCTGGATCAATTGTAGTTTCAACAGAGTTAACTACTTTTACGATTCTTCCTGCAAAAGAAAATGCACTTGCACCATTTCCATCTCTACCATCTGTAACAATATAAGTAGAGGTTATGGATGTCCCATCAGATCCAACTTCATCACCAAGTTTTTTGCCAATTATACCATCGCCAAAAATAATCTCATATTTTTCATCTTGAATTTCTTGTATAAGGAAGATTCTAGAAGATGAAGTTACATTTAAAATATTGTCTACAATATTATATTCAATTCCAAGTCCACTTTCAGATGTTTTCTTAACATATACTCTTAATGTGGAAGTATCAATATATGGATTGTTCAGAATAAATCTTTGATCTAAAGATCCATCATATGTAAATGATTTTGTTAAGTAAGTGCCTTGATATACATCTATCTCATTAAATTGGGCTACACCATTAACAACATTAGCGGTTATATCTTCTGGTATTGAGAACGTGTAGGACGTGTCATTTGCTTCTCCAACGCATACTAAACCACTCTTAAGGGTAAGAGTAGGAACACTCTCTGTAGTGGTCACAGAGAACGATATAGTTGCCTTTGCTGCTGTTCTAGAGCGTGGTACATAACCAATATTTTTTGCCAGAGATACAACGTTTTCACGAAGAGTTGCCGAGTCCAAGAAAGACTCATTAACAATCATATTACTGTTAAATGCAGTAATGTATGTGTTGTATGCAAGGGTATCAATTAATATTGAAAAGTTGGACCCCTCAAAATCAAAGTCGCTAAATGTTGAATTAGCACGAAGATAATCTTTGATCGAGGTCTTTATCTGGTCAAAGTCTAGATTGGTAAATTTAGTAAAAGGCATTTTTTATCTTGTTGCCTCTAAGAGGAATGTATATTCTTGTGACGGAAACTCTTGTCCAATAATATTATATCCAACAATCACTTCAAATGCATTTTGATCTGGTTGTGGAGTTACCTCAACAATTACATTATTAACTCTTGGTTCAAAATTTTCTATTGCAATTGAAATTTGTCTCTGAATTACTGATGCAGTACCAAAGTCAACAAAATCAAACAGACTACCTCTAACATCAGAACCAAATAAAGGATTAAAAAATCTTTCTGTAGGGATGGTTTCTACAACATTCCTTACAGATCTGCGAATAGCATTCTCATTTTTTAAGATTTGCAAATCCTTTGTCACTGGATGAGGGACAAAGGATAAACTAATGTCTTTAAACGATTTGGATATCCTTTGTTCTGCCATTAGACTAGAGTTTTCTTGATTTTATTTATATTTACTTCCATGGATTACCATAATTTGGCTCTGTTCCGTATTCCCAGTCATCATAATCTTCATCATTACGAATTTTTTCGTGCAATTCTGTCTGTTTTTTAAGATCATGATGAGGTGCAAGGTCGTGCATCACTTCTGTAAGCACTCTTTTTGGTTTTTGTTGCATTGAACCATAGTCAGAGACGAGTTTAGTGGTTCCCCACATCTCTCTCATGTATTCTTTGTTTCTATCCACAGGTGAATTTCCCATTTTAGCTCCTGTTTTTGTTAAAAACAGAACTTTTAGAGGGGTTGCTATCCCTTAGTGCTATTTATTTTACCTCTTCAACATAAAATCCTCTCCTCACATCACTCAAATGACCATCTGCTGAGTAAAAGCGGATGTCTGACTCGTGGTTTGGGGAGAATTTCATGCCATTTTTCTTATTTAAATCTTTTTCATCCCATATTGGATAGACTTTTGACCCCATGGGAAGATTCCATATCTGATCATTTCCAGTTCTAAGATGAATCTCAAATGGTTTTCCATTTTTT
>Ga0222715_10002471_pt1 | contig 16910 bp, 26 predicted proteins | sample C33_9DmetaG_FD_165056 | JGI IMG/M metagenome (GOLD analysis project Ga0222715, IMG submission 165056) | Estuarine water microbial communities from San Francisco Bay, California, United States - C33_9D | ecosystem: Environmental > Aquatic > Marine > Unclassified | place: USA: California... | reverse complement strand
GCTGGTAATTACACTAAACCTACAATGCGTAAGGCATTATTCAACAAGATTAAGGCTGGTGGTAAAGGTGGTAAACCCGGACAGTGGTCTGCACGTAAAGCTCAGATGCTCGCAAAACAGTATAAAGCTAAAGGTGGGGGCTACAGGAAATGAAGGGTGTAAAGCACTATAAAAAAGATGGGACTCTTTATACAGGAGGTACACACAAGATGCCTAACGGTTCGTTGCACACAGGCAAGACCCACGGCAAAACAAGTGTTAAGTTATCCCACTACAAAGATTTGAGTAAGAAAGCGAAGGCTAAAGCCGATGGCAAAAGCAAAAAGTCAAAAAAGTCTTAGTAAATGGACTAAGCAGAAATGGCGTACAAAGTCTGGTAAGCCATCGACGCAAGGGAAAAAGGCTACAGGTGAGCGGTATCTACCCGCTAAAGCTATAAAAGCTTTGTCATCTAAAGAATACGCTGCTACTACCAAGGCTAAACGAGCGGCTACTAAAAAAGGTAAACAGGTTTCTAAGCAACCTAAAAAGATAGCCAAGAAGACGGCAAAGTATAGAAAGACCTAGATCATGGCAGTTGTTGTACCAGAGCTAAATGAATTATTTGAAGAGGCGTACGAACGTGCGGGACTTGAAATGCGTTCGGGGTATGACTTAAAAACCGCCCGTCGAAGCCTTAATATTATGACGCTAGAGTGGCAGAACCGTGGTTTAAACCTATTTACTATAGAGGCTGGGACTATACCTCTTACTGCAGGTACAGCTACTTATACACTGCCTTCTGATACTATTGATTTAATAGAACATCAACTTCGCACTGATGAAGGCACGACGCAACAACTTGATTCGTATATCCAACGTATGAGTGTCTCTACATACTCACAGCAAGGGAATAAGAACACACAAGGGCGTCCGTCCCAAATATATGTACAACGTAATGCCACAGACGTGCAAGTTACCCTTTGGCCTGTACCAAATGATGATACTACATACAAGTTAGCTTACTACCGTCTTAAAGGTATAGATGGGCTATCAAGTGGTGTTGGAGGAGCTACTACTTCTATACCACCACGTTTTGTACCCGCTCTTGTGTCTGGTTTAGCGTACTACATCGCTATGAAAAAACCCGAAGTCGCAGAAAGAGTTGGCCCTTTAAAACAAGAGTATGAAGAGCAATTCCGTATGGCTGCAGACCAAGACCAAGACAGGTCTACTCTTCGTATGGTTCCGTTTAGAGGAGCTATGTAATGCCCGGATATGCTAGTGGTAAACACGCATACGGTATATGTGACCGGACTGGGTTTCGCTACAAGCTGGAAGACCTTATATACGAGGTTCAACATGGAGTACGTACAGGGCTACGTGTTGGTAAGGATGTGCTTGATCCTGACCAACCACAGAACTTTCTTGGGGACGTTAATTCAACAGACCCGCAATCTTTACTTAACCCACGCCCAGATGTTAATCCGGGAAGAGGTTTATTTGGCTGGAATCCTATTTGGAACCCGGCTCAATATATGGTAGGCTCTGTAGGAAGCGTTACCATAGCAACAACAGATGGAGACTAATATGCAGACCCCTAGACTTAGACCAAAAAACTTAGGCAAGAAGAAAAAATCTTCGAATAAACCTAAACTTCGCCCAGCAGGTTTGGGTGCTACTAAAGAAGAAATGGACGCAATGGACCGAGGTTTCCGTGTTCAAAAGATGGAAGGCCGCGAGAGGGAAGACGTTAAGAAGAAGGCTTACGGCGGCAAAGTCAAGAAAATGGCTTACGGCGGTAAAGTTAAGAAAATGGGCATGGGCGGCGGCATGTGTCGTGGTAGGGGAGCTGCTATTCAAGGCGGTAACTATAGTAAGATGGGGTAAGTTCTAATGAACTACACAGAGCTGGTTGCAGCTATAAAAGATTATACACAGAATGAGGAGACGAGCTTCGTCTCTAACATTCCTACGTTCGTTAGGCAGTCAGAAGAACGCCTTAACCGATCTATTATGGTGCCTGAACTACGTAAAAATGTTACGGCACTTACTTCTAATGGTAGTGTATACTTAGGCCGACCAGATGATTTCATATCTGTGTTCTCTTTAGCTGTTGTAGATTCATCTGGAGATTATTCGTTCCTTATAGATAAAGATGTTAACTTTATTCGGGAAGCCTACCCTTCAGCGAGTACTTCTGCATTACCGAAATACTACGCTCAGTTTGACGGAGACTACGAAGGGGAACAAGGTAACTTTATTCTTGGCCCAACACCTGACGACACCTACACAGTTGAGTTACATTACTACTACGACCCAGCTTCAATCGTTACCGCAGGGACATCTTGGTATGGTGACAACGCCGAATCTGCTTTACTTTATGGTTCTTTGATTGAGGCATATACATACATGAAGGGTGAGGCCGACCTCATCCAATTATACACCACTCGTTACGACGAAGCTCTTGGACAGCTTACCGGGGTTCAAATACGTAGCTCGACAGACGAGTACAGAGATGGGAGACTTTGATGCAAGTTGAAATGGATTTTGGCTTTGACGCCATAAAAGTACATACCGCTAACAAAGGAGGGCACAGTCCTGATTCTGTAGCGGAAATGTGTGTAGACAAGCTAATGAGTGTGTCTACTTCTGCCCCGCCCGAGATACGAATGCAAGCAGAAGCGTATAAATCGCAGATGTTGCAAATTATCGCGCATTATATTAAAGTAGCGGTTAAGGAAGACCGCGCAACAACGTGCGTAAAACTACAAGAGGCTGGGTTTCCTGACCTCGCAAATCAACTTAGGAGACTTTAAATGGCCTTTTCAGGTAACTTCATGTGTACATCGTTCAAGAAAGAACTACTTCAAGGTACGCACAACTTCACTGCCTCTTCAGGCAATACATTCAAACTTGCTCTGTACACTAACAGCGCATCATTCACTGCAGCGACCACTGCGTATACTTCTGCAAATGAAGTATCTAACTCAGGTTCGTACAGCGCTGGTGGGGGTACACTTACAAACGTGACACCGACATCTTCAGGGACAACAGGGTTAACAGACTTTGCTGACCTTGCGTTTACATCTGCTACGATTACAGCACGGGGCGCGTTAATATATAACGACACTGCCTCTGGTGATCCAACAGTTGCAGTGTTGGACTTCGGTGCAGACAAAACTTCGACTACTGGTACATTTACTATTCAGTTCCCAACAGCGGACGCTTCGAACGCTATTATTCGAATCGCTTAAAAATAAAGGGGTTGCCCTATGGCCTTAATCGTCGCTGATCGCGTACAAGAAACCACTAACTCTACGGGGACTGGGGCTTATACTCTGGGAGGCGCGGTACCGGGCTTTCAAACATTCGCCTCCGAGGTATCTAACACAGATACTGTCTATTACTCGGTAACGGATAACGTGAACTTTGAAGTTGGCCTTGGAACTTATGCGTCTAGTGGGGGGACTATTACCCGCACGACGGTATTCACATCGTCTAACTCCAACAATGCGGTTAACTGGGGTATAGGAACAAAGAATATATTCCTGACCTACCCAGCAGATAAGGCTGTACTTGAGGATGCGAGTAATAATGTAGCCATTGGTAACAATTTAGTTGTGGGCGGCACAGTTGACGGGCGTGATGTAGCCGCTGACGGAACTAAGTTAGACTTTGTTACGGTTACACAAGCGGTCGATCTTGACCAAATGGAAACTGATATTGCCGCACTTGAAAACGGTATGGTCTATAAAGGTGATTGGAACGCAGGTTCAGGTAGTTTCCCCGGTGGTGGCTCTGCTCAGACAGGTTGGTTCTATTACGTTTCAGGGGCGGGTACTGTTAATAGTATATCGTTTGCAGTGGGAGACAACATCGTTGCGACGACAGATAACGCTTCTGCCTCTACGTACGCAAACAACTGGTCAAAACATGACCAGACAGACGCCGTCCAAGCTGTTGTGGGCTTAACTGGGTCTGTATCAAAAAGCGGACTGTTATCTGCACTAAACGTAGAAGACGGCGCGAACGTAACAGATGCGGGTAACGTAAACCCTCTAGTCGATTCACATATAAATGTCAGCGGTGCAAGCAGTGGGCAGTATCTTGGCTGGACTGGAAGTGATTATGCTTGGTCTGCTGTAGACCTATCAAGTAAGTTGAGTTTATCTGGCGGCACTATGTCCGGCGATATAGACGGTGCTGGCAACAAAATGCTATTCGCTAACGTATACTCTCAAACATCTGACTTACCAAGTGCTTCTACATATCACGGTATGTTTGCTCATGTTCATGGCACAGGTAAAGGTTACTTTGCTCATGCAGGTGCATGGGTTCCTTTAGCTAACGAGACAGCAACACTGGCGTTATCTGGCGGGGCTATGACAGGCGCGATTACAACTAACAGCACTTTCGATGGGCGAGACGTAGCTACAGATGGCTCTAAGCTCGATGGTATTGAGTCCGGTGCAGATCAGACAGACACAGCTAATGTCACTGCCGCAGGAGCCCTGATGGATTCTGAGGTTGACGCGGATATTAAGACATTAGTATTACCTGCCAACACAACTATCAGTGCATACGGTAAGACATTAGTTGACGATGCTGACGCCGCTGCAGCTAGATCAACGTTAGGTTTAGGTACTGCCGCTACTACCGCAGCTTCCGCATATGCTACAGCCGCTCAAGGTACTACGGCTGACGCCGCTTTGCCAAAAGCCGGTGGGGCTCTAACAGGCGCTGTCACAACTAACTCTACTTTCGACGGACGTGATGTAGCTACAGACGGGTCTAAGCTAGATGGTATTGAGACTTCAGCGGATGTGACAGACACCGCCAACGTCACTTCGGCGGGTGCGCTCATGGACAGCGAACTGACTAACCTCGCAGCAGTTAAAGCGATTAACCAGAGCCTAGTGACTACGGCTTCACCTACGTTTGCTGCGTTGACTGCGAACGGCAACATAACAGTGACAGGTACAGTAGATGGGCGTGATGTTGCGACTGACGGCGCAAAGCTAGATGGTATTGAGAGCGGGGCTACAGCAGATCAGACAATTACCGCAGGTTCTGGGCTATCAGGTGGTGGCACTGGTAATGTAACACTAAGCCACTCAGATACTTCTTCTCAGGGCAGCGTTAACAACTCTGGTCGAACCTACATCCAAGACATCACTCTGGACACCTACGGACACATTACAGGACTAAGCAGTGCCACAGAGACAGTAACGGACACAACTTACAGTGGTGGTGACGGTATTACTTTGTCAGGTACAACTTTTAACATAGACCAAGATTTACGTGGACACGTTGCTGAAATCGGTTTAGACGGCAATGACTACATCGCTATTGGCACAACATCTATCGACTTCCGTTTAGACGGAAACCTAGACATGCGTCTAGAGAACGATGGCGACTTACACGTTGATGGTAACGTTGTTGCTTACTCTAATACTACTTCAGATGAACGTCTTAAGAAAGACATCGTGAAGATTGACAATGCTTTAGATAAAGTATCACAGCTAAGTGGTTACACATTTGAATACATAGCTGATGGTAAAAAGTCTGCTGGGGTTATTGCTCAAGAAGTCGAGAAGGTAATGCCAAGTGCAGTATCAGAAACAACGTTGCCCCTCAAGATGGGTGAAGATGATAAGACTGAATACAAGACAGTGCAATATGATCAACTTCATGGATTAATGATTGAAGCAATCAAAGAACTGAAAGCTGAAATTGAAGAACTAAAAGCGAGATAAAACATGACATTACCAGCAAGCGGGCAAATATCTTTAAATGACGTAAATGTAGAGCTTGGTTACAGTGGTACAACACAAGTCAGCTTAAACGACAGTGCTGTAAGAACTTTGTTTGAGATTGCGTCAGGTGAAATTGAAATGTCTGATGGTTATGGTAAAGCTGACTTCTCACCTTGGACAACCACACCGACCTTCCAAGATTTTAGAGGGGGTAATAGCACTATAACCGGAACGTATACTCCTACATCAGGCACGGTTAAATTCTTGGTTATGATGTGGGGTTCTGTTGGTCATGGTGGGAACACTACTGACTATAGTAACCTACCCCCCATTGGTGCGGCATCAGCAGGGGGCGCTGGGTATGTTGAAAAGTTATATACACATAGTGGAAGCACAACATATTCTTACACATTAGGAAGTAGGGCAGACTATCGAGCTACTGGTGGTGGATATACACCACCTTCTAGGACTTATGCTGGTACTACTAATTTTAATGGGGATATTTATTCTACTGGTACAGGTAATCCGGGGTCTACTGGTGGTAGTGCAACAGGTGGTGACTTTAATGCTCCCGGTGGCACTGCAAATTCTAATTCTACTGGGGCTGGGTCAGGCTCAAGAACTGGTAATGGGCAAGCAAATGGAAGTAATGGTGGGACATCAGTATCAGGTAGTGCTGTTAACATAGACTTTATGGGTTGGCGCGGTTTTGACTGGTCAAGCAGTTGGGGCGAATCCGGTTCTCGAGGTTCGAACGGTAGGGGAAAATATCACCCACGTTCTGGAGACCCTTATGATGGCGCTGCGCTTACCGCTATGGAAGAAGATTGGGCTGACGCAAATAAATATGAAAGGGCAGGCGCTCCAAAATACAACGTTTCTAACAGCACTACCGGCCCGGAAGCCCAAATATTAATATTAGAATACCATAGCGGTGATAGTGATGGGACATAGACATGAAGCTGATTGTAAATAAAACAACGTTTGTTGTGCGAGGTTATGTAGAAGATGATGAGCCTTTGCCAAATGGTGTAGACCCATCAGAGTGGGGATTAACATATTACAGTGGGCAGAATCCTGACGGGCAATGGCTTGCTCCCCCTCCTTTTGATAACTTAACAACTGATCCTTACGACGAAGTGACGTTTATAGATAATACTCTTACTTGGGCATACTAAATGTTAGGTTTTTCCCCATATTCAGCCGCAGCCTTTTCCGATGTAGGTAGTGGAGAGCAGCTATTTGTTGCTACAGGCGTTGTTGGTAATGGGGCTGTTGGCACGGTATCAGTTACGGGCAATCAAAGCGGGCTGACTCTTGGCTCTGTACAAGGCTCTGCAACAATCGGTGGCGTGGCAGTAGACGCTGGCGGAACACCTGTAATCACATCTCCAAACGCTATGGTGAGTGGTCTAGGTACAGTTATAGCTTCTACAGACTTAGAGATTACACTTACAGGCGTTGCGGCTACTGGGTCGCTGGGCACTGTTACTATAATAAACGCTTCGGTTATTAGCCCTACGGGTCTTGTGGGTACTACGAATACTCCGAGTGTTTCTACTACCTCTAACGCTACGTTCTCCATAACAGGCGTAGCCGGAACTATGTCTGTGGGCAGTGCACAAGGCCAAGCAGGTGCAGGTGCGGATGTTACTGGAGTTTTTGCTACAGGTAGTGTAGGCTCTATAACAATGACGGGTACAGCATTGGTAACTCCAACTGGAGTATCTGCTATAGGGCTCGCCGGGCAAGCACTTGTATGGGGTAGGGTTAAACCTGATCCCGGTACAATATGGACAAGAATAGCAGCGTGAGGAATGGATAATGCCTAGTACATATACAAACAATGGTGGCATTGAGCTTCCAGCCAACGGAGAACAGTCCGCTACATGGGGCAGCACCGTAAACGACAACATGAGTATTATCGACCGCTTAACAAACGGCGTTGGTGCAATTACTCTCTCTGGCACAACACATACTTTAACTACTAGCGACGGCACAACTTCTGACGGGCAATATAAAGTCCTCGTACTAGGGGGTTCTCCTTCTGGCACTAACACGATTACTGTAGCGCCAAACAACGGGCAACATATATACATTGTTAAGAACGGTACTGGCCAAACAGCCATATTTACTCAAGGTTCTGGTGCAAACGTCAGCATATTAGCGAACACAACTAAAATTATATACTGTGACGGTGCGGGTTCTGGGGCGGCAGTTGTAGACATTACGGGCTCCTTAGACTTAGGGTCGTTAATTGTATCGGGTACTACGGTCACTTCAACTGGTGCGGAGCTAAACATCCTCGATGGCGTAACAGCCACAGCTGTTGAGATTAATAAACTCGACGGCTTTACGGGCGACGCCGCCGATTTAAACTACGCTAAAGATTTACGAGCGACAGGGGTTACGACTTCTGAGTTTGATATTCTCGATGGCTTAACAGCTACAACCGCCGAACTTAATATAATGGATGGCGTAACAGCCACGGCAGCTGAAATTAACTATGTTGACGGTGTTACCTCAAACGTACAGACACAACTTAATACTAAAGCACCCTCTTCAAGTCCTACGTTAACTACTCCTACGCTTGGTGGCACTACTACGATAACAGGTGGAACACAAAGCTGGACAGTAACACCGTCTGGAACAAATTTAACTTTTGCCTATAACGGCACAAATGTTCTTCGTGTAGACAGCTCTGGCAATTTAACGGCCTTGGCTAACGTCACTGCATACGGGACTATATCGTAACTATTCCGTCGGAGGTTTATAATGCCACTACAAAAACTTCAGTTCCGCCCCGGGATTGTAAGGGATACGACCGATTACACTAATGAAGGTGGATGGCGCGATGGAGATAAAATTCGTTTCCGTTTAGGTTTTCCCGAAACTATTGGTGGTTGGACTAAGTATACGAGCACCCCTATGTTGGGTTCTTGTCGTGACCTGCATGCGTGGACTGCGTTATCAGGTACAAGGTTTGCTGCGGCGGGTACTAATATCAAGTTGTATATTGTAGACGGCAACCTACCGTTAGATATTACGCCGCTCCGTGCTACTACGTCTGCAGGGGATGTTACCTTCGCGGCTACCAATGGTTCTTCGACAATTACTGTGTCGGACACAAACAACGGCGTATTTCTAAATGACTTTGTTACGTTCTCAGGAGCCGCTAGTCTTGGCGGCACTATCACCGCCGCGGTGTTGAACAAAGAGTATCAGGTAACTTCTGTTGTAAACGCTAACTCGTACACTATTACCGCTACTGTTACGGCTAATTCTTCAGACACAGGAAATGGTGGTAGTTCCGTAGTAGGCAGGTACCAAATAAACACAGGTTTGGGTGATGCTGCATTAGGTAGTGGATGGGGCGCAGGTGTTTACGGGCGCGGGACATGGGGTTCTTCAGCGGACGTATCAGTTCCCGGCGCACAACTTCGTTTATGGTCTATGGACAACTTCGGAGAAGACTTATTAGCAAATGTACGTGGCGGGGGTATTTTCTACTGGGATACTTCTTCAGGTACTGGAGCAAGGGCGGTAAACATCACTACTTTAAGTGGGAACAACCAACCTCAAGCAGCTAATATCGTTCTCGTTTCTGAAAGAGATCGCCATGTCATCGCATTTGGCTGTGATCCGCAAGGCGACCCCGGTAATCTTGACCCCTTAACTATACGCTTTTCTGACCAAGAAAGTTTTACTGATTGGGCGGCAACATCAACTAATACTGCTGGAGAACTACGTATTGGCACTGGCTCTGAAATTATAGCCGCAGTACAAACGAAACAGCAAGTTATAATCTTTACGGATCGTTCCGTGTCTTCGATGCAATTTATTGGCGCTCCGTTTACTTTTGGACTTACTGAAGTCTCCACAAACACATCTATCGCGGGCCAAAACGCCGCTGTTGCTTTCGGAGACGCAGTGTATTGGATGGGCGACAAAGTATTTTACAAGTATGACGGTAACGTACAACCTATACCATGCCCTATAGAAGAATACGTATTTGACAATATGAACACCGCACAACGTGCTAAAGTCACTGCTGCGGCCAATAGTAAATTCAATGAAATATGGTGGTTCTATCCTTCGGCTACTAACCAAACAAACGATAGCTATGTTGTGTATAACTACGTCGAAAACAGTTGGTATTATGGAACTTTGTCCCGCACTGCATGGTTCGATAACGCTATCTCTAATTTACCTATCGCTGCTAGTACTGACGGGTACATATACTTCCATGAAAATGGAGTAAATGACGGAAGTACCAACCCACCCAGCCCAATAAATAGCTACATAGAATCTAGCGCTATAGACATGGGGGACGGGGATCAGTTCATGTTCATGTCAAGAGTTTTACCAGACCTGACATTCCGAAACTCTACGTCTACTCCTAGTGCTATTTTTGAAGTAAGCGCGAAAGACTTCCCCGGAGCTAACTTTGACCAGACAAATTCAGGTGCAGCAGTGCGATCTGCCACAGCTCCCGTAGAACAGTTTACAGAACAGTTGTTCTTCCGCTTACGCGGTCGGTCTATGGCTTTGAAAGTTTCCTCGAATACTCTTGGAACGCAGTGGAGACTTGGTACACCACGCGCAGATATGCGCACAGATGGGAGGCGGTAATGTCCCAACAAACAACAATACCATTCTTCGCCGATGCTCCTCAAGAATATACGCAGTCTTACATGGCTCAGGTTACAAGGGCGTTTGCCCTATATGCTCAACAGCAGCAGAACCCCGGCCCGAGCAGAGCTAATACGCTCAATTTAACAGGCCTTTCCGTCTACGCAAACAATACAGCTGCCGTGTCTGGTGGTCTTGCGGTTAATGATGTATATAAGACTGCAACTGGAGAATTAAGGATAGTAGTATGACTGATAAAACAACACCCGAACGTAAAGATATATCCGTGCCGATTACTGCACCGAAACCTGCTGGTGGGGGCGTATTCTAGTGGAGATGGCTGCGGTTTGGAATATTGGCTTAACCGCAGGTGGCGGTTTTTTAGTATGGTGGATTAAATCTCATCACGAAGAAGTGAAGCGTGTAACTATTTTACTTAATAGAACCCGCGAGGAACTAGCTAAAGAATACGTCACTAAGACTGACTCTAATCAGGTACTTGGTCAAATAATGAGCAAGTTTGACAAGATTGAAGAAAAGCTAGACAGGCTGGTAGAGAGAAAATGAAGCGTTTATTTATAGCGATACTCTTCTTTGTTGCAGGTCTTGCTATAGGTAACGTTGTCCCTGCTAACGAAGACGACACAATTAAGTCGGAAAGCACAGTCACTTCTAGCGGCACGATGGACACTACAATTAATAGTCCACCACCTTCTGCTATATCACCCCAGATTAGCGCAAGTAACTCTGACTTATGTACTGTAGGCGTTGCTGGTGCTGTGCAAACACAAATACTAGGTATATCCGCAGGTAGAACTGTACGAGATATGAACTGTGAAAAGTTAAAGAACGCCAAAACCATGTATGATATGGGCATGAAAGTTGCAGCTGTATCAGTAATGTGTCAGGACGAAAGAGTGTTTGAAGCCATGCTTAACGCGGGGACGCCCTGCCCCAAGGATGGGTTGGTGGGGGATAAAGCTAGGCTAGCATGGGAAATGGAAGCTGTTGAGCAAACTATTCAACGCGAACAGAACAACCCAATGAGAAAGATTTTCAATGAAAACGTTGAAACAAAAACAGGTCTTAGTGTTATTATTAGCACTTTGGCCTTCTTACTCTTCTTGTGACCCCTACAGCTACGGGGCAACAGGGAACGCGGCGTCCACAGCACTGAGCTGGAGCATGGGTTCCGTTTTACCTGATATTCCCGGGATTGATATCAATGGTCTCCTGTATAGATATACCACTGTGAAGAACCCTGAAGATGATATGAAAGTTCACGTTGGCAACAAGAATGTTGATGGCGGTGGCTATATCTTTCGAAAAACAGACGATTGGTCAGGAGTTCCCGGTAACACTATCGTTAGATCATTTCCTTTATCGAATATTCCAGCTCCCCAATGGGGTACGGGTTCGATTGACATTGAAGGGGAAGGTACGGTCGAAGATGCTATGGTTATATATAGCTATAGAATAGACGAATGTTACGACGAACAATCTAACCCTGCATGTCCGGGGTATGTCAAACCTATACCTGTAATACCCGTAGTTGAGCTGTATGATGTACTAGAAGATGAAGATGCTATGGCTGCTATAGACGCGGATACAGACTTTCAGTATGATGAAGATGGCAATCTGATACTTTCTGAAGAAGAGGAAGAGGAAGAGAATAGGATTGAAATGGGTTTGACTGCATCTGCCAATGCACTGACCCTGTTTAAGACACAAGGACAAGATGACATTATTATGGCTATTAACCAACAGACTAATATAGCTATGTACTACAATGCGTCTATCAATGGAGGCGTGTATGCTGACGCCCCCGGTCTTGCTGATTCAGAGATAGCTGACAACAAGAAAGCCTTGCGTAATAACCTAGCACAACAGATTCTGCACGAACAAATGGTCGATATGCAGTATAACAAATGAGGTTTAATATGAAATATTCTATTGCGATACTTTCGCTATTCGCGTTTCCTGCATTAGCTAACGTCGAGATCACAGGTAGCGTAGAAGCTAAATGTGTTATCCAAACAACTAAAGCAGGGTCGTACGGCAACCCTATTGCTAGTAAGTTAAGCACTACCCCTGCAGACGGAGGTGTCCTACCTATAATGAGGTATGACGTTTCAATAGCAGATGCTTATATAGCTAGTATAACACACCCAACAGCTTTTAGCTCATCGCCTTCCTTATCTGACACAGTTGCATGGACAGGTAGCACAAGCGTTACACAAACGTCTGTCTCTGGGATGTCAGCCTACGAAGCCGCTAAGACAGTTGTGGGAAACACTACAAACTTCAACTTAACACTAGCAGGATCGACGTGGTTCTCTACTGCTTCTAGTGCTACGTATGGTTCAGCTAAACCCTTACCCGGTGGCAATTACACGGCGGTAGTGCAGGCAAGTTGCATTGCTAAGTAGGATAACCATAGCCTTTCTGATTTGGGGGACTTGTGCAATTCCGCATGAGATGACCCCCGCATACCCAGAAGTAAAGATGTCTCACGTCAAGAACGTGGTTAAGGTAGAGATGTCTCTCTTTAATTCAAGAGAAGAGATAAGGTATTACCAGATTGATTTGTTTGATTTAAACTGGATGAATATACCTTTTTCTACAACGTATAGAATTATGAAAGTTGAGTACAAAGAGCATAAAGCTTTTGATGTCTACATAAGAAAAAGAGATATGCCCGAAGCTGTATACCTATGCACAACGTCAAAGGTAAGGAAGACTAACCAATCAAGAACTCTTATATCTTCTAGGATATGCTCAAGGTTAGATGGTGAACCTGCATGAGATTAGTATTAGCTCTTTGTTTGTTATCTAGTTCTGCTGTAGCAGACAGTAGCTCTCTTTCTCTTGCGTTGCCGAGCCCTCCGATGAACTATCAATCGGATTCGTTTTCAACAGGTACTACACGGTGCAGTAATGCTGTAGGTGGCGGTGTAAACTTAGAGTATGGCGTAACAGGTGTACTATCAGGGCTAAATACAGTGAGTAGAGGCAAGGACATAGGCGTGTACGCACGTATAGTCATACCTCTAGATAAACCCAAGGCTCGTATTAACTGCGACGACCTTTACCAAATAGAGTTAGCGCAACGTAGGCTAGAGATACAAAAGCTACGAGACGAGCTAGAAGCATTGAAAAACTTACAGAACGCTGGTGGAGAGATGGAGTTTGAGAACTAATGGATACTACCAAGATAGCCGACAATATTGATGGACTCGCAGATCGTGAGTTTAAGACAGGTGGCATGAAGATGTCGTTTGGTTCTATCATGGCTATACTTGCGTTCTTATCTACAGTGGTAGGTGGTCTGTACGGTGGTTTTGTTATGTACCAAAAGATCGAGGAGGTCGCAGGGCTAGACTTAGGTGCGTACCAACAGGCGATGGATGTCATGGATGCGAAAGTCACGGGTATCGCTGATAAGGTAGAAGAATCTGTGGAGTATAGTCGTGACATTAAGAACGGCTTGAAAGACGATATATTACGCATCGAGCAGCAAACAGACCGCATAGAAGACATGGTTCGAGAGTCTGAGGACAAAGTTCGCAAGATGATAGACAATGCAGAAGTACGATTTGAAAATCAACGAGAACGTGTTAGAGTATCACAAAGCGGCGATATGAAAGAGCTAGAAGATAAATTAATGGGTAAGCTACAACGGGCATTAGACAACCCATTGGCAGATTAGGAGCCTGAACGTGCCATCGAAGAGTAAAATGAAATTAGTCTTATTAGCAGGACTGCCCAGAACTGGGTCAACTTTGTTGCAAAATATTTTAATACAAAACCCTGAAATTCAAACTGAAGGAAATTCGGCGTTATGCCAAGTTATGTCGGATGCTAAAATTTCTTGTGAACAAAATGCGTTACATCAATTAATCGGGGTAGGTAAAGACATTTCTTTTAAAGAATCTCTTTTACGAAACATTCCTAATATTTATTACCCAGAGTTTAAAAATAAAGTTGTTATTGATAAAATGAGAATATGGGTGAGTGAACCTAATATTTCCCTAGCGCGTGAATATATATCAAAGGATGTAAAAGCTATTGTTCTGTATAGACCGATAGAAGAAATTGTTGCTTCTTATGCAAAATTGTATCCCAAGAATAGGCGTGAATTTGTATATGCATCCCTATTAAACAATTCTAGTGATTTTTTAAAAGAAATACATTCTATATATGAGGCTAAAAACTCGAATGATCCTAATTTTCTTTTTGTTTCTTACGATGATATAACTTTAAACACTGAAAAGACATTAAGCGATATTTATAAACATATAGGTCTAGATAGGTTTATTCATAACACTAGAGTAATTAACCAAACGGTTTTTGAAGACGATGAGAGAAATAATGTTGCGCCGGAGATGCATATAATACGCCCTAAAATTGAAAAGCAAATTAACCCAGTTATACTTCCAGATTGGGTAAAAGCAATTTGCAGAAATATAACAAACGGTTTTTCCGAATGTGGGTTATTGGAGAAAATAAAATGACAGAATTTGAAAAAGCCGATCTAGATGGTAGCGGCACAATAGACCAAAAGGAGTGGGATAAGTTAGCATTAGAAGACAAACGTTTGAAAATGGCTGATGAAGACGCTCAACGAGACGCTCAACGGCAAATGGCGTGGTTTGCATTATTTGGTATGTTGTTGTATCCTTTCGCAATAATTATTTGTAACGTGGCTAATCTTGACGAAGCCATGAAGTCGCTAGCTTCTATTGCTGGTGTGTATTTTGTTTCTGTAGCTGCCATAGTTGCCGCCTTCTATGGCAAGGAAGCCTACACAAAAGGGAAGGAAAATAACTAATGATGAGTTTAGTAAGTAATTTGATAGGGCCTGTTAGTGGGCTACTAGACAAAGTTATTGAGGACAAAGATCAAAAGGCCAAACTAGCCCATGAGATCGCCACAATGTCCGACAATCATGCCCAGCAGGCGCTAATGGGACAGTTAGAAATAAACAAAGCTGAAGCTGCATCGGGTTCTTTGTTCAAAGGTGGATGGCGACCGTTCATAGGTTGGGTATGTGGCGTTGCTTTTGCATATCACTTTGTCTTACAGCCATTGATCGTGTTCGGAGCAACTGCTGCTGGCGTTGATATGCCAGAGTTACCAGAGTTCGATATGGGCAGTTTGATGACTGTGATGATGGGGATGCTCGGTTTAGGCGGTTTGAGGTCAATAGAAAAAGTTAAAAAGATAGAGAAGTAATATTTTGAAAATTCCCTTTTTGACTTTACGCCGACACATAGAACTAAACGTGTATACGTTTCACGCTGGTCTATCCCCTCGTTTTTTAGATAGGTGTGAGCGTAGTTCTTATATGAAAAATCCAGATAATTCAGCAAAATCTAAAAAAATATTTAACCGAAAAGACGTTTCAATTTCCACTTGTTACGGGCTTATAGAGCTCCAGAAAAAAAGTCTGGCGTTTAAAGCTTGGCAAGATTTTGAGTTTACCATGAAAGATGGTGTTATGCATTCGGAATGCATGGACCCAGACCTTTTGTGGTGGACGGATGGGCATACTCCTCAGACTAATGGATTTTCTGAGAGACATGGCCTAACAGTAGTTAAACTAGACTCTCCTTATTATGTAGAATGTACGGAGGATATAGATTTTGTGATGACTCCTAGTCCATTTGGGCATCAATGTTTTTGTTATGTTGGAGGTATAACAAACTATAAATATCAACATGCTACCAGTATGTTTGCGTATTTTAAAAGGTCTGAAAATGGTAGGTGGCTGTTTAACGCAGGGGATGATATGGTGAACATTACACCAATGAGTGATCGACCTTTAAAAGTTAATCACCACTTAGATAAAGATTACCACGCTATCTTAGGGCAAAAAATGCGCCCACTATCAGTAACGAGTTCGTTTTTAAAACGGCGAAAAGCAGATCAGGAGAAAAATAAATGAGCGACTCTTTAAAACTACTGCAGGAGAAGTGTGGGGTTACACCCGACGGAGGCTTCGGGCCAAATACAGCCCGTGCTATTGTATCTCACTACGAGTTGTCTCCTGAACATGGGGCGCACTTACTGGGTCAAGCCGCGCACGAAAGCGGTGGCTTTAGACTTTGCCGAGAAAACTTAAACTACGGTTGGGAAGCTCTTATGCGAACTTGGCCTAGTAGGTTTACGGAAGAAGAAGCCAAAGAGTACGAAAGACAGCCTAGTAAGATTGCAGGGAAAGTATACCTACGTAAATCACTTGGAAACCTCACGGAGCAAGATGCTAAAGATTTTATCGGTCGAGGATTTTTACAATTAACCGGTAAGGCAAATTACCGCTCTTTCTCTAGTGATATGGGTTTACCTGATGTAATGACTGACCCCGACCTAGCTGCTACAGACTATGCGTTTGAGACAGCGTTGTGGTTCTTTAAGAAGAACAAACTCTTTGATATCGCCGACGAGGGTGTAACCGAGGATGTAATCAAGCGGATTACTAAGCGTGTTAATGGTGGGTATCATGGGTTAGACGACCGTATAGAGCAAACTAATAAGATA
>Ga0222715_10002470_pt1 | contig 16917 bp, 9 predicted proteins | sample C33_9DmetaG_FD_165056 | JGI IMG/M metagenome (GOLD analysis project Ga0222715, IMG submission 165056) | Estuarine water microbial communities from San Francisco Bay, California, United States - C33_9D | ecosystem: Environmental > Aquatic > Marine > Unclassified | place: USA: California... | reverse complement strand
CCAGCATCCAACCAATCCTCGGCCACCCCGAAGGCTGCTGTTGCAGATGCACAAGCGAGGTTGATGGTGGTATTTGGCCCTCGAATACCCGTATATTGTGCGAATTGGGAATGTCCCATGTTGAGGGTTTGGAAGAGATACCTTCGGTCAAAACGACCTTCGCCGTCATCGCCGTCTGTCTTGGCGTGCTTGACTCCCATCTGCAAACCAGGGAAGCAAGAGGAAAAGACAATTCCAGTACGGTCTCGTTGTAGTTGAGGCACCTGCCAATTACGTATCAGTCGAAGCCCGCCCTTTCCTACTTGCTCAACGGGAGTGAGTGGTATCCCCGCATCTCGAAGGGCCAACAATCCAGCGGCAACAGCAAGCTGCGTGCTGATATCCCAGGCTACAACTGCCTTGGGATCAATACCAAATTCTTCTGCAAGGTCAAAGGCTCCTTTCAGACCGGCCAGTTGGGGAATGTCTCCAAAGACCTTGGCTTGGTCCATGTTCACCGAGCCATCTCGTCCTTTGATCAAACGTACAATATTTTTGTCGAGCAGTCGTTGCTTGTATTCGTCTGAAACTTCGCTGATGCAGGTATCACCGCGCACCAGTTGTTCAAAGGTATCCTCTGAAAAAACCCGCTCCATACCGGGCAATCCCAAGGAAATACCACTGACGACGTAGGGGTCAACGTCTCGTTGTGAAACAGTTGGCGCCTGAAGAGCGGTAGCCGTTGTCACACGCTGCATCTGCGCAGCGACGGGTGCAGCAGTCAAGGTTGCCATCGGCGACCACGAAGAGGGCGGTGCTCGAACCCAACGGTTGAGGTCACCCGCAGTTTGGATGGTTGAAGTATCAAATTCAGAGTCGGTGTCGGCCTCGGAAGCAAGCGTAGAAATGACATCTTGTACCTCGTGTGGAGTAAGGCCAAGCCCTTGCTGGAGAAGTACGTGGCCGTGACAGAAAGATGCGGGATAGCCACTGAATTTCGCAATACGGTCGCCAACATAGGCCTGAATCGCCTTTGTCTTTGCATACTCAGAATCAAGTGGACCAGTTTGGACCACCGAAACAGTTGGGGCGATTGCAACGCTACCGCCAGAATTCGGCAAGGGGCGTGCACGAGTACGAAGGGATTCGAGTTCTGAACTGGATGACGCTGTTTGAAGCGGGGCTGCAAAGTAGGCTTCAAGTGGACCAGCACGGAATCCTTCCTGTATGGCATCAGAATCCAAAGCAGGCCATTCGGGGGCTCGTCCAGCCAATGCTAAAGCGCCAATGGCGGTGAAAAAGGTAGCAATGCCCCCTTGTTTCGGATGATTGGACATAATGGGTAGGTGGGGTTGGCCCTCAAGAATTTGAGATGCGAACATCGACAGGGCTCGTTTTGGCCCGACTTCAACGAAAATACGAGCCCCTGCCTCATACATGGTCTCGATTTGTTTGGTCCATTCAACTGCTGATGCCATTTGCGGAGCGAGTTTTTCCAGAATACCGATCTTAGCATCCGCCCCCTCTGTAGGATAGAAGCTCCCGTCCACGTTCGCGGTAATGGGAATGGTGGGCCACCGAATACTCAGGCTTTCCAAAAAGCGACGCAATGGCTCATTTGCTGGTGCAACGATACGGGAATGGAATGCGTGTGATGTAGCGAGAGGGACACAATTGAATCCCTTAGCCTCAAAGGAAGCCATCACGGCTCGGACGGGGGCTGTTTCACCAGCAATCACCGTCATTTTGGGAGAGTTTTTATTGGCTGCGATGACGTATCCCTCGGCTTCATTGAGGACAGTTTCCACCTCGCCATAGGGTGCGGTTACGCTGGCCATGAGGCCTTTATCATCGATCTCAACCGAGCCCATTTCGGTACCCCGTGCGGCAGCAGCACGCAATGCACCGTCCATGTCAAGAATACCAGAGGCCATCAGAGCAGCATATTCGCCGAGGGAGTGTCCTGCGACCATGTCAGGATGATGCCCATAGGTGTTGAGAGTTCGTTCAATCGCTAAATCCGCAGTGAGCATGGCGGGCTGAGTGTACTCTGTTTGCTTCAACTTGTGCTCGGCTTCCTTTCGTTCATCCGCATTCAGGCTGCTTCTCAAAACGAAGCTGGAGAGAGTTTCGCCGTCCAAAACCTCAACCATGGTCTCGTCGGCTTGCTTCCAAACTTTTCCGGGCGCGGAAAATCGCTGAACAAGGTCGTGCGTCATTCCAACGTATTGACTCCCTTGACCGGGATACATGTGGGCGACTTTTGCCTTGGCTGGTACGGGTGAATCCGTGCTAACAAGAACACCTTGGGCTTGGAGGAAACCCCATTTTTCTTTGTCATCAAGTGCGTTGATTGCTAAGTTCTGTCGCTTGGCGAATTCTGCCCATGAGGTTGCTACTAAGGCCAAGCGAGCCACGGCGGTTTCATCGTAGTCGGAACTTGAAGTTTGGAGCGCTTCTGAAAGACGGCGCCCCCGTGGGTCGTCATCGAAGAGAGGACCGCTAAAAGAGAGGGATGCAAGTTGTTCTTTGAGAGAAGCAACCGAATCGCCAGAAAGAAGGAGAACGCCTCCTTCAATCGCTTTCATGGCATCGTATGAGAGAGAGGGAGTTGCAGCCTCATCCAAGATAGAGGCCGCCTGAGGCTGCTCTTGGCGGCTGTAAGCCTTCCAGCGTGCATCCCAATCAGAGGCCATGGGGAGATGGTAATCGGGGTCATATCCTTCCAAAGCAACGTGGAAATTTGTGCCCCCAAATCCGAAGGCAGAGACGCCTGCACGACGAGGGTGATGTTCAGGACGAGGCCACTCCAGAGGCTGTGTGGGGACAAAGAAAGGGATGTTGGACCAGTCAACCGTTGGGTTCGGAGTTTCGAAGTTTGCACTTGGAGGAATGGTACGGTGATGAAGGGCCATGACCGTCTTCATGATGCCCGCAATACCAGCAGCAGCCTTGAGATGACCAATCTGAGATTTGATTGAACCTACGGCAACTTTCCCAGTTCCCTCAACACCGGTCCACAGACGTGAGAGCGTTGAAAGTTCAGTCGCATCGCCTACTTTGGTTGAGGTCCCGTGGGCTTCAACCAATTCAACACTTGATGCGGGATAGCCTGCTTGGCTGTACGCACGTGCTATCGCTTGAATTTGGCCTCGTTGACTGGGCGCCGTAATGCCTTTTCCACGGCCGTCTGACGAACCACCAATACCTCGGATAACGGAATAGATTTCATCCTCATCGCGAATCGCATCGCTCAATCGCTTGAGGACAAGAACGCCAGCACCTTCCCCCATGACGAATCCGTTCGCACGTGCGTCAAAAGGAGAAGAATGAGTAGGCGAAAGAGCGCCGATTGCAGAAAATTTGGAGAAGGTTGCAGGATCCATGGTTCGGTCGGTAGCCCCTGCGAGCATGATGTCGACTTGACGCATCTGAAGCAGTCGGCAAGCGTCCAAAACCGCAGCCATTGAGGAGGCACATGCCGCATCCATTGCGTGATTAGGCCCTTGCAGATCAAGCAGGTTCGCCACGCGTCCAGAAACAACGTTGGCTAATTCACCGGGCATGGTATCTTCATTGATGCGAGGTGTTCCTTCGATAATTTGCTCGGTAAAGGCATCGGCATTGGTCGTGGGCAGACCATGCTGCTGAGCTACTGTTGCTGTGTGGTTTGACCACACTCGAATGTTCGATAGGTTTCTGTTTTCACCGCCCAAAGCATTGGCAAAGACAACACCCGTGCGAGTCCGGTCGATGTCGCTTTCTTCACCATCGTAGCCAGCATGCTCGATTGCATCTGCAGCCACGGTAACGGCCCAGAGTTGGCACGGGTCGATTTGACCCAAGGTTCCGGGCGGTTGACGCCAGCGGCGCCAATCAAATTCGGCTTCTTGAACCAAGGCGCCGATTTTAGAATAGGTGAACCCTTCAGTATGCTTGCCTGGTTCGCCTTCTTTCCAAAAGTGATTGATAGGGCCTGGCCAACGGCCTTCGGGAAGTGGCGCTATGCTCACCTTTGATTCGATGATGTTCTGCCAGAATGCATCAATTGAATCAGCATCTGGCATCAACGCACCAAGACCGACAACGGCGATTGGCTCGAACGGACCTTGATCAATACCCTCGCAGGGTTTGCCGTCTTCTGTGGTCAATGACATCATTTCACCTCAATTCATGATGCTCTCGGGCACCATCGTAATCGAATACCCAGCGTCGACGTAAATGCACTGCCCCGTTACGCCCGAGGACAGCGGGCTCGAGAGCCAGAGCGTAGCTCCTGCCACATCTTCTTGGCTGACATTTCGTCGCAAAGGAGCATTGGCTTCAACATGGTCGAGAATACGGTCGAAGCCTGGAATGCCCCCCGCAGCGATGGTACGAATGGGTCCCGAGGAAATGGCATTGATACGATGTCCTTCTGGGCCGAGGTGGCATGCCAATTCTCGCGTCCAGCATTCAAGGGCAGCCTTTGCCATGGACATGATGCCGTAATTAGGGACGTATCGGTTAGATGCAGCATAGGTAAGCGTGACCGTTGAAGAGCCCGGGTTGAGATAGGGCAAAGCGTGTTTAAGACAACGCTGAAGGGAATTCGCCGAGATGGTCATGGCGGTGTTGATGTCTTGGTCTTCGACGAAGAGAATGGGGCGGTCAAAGCAAGCACGAGGTGCAAAACCAATGGCGTGTATGAGGATATCCGCCTTTTTACCGGGGTGGTCTTTTGCGAATGCCGTGAAGAATTCAGCCGTTGATTCATCCCCAGCGACGTCAAGTGGATAGAATCCGTCGATGGCGGGCAACTCGTCTTTGAGCTTGAAAACTCTGCTCATGAATCGCTTCTGGTATCCCAAATAGAGGGTCACTCCAGCCGCTGCTAATTGTTTGCAAATGGCCCAAGCGATGGAGTCCTCACTGGCCACCCCGAAAACAAAGGCTGTTTTTCCTTCTAATCCAATCATGAAAAACACTCCGTAGATAACAGGTGTAGTGCGCTACACCAAGCCTTTGAGTGTTACCCTTCCAAACGAGGTACATCGGCCGAGTTCATGACCTTAGAGAAAATGCCGCAAGTTGTATTCACAAGTCGGCAAAGGCGGCGTCAAGATCATCGTCATCGTCATCATCAAGGAAGAGATCATCAAGGTCTGAAAGGTCCAAATCGTCAACCTCATCAGGCTCATCAGGCTCATCCTCAAGATCAACGGTGGGCACATACATTGGTTGTGAGTTGGCACGACGTCGCAGTGCGCGAGCCATAGCGACGATGAGAACCAAACCAAAGATGGCAGCACCTGCGATACTGCCATAGAGAACAAGGGTGTCTTTGTTCACTTCCTCAAGACCGCCTCCCAATCCGCCTGCGGACGCACTTGCTTCCAATTGAACCGAAATTGTTACTTCGCTTACTGCAGCGTCTGGGTCGTTTTCACTTGTTGCTTGGAAAATGAGTTGGTGCCGTGAATCTTCACCCACTTTAGAAGGGGCTCGAACAGTGAGTTCTCGGACCGTAGAAACCCCGTCTTCGCTGACCGATTCAGCAACGAATGTTCCATCAGGGAAGGTGAATCCAAGTTCTTCAAGTTCGTCAACATTGACGATATTGACGCTGATTCTGTCGTCATCATTACCGTTGTTTTGGAACTGGAAAGAGACCTTGACTTGCTCGCTCTCCCCCATGGTCCTCGTACTCTTGTCAGAGACATCCAGGTCAACCATACCATAAGTTCCAATGTTCAAATCACCGTTCACGCTTGCATTGGAGGCGAGTGCTTCTGGCCACTCCAATACACCGACATTGGTGACTGATGCAATCAAGGTGAATTCGTAAGAGATGGACGAGGACATGCGTTTTTGTCCAGTGAAGGTTACAGTGAAATCTTCTTCTTCGTCAGGACCCAGGTCGAAGGTGTCTTCTTCCAAGATCATGTCAACTTCAATGCCGCCCCATTCCTTCTCAACACTGATCGACTCTTGGAAGGAAGAGGGATTCTTGACCGTGCATGTGATTTCAATTGAGGGGGTATTGAGTGGGTGTACGTCCAGTTCAGGTTGCTTTTCATCGCATTCGATTTCAACCCCTGGCGCGGTTGGAGTCTGAGCGCTTACCGGCATTGATGCAAGAAGCAGCGCGATGGTGACGAGAACCAGACTTCGCGCGTGTTGCATAGCGGCCACAGTAGAAGGGTGTGGATTCTCTTTCATCAATGTGATGGGAGATTGGGTGACTTAAAGGGTGAATCTAAATTCATGAAGAAGCAGGAGATTCCCCATAAACTTTCAGCGCTAACTCGTGGTGTGTCGTCCAAAGAACGTCCTCCTCAACACCGGCTTCAAGAAGTTGTTTCGTTCGCTTTGGCACCGTCTTTGGACCCAAAACGGCACCTGGTCTCCGGGGGTCGTCCATGTAATCTGTTTCCAAAAAAAAGCCATGACTTGAGGCACTCTGAGTTTCAATCAAACGATCAAGTGCCCCTTTACCAATTAACACGCTCGGGGTTAACCCGTGTGTATGGCTCGCACGAACATCGGGAGGCGAGTAGTGACGAACCAATTTGACCAAATCCATCCCTTGTTTGGTCGCTCTTGCAGCAAGGTCTGGATAGGTGGCATCGCTTTCGCCTTCGACGTGCAATTGCAACGGAATACCCTCCTGTGCAGCAAGATGCATGGTTTCATCGAGCAGCATGTTGGACAAATCCCAAATGTGTTCTGAAACCTTCCAGTGAGGACGCCCCACCTCTCCGATAGCATGGGCTTGACCCTCGTGAACAAAATGAAGAGCAGCATCGATGGAATGTCGATAATTCTCGATGGCCCGTTCCTGACCTGCATCGCCTTCTTCTTCCACCCAGCGCTCGAACTGATGGGCAAATGCTGCAGGATGTGGTCCCAAGACGACTCTCACTCCCAAACCCACTTCGTGGCGAACTGCTTCAGCCATGCCAAGCGTATCAGCATAGGATTCAGTATGGCCTTGAAGCGTCTCCGGAGGTTGTCGGAAATCGGGACAGTGAACCAGCACGATGTCGGTGCCACCTGCACGCTGGAAATCTTTAGCGGCATCCAAATAGCGTCCATTTCGATTGAGATGGAAGTGATTATCCAGAATCGGACCGTAGTAGGTCATGCCATCGCCTCAAATTCGCTCGACAAAATATCCGCCGTCGGTGAGGACTGACTTCCAATATACCGCTGCCATCGCGACCATGTTGGGGTGACGAGCATCTGCGACAATCCCTTTCCCGTTGGGCCAAAGTTGAACGGTCAAATTATGCCTTGAATCGTGAATCGTGGTGCAACCGAGACGTTGGTCGTATTCTGCTTTACCAGAGGTTAATTGTGCTGGTATCGCCTGAAGGTTGATGTTCTGTTCAAATTGGAACGAGGCTACAACCGGCCCCATTTCAGCAACCAGACCACTGTCGTCCATGCCCAAACGAAGCAGCAATTCCTTCGCAGCTGCACGGGCCGCTTCGATGCGGTGCGTCCCATGAACAACAATACGGCCTTCTTCATCGATGACCAAGGTGGCACGGGGGCGGTCAAGCGCCTTGATGACGACACCGCTGTTCCGCTGCCCACCAACTTCTGTCACGACTTGATCGTGATTGACGGGCGTTGGGCAGACGAAGCGTACGAGTTGGTTTTCAACGCGAACATCCATTGAACCGGCTGTCATCTCATTCCTCCTCCATGCCAACGGGGTCTGTTGGTGTTGATGAAATCTCCTCAGGAGCAGGGTGGCTGCTCAGTGCTTCGAGGATACTGTGTCTTTGAGGCATGTGAAGTGCTACCAGAAGGGTTGCATCATCTCCAAGATCTTCACGTAAGGAGGCTAAGGCCCCACGTATTCGGCATGCATAGCGTTGATCTCTTCGCTGATGAAGGACTGGAGTACTGAGCCATTCACACATATCCCACCAAGCGCCTGCCAGTACACTGGCACTTGACAAATCGGTCGACTGGCCCTTTGGGGGCGGCTGAGCAAGGAAGAGATGGGCCTTCACAAAGCGTTTCCATCGTTTGGTGACCCGAACCATGCCGAGCAACTTTCGCCAATGAGATACAGCTTTTGCCTCCTGTGTGAGATAATCGCTCCAATCTTCATCATCCGCAAGAGGTTCAATGAAGAAAACAGGGCGCTCGTGGCGTGTTGCATTTCGTTGCAGGCGACGTGGCTCGGGGTCTGGAAATCTGCCTCCTTGGATGTCATCAAGTTCGTTAATCCCTTCGAGGTACTTCCCAAAGGCACCACCTGAAAGAAGACCGTGAGTGAGGTTGATTCCTTGTGATTCAAGCTCGTCCTTCTCTTCTTGAATCCACAAATCTACGATATCCGGTGCGTCAAGCAACGCCAAACCATGCCACTGATCTCTGGGGCGCATGGCGTTGGGAAAAACCACGGTAGGAAGTGTCCCGTGAAGAATCACCCGACCGCCTTCGGGGTCTTTCCAGACCATGTCGGCCCAGTCGTGCTGGGAATTCATGCAGATGCCTCACTGGTTGTTGACCCAATCGTGCAGGGATTCTATGTTCCATCCTTGGTCGAAATAACCTTGGATTTCTTCTTGAGTCCACTGAGGGAATGCTTCCATCGCTCGTGCCATTTCAGGATCGACATTTGCTGGAATCTGTGCGAGAACCTTTTGTTCGCCGTAGCCTGCATCATCGTCTTCATCCTCGTATTCATCATCGAACATGGAGCCGCCTGAGCCTGCTCCTCGGCGTGCAAAGACGAAGACCAATGTTCCGAGAACACCGATGACAACGACCAGAAGAACGACGATTAGGAGCATCGAAGAACTGTCTTCCTCTTGTGCTACCTTGACGTTGAATGCATCACCTGCTGCTGAACCATCGTAGAGGGGCGTACTGGACCCGTTTAGGGTGATAACGTAGTACATTCCTGTTGTTTGGGCACCAAAAGGCTCGAGTGTGACTTTAATCCAATCGCTCGTTTCTGCAATATCTAACTCATCTGATTCCACGGTGCGCTCAATGACGGGCGTCCCACCGTCGGTGACTGATTTAATCACCAATTCAGCAACACCTGCCATGCTTCCAGTGTTCTTGACCTTGATACGCAAATCCATGCTCTCTCCGACTCGTGGTTCTGAATCGATCAGAACATCTTGGATTTCGAATTTGGCCTCTTCACGAATGAAGGAGTATTCTGACTTGTATTGAGGTTGACCAGAGAAGATGGGAAGCACTGAGCCGTCATCTTGAGGACCGCCACCCAAACGGACGGTTGAACCTGCGGAATCTGCACCAGAGACCCAGAAGATAAGTTCTACACCGTCCCAATCGCCTTCAGGTTCGTAGACGTCATTCGTGATAGGCCAGAGGTCAACGCACTCTGCTGTGGCAAGGTAGCCACCGCCCATGGTACTCAAAGAAAGAGTCTGTGAACCTGGTTCTGCATCAAAGTACTTGACATATTCATTCCACTTGATATCGTTGATGTTGTCTTGGTAAAACATCCAATTGACCTGTAAGTCACCGGGGAACATCGCTTCTTGCTCCTTGATTTGAACCTGCATGTCAACGCAATGGTATACTGCGGTTGAAAGGACGTTGCTGATGATTCGGTCAGGAGCAGTGGCATCCAATGCACCTTTTTGGGCGAGCCACGTATTCGAGACGACTTCAGGTGGCGTACGGTCGACCTTGAGGGTGAAGGATTGACACCCAAAGGATGTGGAAGTAGCACAGAAGGCTGAGGTGAAGTCTTCTGCCCCATCTGGTAGGTTGATGAGTTTGAATTCGTATTCATACTCATTTGTGAAAACTGGGGCTGTGATGTTGAAGTCAAAGACGCCACCGGTAAAGGTATGCGTGATGGTTTCACCTGGTGTTGAAATATAGCCCTTACCGAAATCTTCTGAGGCATCTTTCCGGATGATTTCCATCGTAAGTTCAACTTCAGGGTTGATGTAAACACTGTTGTAAATCCCTTCTCTGAAGGCGTATTGTCCGGTGAACCGAATGGTATCTCCTGCAAAGACAAATCCTTGGCGAACATCTTGAGTTGTAGGTTCACTCATGTCCTCAAAGGTAGGTGTAATCATCAGATTATTGACTTCATCCGTTCGCAAATCAAGTTGGATGCCGTCGTAATACCTCCAAATTTGGATGTATCGGCCCGGCACACCAGAAAGCATGGTGTAGAGTGGATTGTCAAGGTCCTGCATTTGCAAACGAGGCTCGAGGTCCTTACCGTCCATACCAACGATACCCCAATTGATGCGGATGGGAATGTTGAGAATGAAATCAGATTCAAACGGATCGATCAGGGCAAAGCCATCCATGTTGAGCATAGAGGGAGAGGTCGTGCCGTCATCCACAATTTCGATGTGAGGGCTGTTAGTCCATGCTGTTTCATTCCGAGGGAAGTAATAGATGATCATATCATCGGATGTTTTGTCAAGATTCAATTGGAAGAAATCTACGTCACGCCATCCGTTATCATCACTGGCTTCCATGATGAGATGGTAGGTATTTCCAGCATACATGGTTTGATTCCATGTGCCATCCCACTGGTTGGCATTGGAGTTGAGGAAACCATTGCCCTGAGAGTCTTCGATGAAGAAATTACGAATGACAGGTGTCTTTGAAGTCATGGAGACATAGGTAATTTTGTCATCATCAAATCCAAAAGAACCACCGTCAATCGGGTTTCCTGCAAGGTCAAAGCCCTCAATCCACATCGAAACTTTCCCTTCAAGTCCTTCGTTAGCAACGTCGTTGTACTCGCCGCTATAGTTGGCAGTAGGAGCGGCTCCATCACCGTTCATGATGACGGTGATGTACTCGTCAGCATCGGGTTGGCCGTTGTCGTTGTCGTCGTGGTCGTGCTCAACCCAAATGTGCAAGTCGAGGCTTGCAGGAGGACTGGGGAGGTCCTGACTGGACATTCGAATCTTCTGACTTTGTTGGGGAACCACCCAGGTATCATCGACCAATGTTCTCCAATTTTCTTCGACATTCGCATCGGTACCGGGGCTCAGCACTTGTATGTCAAGGAGATTGGGCTCGTAGGTATCAATGGAAATATCAAAGGGAATACCACAGGTTTCATCGGGATTGTATTCAGCGGGTGGACAAAGCAAATCGCCTCCCTCATAGCCTCGGATTGCGAATCGGTAGGTTTCACTTCCCGCAGCGCTTCCAAGATCGACGTTCCAGTTGAAATCACCGCCGATCACGCCAGATCGGTTGGCTACTTCTTCCCATTCGATGGTAATGTTGCCGTCTGTGGTATTGACGTGCTTGATTTCGAGGACCAAAAAGTACGAAGATGGGTCAGGAGCTTGGTTCAAATCTTCGAGGCGGATTTGTCCGACGAGATTGATGTCTTGTCCGGATTCTGCCCCGGTCAAGGATTGGGTGATGCCGATGCTGTTTTGGAGCGTGAACATGGTGATCCCCGCATCGTTTTCAACCGCATTTCCAACGGCAGGGTCAAGCAATACTGCATCTGGCAATCCGTTGACGTTATTGGTTGTCGTCAACCCTGAATACATACGAACAGCTTCAGTGTCGTCCCAGTTAGGGTTGACACGGAAATGCCAAGTGACCTGCTTACCGTTGGTGATGTCACTTGCTGATGAGGTTGATTCAAGCGTGATGTAATTATTGACATCACTGGCTTCGCTGAAGGCCATGAAGTCGGAATAAGCGAGTTTGATGTTGTCGGTTGGTGTTTCGAAGGTGAGCCATGCTTCGGAGAGACTCGTTCCAGTCACCAGTTCATCGACCACGTGAGTCGTTACGACTTCGTAGATGTCCCCGCTCGGATAGAGGCCAACTGGGTTATTGGTCAGCGAGATGGTGTTGGTATAACCCGTGCTGGAGGACACCGACAAGTCTGAGAATTTGACACTACCACCGCTGGATGTGTGAACGGCAATCGGGACCGTAGCCGTTGCCCCTCCAGTCCACAAAGCGATGCCTTGGTTCAATTCAATATCAAGCCCATCATTGGAGTTTAAGGTGGTCGAATAATTGTAAACAATGTCGAGGTCGACAACCTTGAGACTGGTTCCAGAAGATGCATTGGGGGAATCAACACCGAGTCGGAACATCACCCAGTAGCGCCCGAATTCGTCTTGGTGAGTTCCAGGCACTGAAGGATTGGTCAATAAATTGTTGAGCGAGTCTTTCAAGGGCATGGAAGGACTCAACATCTCGGGAAGGATTTGACTCGCGTTTGGCATGACTCCTAAATCTTGAGACTGAGAACCTGCCATCAGCGATAGAGTGAACCCTTCGGTATCATCGGTGTTCGAGCGGATGCTGACTTGGTCAAAACTCATTTCTGCGCTTGCTACCTCAGCACCTACTGGCAAGAGGAAGAAGGCACCCTGTGCTGCCCCATTGACTCCTAATGTCATGGATGCTTCGTCACTGCCGTAGTTGATGTTGTTAACCGTGCTTGAGATGAATTGAGTTTGACGGCCGAACATATCGAACGCAGGTTCTGTAAATCCGTAGTCAACATCACCATCGTTGGCGATGTCAATCCGTAGATCATCTGCATGATGTCCGAATTCAAGGTCAAACCACATCCCACCGACGTCACAAGGACCTTGATAGGACAATACTGCGCTGAAACCAAACATTGGTGCGGGGAAGTTTGTTTTCACACCGTCATCAAGTGAGACTGATGTGGTACTTCCAGTTGGATTGATCTGAATGTTGGGGTCTTCTGAGCAATCATCTTGGATATATGGCGTGATGGAAGTGATAGGATGACTAAATTTGCTGCGTTCAAGTGTTGGTGAAAATTGATGCTTGACGAGTTCTGGAGTGTACATCATCGGCTCGCCACCACCGATTGTTTGCCATACACCATCGTCAATAGCCGATGGCCCCACGGATGTGAAGTTGAAGCCCGTACCGACACGAGTTCCGATGCTGAAACCGTGCAGGACTGGAGTTGAAAGGCGGTCGGGACCTGAATTGAAATTAAATCGCAGGTTGACAGCACGATTGAGTTGAGAGTCAATATCCCAAAGTTCGATGATATCCCCGGTGAGACCTTCCATCATGTTACCGTTCTTATCGGCGATGATGTTGTTTGAAGTGTCAAGGACGTCAACGGTCAAGGTGGCACTTGAGGAGGTTTCTGACTCAATTGAAACCACGCCGTAACCGTTTGGATGGTTTTCACCACCCATGACCGAAGGGGTCATGCCCCGGACGATCATGCTTCCATTTTGGGGCAGAACATCGCCCAAGAGGAAGTTATCGATGTACCATCCAGACATATTGTCATCGATGTTGGCTAGAGTGCTTTCGGTATGGTGCATCACGAAACGCAGTTGCACATACTCGTCAATGTAATCGGTGAGATCAATGCCCAGCGTCATCCATCCGCTTGGATTGGTTGGAGTTGTGGACTGTCCAGCAAGCCCGTATTCCCAATCAGACCCGTTTTGCAAACCTTGGCAGGCAGATCGGATTTTGCCATTCTGACTTCCTGATGCTCCTTGAGCGTAATTGGTTCCGTATTGAATACCAGTGCTCGCTGATGTGTCAAAGTTGATGTGACTGAATCCACTGTTATCGGGTGGGAAACCGGGATTGGGGGATGAGCGGATTTCAACATATGCGCAGTCCAGGAATCGAAATGTGTTCGTTTGGGTTCCTGCGGCTGTTTCAAGGTTGTGCCAAGAGTCAAAGGTCACAGTCTTTGATTTCAGCAGAGGGTCTACGAAGAGTTCTGCGGAATGCAATGATACTTTGAATTCAGCAACACCGTTATCATCGGTGTAGTTGTCATCAACCAAATTTGTTCCCCAGCAATCGTTACCTGAAGCGCATCCAGCAGGAGTGTCACTCGAACTCAACGAGCCGTGGTCCCAACCGATGCCAGAAAGAGGCATGGTACTCGGGTCGGTCCTGTCCATGAAGTTCGCTCCAGTCCCCTCAAAGTCAGTAAGGAATCCTTCGGCTTTGAGCGAAACGGGCGTGGGCGTGTTATCCACTTCTATTTGGAACAGTGAAATATCACTGAATTCGGTTAATTGATTGTTGTCGGCAGGGTCCCAAACGTTCTTTCCTTCTTGTGCTCCGTTCTCCAAATCAATACGAGATTGAGCAGCATGCTCAACCATTGAGGTCGAGATGGTCATGGTTGCGCCAGTCACGGTTTCTCCGTCGGGGAGATTGATGGCCCCGTCGTTGAGATTTACAAGGGGGTTACCGTCACGAATGTCGATTTCTGCTTCTCCAGTTCCATTGGCAAAATTCGTCACATTGGCCGCTGCAAGAGGTGCGAGCAGCATCAAAAATACGAGAAATAATGGCGTGGTTTTTCGGGGTGATTTGGTTTGCATGGTGTCACCTACGGAATACGGAGGGGAGCACCCCCTAAAATCTCGTCGCTCTGCGGTTTCGCACGAATTCAACTTCAAATACCTTCATTTTGGACGATGGATTATGAGGGAGAAGGCCGTGGACGGTCCATGGAGCCCTACTCAACCGAGCCTGTCACGCTAATTGAAGAGGTCTTTCCACAGGACACCAATGCCTACAATACACTCTCCGGGGTCGCCTTCTTTCGTTAATGGACAAGGCGGGAGGCATTGCATGTGCAAAGTTCGCCCATCGTGAATTTGTCACGATTTCCATTGACACGCTTACCTTCATTGCGCCCGCTCGCCAGGGCGATTTGTTGGAAGTCACTGGCCAAGTGGTCTACACCAGCAGCCACACTGCTTGTACCAAAGTCACCGCATATACCATGAGCAAAGCAACGTGGGAAAAGAACATTATTTGCGAAGGCTACTTCTTTTTCGTCGCCATTGACTCCATGATGCGCCCCATACCCGTCCCCCAATTTTCACCGAGTACAGATGAAGAACAAGAAGAGTGGGAAAAGGCCGAGGCCATCCGTGAAAACATGTTGGCGCAGAAGGCAAAACGCAAGCAATGAACGACCCTATCCTTCATGAAGCCCTGACCGTTGGGTCTCGATATGGTCGTACTCAACATCGCCATCATCGGCTCCGATGACCTCGCAAAGAGCATTGCAAAAGCAGCAGACCAGAGGGACGTGCACACCTACGTTCACAAGGAGGCGGGCGGAGATGGTCCACGCATTCTTTCACTGATACGCCCAGCAAAATATCCCGAGCGTTTACCACCCTTTCTCAACGCCCTTTCAACCGCCCGTGTGGGAGTCATAGAAGTCACTGCCATCGACGCAACCCTCGGTGAGGTTTTGGTCGCTTTTGCCAGCGCAGGTATTGAAAACGGTCTTGCCGTCCTCAATCCCCCACAGGGAGAATGGGTGGATGAAGGCCAAGCGGCCATGCTGTTCAAGCAAGCAGGATTGAAAGATTGGACTTTTGAAACCAATGACGGTGTTCACCTGCGTGAATGCCTCTACAAGTTGATGGACGAAAAAAGGCCGGAGCTTCTTGCCAATACTCAAGCCCCACTTGTCCTTCCTGTTGACCAACATTTCAACGTCAAGGGCATCGGCTTGGTAGCGATTGGATATGTCCAAGCAGGCAGCGTCAACGTCCACGACGAGTTGATGTTGCTCCCCGCCCGAGGACCAGGTACTGCGAAATCACTGCAGGTCATGGACGATGATGTCCCCGTTGCCTCAGCGGGCGATCGAGTCGGACTCGCTCTTCGCAACGCCAAGGAAGAACACTTGACTGGAACTACCATCATCGTTCACCCTGCTGTTGAAGACAAGCAAACTGGAATCACGCCACCGCTGGCGATTGAACAACACATCACATCACGGGTTCACTTGAAAACGTCGCCCTTCCAAAAGAGAGTCCTTGCAGAGGGAGATGTCGTCCATGCCAGCGTCGACTTGCAATTTGTTGTCGGAAGAGTGACACAGGCAGAGGGAGAACAAATCACTGTGAAATGGGAAAGCCCCCTCTTTATTCGTACCACTGACCCACCTTCGATTCTCTTAGCCCAACTTGATTCAAGACCCAGAATCATGGGCTCTGCACGAGCAGAACGTCAGGATTGATTTGCCCTCGGCGTGGATGCGACCAGGAAATTACTTGCCCCAAGAGGGGGAAGTTTTGCGGTGGTTTCTTAACCTCTCACCAATGGACCGAGGAACGGGATGCACGAAATTGGGCAGCGTTCTGTACCAACGAGTGAGACGGACACGGAAGTGTTCTCGTCGCTTCGGTTGGCAGAATCATCGGAACGGGTGAACATTCATCTGGATGAGCGCATGCTGAGTATCCAAGGTCGTCGTACCACGGCCATTGATGTACGAATGGGTGCCATCGACACGGTTCAACACCACTCCACTCACTTGGTCCCTGCTTGGTTGGTCATCCTTGGCGCCGCATTTATTTGGATTGGATACCGTTTGATGGTCCCGCCCCTTTACCGACTGAGCTTCATTGGCTTGGGAGCATTGCTTATTTTGGCTCGCTTCATCACTAAGCAGCCAACCTTTACAATTCACGCGTCATCTGGAGATTCACACGTCCTTTTTGGAAATGAAGCGACCCTCCACCGACTGGGTTTCATGGTCAACAAGGTGCTCAAAGGCAAGACTATTGAGGAAGCACGAACCAATTACGAAGCGATTCTCGCTGCGAGTTACCGAGACTGGAACGATTCAGATATCTTACCCGCTCCTGAGTTGCCCGTCATTATTCACCAACCTGCATCCATTGACCGTCTGCTCCAAACCGATGGGAGCGATGCTGTCAATGCTCCACCAATTGAAGAAACGATGGAATGGCTGCCAACCGACGAAACGCCCCCTCCAGCAGCCCCGCTTTTTCCCAGTTTCCTCGCTACCTATCACGGGCAACAAAGCCAGGCTGAGACATTGACATACAGTCCCGACCATCGCCCCGGACCCATCGGCCATCCCATCCTCCTCCCCGTCCATACCGTCGCTCCACCAATGCACCAAAGGGCAGGAGAGCCAACGGC
>Ga0222715_10002469_pt1 | contig 16922 bp, 16 predicted proteins | sample C33_9DmetaG_FD_165056 | JGI IMG/M metagenome (GOLD analysis project Ga0222715, IMG submission 165056) | Estuarine water microbial communities from San Francisco Bay, California, United States - C33_9D | ecosystem: Environmental > Aquatic > Marine > Unclassified | place: USA: California... | reverse complement strand
ATGCAAGCACAGGACACACGCATGATGGAACTGCGGGTGATGGTGGTCCTATATCTGTATTAAGAGATAATAATGCATATAATAGAATTTTATTAGATGATTCTAACAATCATTTAGAATTTTATGTAAATGTATCTTCCTCATCTGTACAGCAATTAAGAATACAAGATGGTGCTATTGTACCTATTACAGATAATGATATTGACTTAGGAACAGCCGCTTTAGAATTTAAAAATTTATATATTGATGGTACTGCTAATATAGATAGTTTAGTAGCAGATACAGCTGATATTAATGCAGGTACAGTAGATGCAATTATTGGTGGTACTACTCCTGCTGCTGGTACATTTACTACATTAACTGCAAACACAAGTTTAGCTTTAGCATCAGGTGCAACAGTTACAGCTATTAATGATGAAGATACAATGTCATCTGATAGTGCAACTGCATTAGCTACTCAACAATCTATTAAAGCATATGTTGATACTGAAATTGCTGCAGTACCTATAGGAGATATTACTGCAGTTAATGCTGGTACAGGCTTATCAGGTGGAGGTACAACTGGTGATGTAACTTTAAGTATAGATACAGGAACTACAGTTGATTTATCAACAGCTCAAATTTTAACAAATAAAACTTTAACAGCTCCTGTTATATCTACTATTTCTAATACTGGAACTTTAACATTACCCACATCTACAGATACATTAGTTGGAAAAGCTACAACAGATACATTAACAAATAAAACTTTAACATCGCCAGTTTTAAATGGAACATTATCTGGTACAGCATTTTTAGATGAAGATACTATGTCTTCAGACTCTGCAACAGCAGTAGCATCACAACAGTCTATTAAGGCTTACGTAGATACAACTGTTGCTGCTACAAATGAAGTAGTTGAAGACACTACTCCTCAACTTGGTGGAAACTTAGACCTAAACTCAAACGATATTACAGGCACAGGAAACATTGATAATGTAGGAACAATCACTACAGATGGATTAACTGTTGCTGGTAATGTTAGTGTAGATGGTGGCACAATTAAACTAGACGGAAATTATCCAACAGGAATAGATAACGTAGCTTTAGGAAATGGTGCTTTAGATGATGGAAGTTTAAGTGGTAACTATAATACAGCAATTGGAGACGATACTTTAAGTGAAAATACGTCTGGTGGTATTAATACAGCAATAGGTGCTCAATCACTTAGATTAAATTCTACAGGTAATTGCAACGTAGGTGTGGGATATGCGTCTCTTTTTGATAATACAACAGGTGGTAGTAATACAGCTATTGGTAGTTATAGTTTAGCAAATAATACAACAGCTTTAAACAATACAGCAGTAGGTTTTGAATCTTTAAAAGCTAATACGACAGCAAACAATAATACAGCAGTAGGCTATCAATCACTTTTATCAAATACGACAGGAACAGCTAACGCTGCTTTAGGCTTATATGCTCTAAGATGCAACACCACTGCATCAAACAACACAGCAGTAGGTTATTATTCTTTATTTGCTAATACGACAGGTGCACAAAACACAGCATTAGGCTCTTGTGCATTAAGAAACAACACAACAGCATCTAATAACACAGCAGTTGGTATGTTTTCACTTTGTAAAAACACAACAGGTGCTTCAAATACTGCAGTTGGTTGTGCTGCTTTACTTTTGAATACAACAGCATCAAATAACACAGCAGTTGGTATTAGTGCCTTAAGATGTAACACAACAGGTGCAAGTAATACAGCAGTAGGTACTTGTTCTTTATTAAATAACACAACAGGTAATCAAAACGTAGCGTTAGGTCTTGAATCTTTAAGATGCAATACAACAGCTAATGATAACACAGCTTTAGGTTATAATTCTTTAAGATATAATACGACAGGAACAAGTAACGTAGCAGTTGGTATTAACAGTATGACTTCTAATACTACAGCTGGGTATAACGTAGCAATAGGTAGATTATCTTTAGCTTGTCAAGTTGGTGGTGGAGTAACACAAAATACGGCAGTAGGTAATACAGCACTTTATCTTAACACAACAGGAACTTATAATACAGCAGTTGGTGCTGCAGCTTTAATAAACAACACCACAGCTTCTAACAACACAGCAGTAGGTTTTTCTTCACTTTGTTCTAATACGACAGGAACTCAAAATATAGCATTGGGTGGATTAGCACTTGATGCTAATACTACTGGTAATAGCAATACTGCAATAGGTTGGCAATCACTATCAGCTAATACAACAGCTGCAAATAATGTAGCAGTAGGTAATAATTCACTTATAGCCAATACAACAGGAACACAAAACGTAGCTGTGGGTTCAGTAGCAATGGATTCAAATACCACAGGTTCTTACAATACAGCTTTAGGTAGAGATGCTTTAGGAGCTAACACAACAGCTAACAACAACACAGCAATAGGTTATCAATCTTTATATGTTAATACGACAGGTGGAAATAATGTATCACTTGGTTTTAGAGCATTACAAAACAATACAGCTTCAGAAAACACTGCTTCTGGTTTTCAAGCTTTAACTAGAAACACCTCAGGTGCTGCTAATACAGCTACAGGTAATCAAGTTATGGAGTTTAATACTACAGGAAATCATAACTCTGCTTTTGGTTTTAGAGCTTTATGTTCTAATACAACAGGTGCTACTAATGTTGCAGTAGGTTCGTTTGCATTAAAGTCTAGTACAGTAGTCTCAGGTAATACAGCAGTAGGTGTTTGTGCTTTGTGTAGTAATACAACAGCAGAACCTAATTCAGCATTTGGTTTTGCCGCTTTAAGAGATAATACAACTGGTTGTAGAAATACTGCATTAGGATATTTTGCTTTAGAATCAAATACCACAGCAAATTGTAATACATCAGTTGGTTATTACTCTTTATGTGCTAACACAACAGGTACACTAAATACTGCTTTAGGAACAGGTGCTGGTTCAACAGTAACCACAGGTTCAAACTTAACTTTATTAGGTAACAACGCACAACCTTCATCTGCAACAGCGACTAATGAGATTACACTTGGGGATGCTAATGTAGATACATTAAGAATGGGTAATGGTCAAGTTCTATATGGAGCTGAGCAAACCCTAACAGATGGTGCAACTATCTCTTGGAATTCTGAAACACAGCCAGTTGCTAAAGTAACCTTAGGGGGTAACAGAACTATAAGTGCTGCATCTAGTGGTATTGCAGGTTCATTTGTATCTCTATTAGTTATTCAAGATGGTACTGGTTCAAGAACTTTAACATGGAATGCTGCTTATGAATTTAAAGATGATACAGCACCAACATTAACTACAACTGCTAGTCAAGGTGATTTATTTACATTTAGATACAATGGTACTAAATGGTTAGAAGTTGGAAGAAATACAAATTTAACATTGTCATAGGAGAATAAATGTACGTTTTAATTGAAGATGGAAATATAACAAAATACTTTCAAAACCCTAAAGGTTTTACTTTAAATGATAATCAATATCCTGCTTCTATATTTAGTAAATGGTCTAAAGAAGAAAAAGAAGCTATTGGTATTTATGAAGTAGTAATTGACAATACAAATTACAAAGACTCAGCATATTATAATAATACTAATGAGCAATATAGTTTTGCTAATAATGTTGCTACTAAATCTTGGGGAACTGCAACTGCTAAAAGATTAAATGATGAAAACGCAGTAGATGAAGATGGTAATAATATTATAGAAGATGGAGTACAATTAATTAACTATGGTTTAAAAACTGAAAAGAAAAAAATTGTAAAACAACAAGCATCAGGATTACTTGCACCTACTGATTGGTATGTAGTTAAAGCTAGTGAAGTAACTGATTATTCTGTTCCAAGTAATATTACAACATTTAGAGCAGATGTTAGAAGTAAGTCTAATGAAATGGAAACTATGATTGATAACTGCACAACAGTTGATGAGTTAAAAGCATTATACGAATACACAAAACAAGAAGACGGCACATTTACAAGACCACTCCCTGAATTTCCAAAAGAGGTAATATAATGCGAATCTTAGGATTTGGGGGTAATCAATTAGCAGCAGCAGGTGGCTATGAAGTAGATAACTCATTAAGATTTGATGATGGGAGTTCAGATAATTTAAGTATAACACCAGCAAGTAACGGAAATGATAGAACAGGAACATTTTCTTGGTGGTTTAAAAGAGGAGACACAGGTGCAACTAAATATTTTTATGGTCAAACTATTTCTGGCTCTGGTGTAGGTGTTGGTATTCTTTTGTCCTCTGATAAAATTTACATTTTTCAATATGATGGTACATCTCCATTTAATCCAGCTAATTATGATTTTGGTTTGACTTCACAAGCTGTTTTTAGAGATCACTCAGCTTGGTATCATGCTGTTTTAAGTATAGACACAGATAATTCAACTCAAGCAGATAGAATTAAATTATATGTAAATGGTGTATCTCAAACTTTAGAAAGTGCTGGTAGTCAAGGTTTTCCAGCTCAAAATTTAGATACAGCTTTTTTTCAATCTGCTACAGCAAGAATCGGCTCTGATGCCTCTGGTGGAAATAATTTTGATGGATATATTGCTGAATTTGTAGGAATAGATGGAACAGCACTAGACCCAACATCATTTGGAGAATTTGATTCTGCCACAGGAATATGGAAACCAATAGATGTATCTAGTTTAACCTTTGGTACAAATGGATTCTATTTAGACTTTGAAAACTCTGGTAGTCTAGGTGCAGATGTATCTGGTAATGGAAATAACTTTACTGTAAATAATTTAACTAGCATAGACCAAACTACTGATACTTGTACTAATAATTTTTGTACACTTAATCCTTTAATAACACCAGCTACAATGACATTCACAAATGGTAATTTAGGTTTATCTGGTTATACAGCATTTACATCTGCTTATGGTACTTTTGGTCTTTCTTCAGGAAAATGGTATTGGGAGTTAATTGCACAAGATAATGCTATGGCTGGAGTTTCAGCTACATTAAATGGAAGTCAATATCCTGGTCAAGCATCAGACAGTTATGCTTTTGATTTTATAAATGGAGATAAATATAATAATAATACATCAGCAACTTTTGGTTCTGGTGCAGTTAGTATTGGAGATACAGTTGGTGTAGCTTTTGATGCTGATAATGGAGATTTAAAATTTTATAATAATAGTGGTTCATTAATTGGTACTGCATACACAGGTTTAACATCTTTTCCATATCTTCCTATATTCAGAAATGGAGATAGTGCAGATATATCTATAAATTTTGGCTCTCCACCTTATACTGAAAGTGGTGGAAATTCTGATGCTAATGGATATGGAAATTTTAAACATTCTGTACCATCAGGATATTATTCTCTTAACACTAAAAACCTAGCGAGGTATGGATAATGGCTTATACAACAATAAATAAACCATCAGATTATTTTAATACTGTTTTATGGACAGGAGATGGTACTACAAAAGATATAACAGGAGTTGGTTTTCAGCCTGATTGGGTTTGGGCAAAAAAAAGAAGTGCTACAGGATTTCATGCTTTAGCTGATTCTGTCAGAGGTGGAACAAAAAATATATTTTCTAATTCATCAGGTGCAGAAGAAACAAATGCTACAGATTGGATTTTATCTTTTGCTAGTGATGGGTTTGGAGTTAATAGTGGTGGAAATTTAAATCAATCATCTGTTACTTATGTTGCATGGAACTGGTTAGCCTCAAACTCAACTGCATCAAACACAGATGGAAGCATAACGTCAACTGTTAGTGCTAATACTACAAGTGGATTTAGTATTGTGTCTTATACAGGAACAGGAAGTAATGCTACTGTTGGTCATGGACTAGGAGTAGTACCAAAAATAATAATTGTTAAAAGGAGAGATGGTGCTGGAGATTGGACAATTTATAATGAAGCAATAGGAAATACAAATTTTTTAAGATTAAATAGTACACTTGTTTCTACCTCACAAGCAACATATTGGAATAACACAAGTCCAACATCTTCTGTTTTTACTGTAGGTTCTGCTGGAGATGTTAATACTTCTTCAGGCACTCACATAGCCTACTGCTTCGCAGATGTCAAAGGCTACTCTAAGTTTGGCTCATACACAGGGAATGGTAGTAGTGATGGAACATTTGTTTATACAGGATTTAAACCAGCATTTGTAATAGTAAAAAGAACAGATAGTGCTAACGCATGGCATTTATTTGATAACAAAAGAAATACTTTTAATCCTAATGATAAAGGATTATTTCCAGATACAACAGATGCAGAAAATACAGGAAATCAAATTGATTTTTTAAGTAATGGTTTTAAATTTTATAGTGCAGACGGTGGATATAACGCATCAGGTGGTTCATACATCTACATGGCATTTGCGGAAGAACCATTTGTAACATCAACTGGTATACCTGGAACTGCTAGATAAATAAACATTGACATTTTTGTATATAGGTGTATAATTAGATAATAGGGCAAAATATAATTAAAAGGAAACAATGTTAAATACATATGTAGTAGAAGGGGGAATAGGTAAGTGTACTGCATTTACTGCTTTAATACCCAAGTTAAAAGAAATATCAGAAGTACAAATATATACACCATATATTCCATGCTTTGCAAATAACCCAGATGTTAAATTAGTTCTTGAACAAACACTACCAATACAAGACCCAAGAATAATGGCATCTGATAATATTTATTACTGTGAACCTTACAAATCTAATTTTCAATTTGGTAAACAACATTTAATAGAAAGTTACTGTAAACATCATGGTGTAGAATTTAATGTAAATATGAGACCTAAACTTTACACAGGTCATTTACAAGAGAATGTTAAGAAGTGGTTAGACAAAAATAATATTGAAAAATATATTTTAGTTCAATTTTCTGGTGGTCAATCTCCATTAACTTATGATGGAAATTATAATAACATTAACCCAAACAGAAATTACCAACCATTCCTTGCTCAACAAGTAGTTAATTATTTAAAAGAAGAATATAAAGATGCAACGATTATTGATTGTACTTTACCAAATGAACCAGCATATATGAATACAATTAAATGTGATTTACATTGGTCAGAAGTACATGAGCTAATGAAAGATGCACAAGGATTTGTAAGTATAGATAGTTGTTTAAATCATTTCTCAGCATCTGCAGAAAAGCATGGAGTAGTCATTTGGGGTTCAACAAGATGGGCACAATTTGGTTATTCACATAACAAAAACTTACAATTCCATATGAATGATAAATGGGATGAAACAAAATTCATTGATAGTGACCCTAGAAACAACATGGTTGAACCTAAATTAATTATTGATGAATTTAAAAAACTTGATAAAACTAAACAAGTTGCGTGTGCAACAGAATAGGAGACAATTATGGAAGACGAAACAAGAAATTCAGAACAATTAGCACAAGATTATACAGCTATGGGTCATTCTGTAGATTTAATCAATGGTATCATTGATGGAACGCAGATGGCAGATGAATCTACTGAAGATAAACAAGATGCTGTTAGAAGAAATAAAGAACATCTTGAGTTAATGGTTGCTAAAGAAGATTGGGGAAGTGAAGATATGACTTCTGCAAACTCTGCAATCGCATCAGCTACAACATACTTAGGATAATTTATGAACTTTAAGTTTGATGATAAAGAATATGATAGCGATAAGCTATCTGATAAAGGCAAATTACAATTAAATAAATTGCAAACTCTTCAAATTAAAAAGAATGAATTATTATCTCAGTTCTCTGATTTGCAGATATTAGAAAAACATTATACTGAATTACTTAAAAATGAACTACCTAAAGATGAGGAAGTTAAAGAAGAAAATAAGTAACTAAGTAATGGCAAAAAAATTTAAAGATCATATTGCACATGAAAGAACTCCTAAAGGTAGCTCTCAAGGTCGTAGACCAAATACAAGTAGTATGAATAAACATAAACGAAGACAAACAGGTGTAAAAATTTATAAAGGACAAGGAAGATAACAATGGCAACAACACAACCTGCAGCAGGAGCAACAGTAGATACAGTAAATCTAGATACTGGAGCAGTCAAACCTACATCGAAGAATCAAACAACTTCTAGTAAGGCTACTTCATTAATTGAATCTATATTAACTAAACCTACTATGCCTACGGGGACTACTATATCTCCTCAATTGCAAAATGTAAAGACTAATGAATTAATGGCAACTCCTGGAGTTACTGGTACGGTTGCAGCAGCTACACCAACAGCTACAGCAGCCCCTACAATAACAGGAGCCGCAGCACCAACTACTACAACAGCAACAGGACCTACAGCACAAACAGCACAAACTGCGGGAACAACTACAGTAGCAGGATCAACGCCTACTATGACTGCAGCTACAGGAACAGTAACAGCACCAGCAGTAGCAGCTCAAGGTACAGTAAGTACAGATGCTACAGTTAGAGGTCAGCTAGCAGATTTACAACAAGATGTAACTACAGCAGTATCACAAGGTAATCCTTTACCTGTATGGGCTAGAGGTGCTGCTAAGGCTACTGAAGCTGCTATGAATAGAAGAGGCATGAGTGCTAGTTCTATGGCTGCTGAGGCATTAGCTGAAGGTATTATGAATGCTGCTGTACCAATAGCTGCACAAGATGCTGCTACGTACAAGGATATGATATTTCAAAATCTTGCTAATAATCAACAGGCTGCAATTACAAATGCACAATCATATCTACAAATGGATATGGCTAACTTGTCTAATAATCAACAAGCTAACTTACAGAATATTCAAGCAAGACAATCATTTTTACTATCAGATCAAGCAGCAGCAAATGCAGCAGCACAGTTTAACGCTACTAGTCAAAATCAAGTAAATCAATTTTATGATAATATGTCTGCACAAATGTCAGAACAAAATGCAGCTAGATCAGATGCAATGAAACAATATGCAACTAGTGAAGCTAATAAAATTTCAGCATTAAATGCACAAAATCAAGTACAAGTAGATGAAGCTAATGCAGCTAGAGAATCTGCTATTAATCAATTTAATGCTACATTAGATAATCAAAGACAGCAATTTAATGTTAATAATCAAAGAGAGATTGATCAATCAAATGTAGTTTGGAGAAGAGGTATTAATACTGCAAACACTGCAGCTGTTAATGCAGCTAATCAAACTAATGCACAAAATTTACTAAACTTATCAAATTGGGCAATGTCAGCATCATGGCAACAGTGGAGAGATGAAGCTTCATGGGTTAATACTGCATCTCAAAATGAAAAAAATAGAAATCATAATTTAGCTATGGCTGCAATGGAAAGAACAGCAGCACTAGATTTACAAGATCAAAAATCTAAAGATGCATTTTATCAGATGATTGGTAAGTTTGGTTTTGATTTATTTAATTAATAAGGAGAGTTATGTTTAGTGGATTAAAAAAATTATTTAAACCTGCAGCAGTTATAACAGCAGGTTGGTTAGGTAACAAATTTGGTGGACCATTAGGTGGTAAGCTTGCTCAAAAAATTACAGGTAGTTTAATGGGTGGAGATGGTGCAGGTGGGGACTTTCAATTACAAGATACAAGTCAAGCACCAGTTAATCTTGGAGGTAGAGTAAGTGATTTTCAAAGAGCAGAAGATGCTAGTGTAGTTAAAAAATCTCTTAGAACTGCTAATGCAGAAGAATTAAGAAACGAATGGGATTACCGTTTAACTAAATGGTTTAGAAACAAAGATAGTATGTTTACATAAGGAGATACATGGATCAGTTTAAAGAAGCAGAAAATAACCCTTTTGATGCACCAGTTCCTGGACAGTCATTAACAGATAAACCTGGTAATTACCCATGGGAACACCCGCCACAATATACAGATACTCGAGAAGCTTCTGAATATATTTGGGATAAATTAACAGAACCTTTATTTGCACAACAAGTAATTGCTATGTTAGATGCAGGTATACCTGTAGAAGCTATATCTAGGATTGTTTTATTTTCTGGTTTTACAGAGGGTAAGTGGACTCCTGATGTTGGATTTATGTTAGCAGAAGTAGTTATGAAAATGGTAGCCACTATTGGATTTACAGGTGGTGTAAAAAAATTTAAAATATCTATGATTGATTTAACTAACAATAATGATATGAAAGAGATATTAAATCTTAAAAGTAGAAATGAAGAATTAGAAAAAGCAGCTAAAAATATAGGAAAAGAAATTAAAGCAATGCCAGAACAAAAAGGTTTAATGGCTCCACCACAACCTAAAGAAGAGGAGGTAGCTTAATGAGTGCATTTAGAGGAATATTAACTGGCTATGGAATGGCTGCAATTAAAAATAAAGAAGCTAAAGATAATGCTAAAATGGAAGTTGTAAAAGCAGCAGGTTTAGATTATGTTACAAATCAATTACCAGAACATAAAAAAAGAGAAACTAATAGAGCACAAGCATATAGTCAATTAGCTAAAATATTAGAATCTGAAGAAGCTGCAGATTATTTTGATTCTAATGGGTTTATTACAGGCGATGGTAAAGATGTAGAAAGAATAACAAAAATGCTTGAAAACAAAAAAATTAAACCAGATGCATTTAAAAATTATATACCTACATCAAACTATAGCGATAGGTACAATCAAAGACAAACAGATTTTAATTCTAGATTTAGTGATGTTACTAAAAACTTTAATATACAGGGTAGTGGTATTGGTCCATCTACAGTTAAAGGTTTATTAGCTGAACCAGCAGGTCCTATGACTACAACTGAAGAAGTAACTACGCCAGCAGTAGAACCTAAAGACGTAGGTCCAGCAGAAAAAGGATTTATGACAGAGGGTACTCCAGAAAGAACTGAAACAATAACTACTGAAATACCTAGAACTACAGCTGACTCAGCTATGAGTGAATTTTTTGTAAGTAAAACAGGTGTATTAGATATTGGTAAAACTAGTGATATTGAAAAAGCAGCAGCTAATTTTAGAGGTTTTGGTGAAGGTATGACTACAGATGCTTTAGGTAATACTACTCTTAATATAATGGGTAATAAAGCTGTAGAACTTGCTGCATTTAAATCTGTAATGAATGATGTAGCAAAACAATATGTAACTGAAGATGACAAAGTATCTTTAAGTTTAACTGCTGAAGCAGCAAATAAAAAATTATTTGATCAGACACAAGGTGTAATTGGTATGGATAGTGTATCTATGGTAGAAGGATATACTAAAGGAACTGTAAAAGGTGCAGAGTCATATACTGCTACAGGTTTTAGTTCAGATTTTGAAAATTCATTTGAAGGTAATACAAAACGAGAAAAGATATTAAGGTATATATCTACATTAGGAACAAAATCAGAAGCACAGTATTTTGCACAAAGTTTTCCTTCTAATTTAACATTTGATGATGGTGTAAATATAAAACAATATTTATTAACAGTAACTCAGTAGCATGGCTAAATTATCCTATGGAGATCTTAGTATTAACTCTAAGGTAGCCACTAGTAATAGTGGTCTTAGCCTTGAAGAAATGCTAGGTAAAGGTGAAAAAAGTTATCCTACAGAAGAAAATATTAAAAATAATAATAACATTAATACAGCTATAACTGTAAATAAAAATACAGATGGTTCTATTAAATATACATTTGATAATATATATGAAGATAAAGAATTAATATCTGTAGCAAAAGATTATTATACTAATCGAGATAGTGAAGTATATGATGATAAAACTGCTATAGATAAATTTATATCAGATAGAACTTGGAATCAAGCTAACACAGTAACTATGGGTAAAGAGTTTGCTTATATTACAGGTGATAATGTTACTGAAGATCAAAAATCTAGATTAGCATATCTTACAAGGTATTGGGATGAACTACCTAATTTTTATGAAGAAGGTGGTAGAGGCATGAAAGGATTTTTTAAAAATCTAGGTGTAGGTATATTAGATCCTATAAATATTATTGGTGCAGGTGTTGGTGGTCAAGTAGCAAAACAAGTATTAGCAAAAGGTGCACAACAAGTAGTTAAGTCACAAGTTAAAAAGGGTGTTGCTAAAAAAACAGTAGCAAAAGAAATATTAAATAGCCCAGAAGAGTTTGCAAAGTTAGCAACTAAAACAAAAAAAGAAGCTTTAATAAAAGGTTCTGGCTCAATGGCACTAGTAGATGGTGCTGGATTTGGTACTATAGATATTGCTAATCAAACTGTAGAAAAAGAATTAGGATTAAGAGAAACATTAGATCCAGTAAGAACAGGTACTATTGCATTAACAGCAGGTGGTCTAGGATTTTTTGTTGGTGTTGGTGGTGGATATGTAGGTAATGCTATTCGTAATTTAAGATTAGCAAAAAATACAGAGTTGCCAACTAAAAATTTAAAAAACGCATCTAAAAATGCACCAGATAATACAAACAAATCTACTGGATTAAATACAGATTTTAAATTTGGAAGTGCTATTAGAACTAATTTAGTAGATCAATGGGACTTTGTAAAAGTTTTACAAAAAGAAATTACAGGTGTAGGTGGTGACGTAACATCATTAAAGAAATTATATAAGTCAGGTAAATATAAATCTGATCCTATACTTGAGCCATACTTTCAATTAAGAACATTAGCAGCTTCAAGTACTAGAGCACATAACTTTATCATGACTGGTGTATTAATGCCACCTAAAGCAGGTGTTAAATCAGCAAGTTATACTAAAGGTCAAAGTAAAGGACTCCATCAAATATTAAAACAGTTTGATGATAACAATGAAGCTAACGAATTTTTACAATATGTATCTGCAAAAAGACAAGTAGCTTTAGCAAAACGTAGTAAAAAAGTAGACAAGTCTTTACCTATGGATAAGAATGTAAGAAAAGAATTTGTTGATTTTGCTGAAATGACACCATTGCAATATGCAAAAAAATACAAGAAGACATTAAATAGAAAATCAAATTTTACTAAAGGTCTTGCAGATTACAAAAAATTTACTGATGATCTTATGGCATATCAAGTTAGATCAGGATTATTATCAGAACAAGAAGCTAAAGTAATATTAAGAAAGAATCCTTATTTTATACCTTTAACTAGAGATAAGTTAGCAGATGAGGGTACAGGTGTTATGTCAGCAGTTAAAAGACAAACACAAAAAATATTTGGAGTATCACGACCAGGTGCTGTAACATTAGCAACTACTAAACAAACTGGTGATATTAATTTATATCAAAATTTAATTACATATACAAATAAAACTGTTATGTCTGGTGACAGAAACAGAGCTAAGTTAGCCTTTTATGAAATGATACAAAAAGGTGATAAACTTGGTAAATTTAAATCAGATGATATTGCAAAACTAATATCTCCTACTGATAAAAGATTTTTAAATATACAATCAATAGCTACAAAAAATATACAAGCTGCTTATGAAAAAGCTGGCTCTAAATTTACAATAAAAAATAAACCAGATAGAGTAGATATTGTAACTTTTTCAAATACATTTAAAGAGAATCCTAATAATCCAAACTCTCCTATTATAGATATTGTATTTCGTAATGGTAAACAGGAGATGTATGAGATTACTAATCCTAACCTAGCAGAAATATTTAAAGGATTAGGAGAAGCTGGTGGAAATAGATTAATAAAAATGTTTGGAGAGACTGGTATATTTTCTAGATATGCTAGAATAGCTGCACAAGCAATTACTTATTCACCACCATTTGTAGCATTTAACGTTATTAGAGATACACTTGCAGGTACAATTAACTCTGCATTTGGTATAACAAGTAGAGCAGTCCCAGGTAAAGTTGGTTACATTCCAGGATTTACTACAGTAAAAGGATATATAGGTGCAGTAAGACAAACTCAGCAATTTAAAGAAGCACTTATAAATGGTATGGGTTATTCTTCAAGAGCAGAGACAGAGGCATTACAACCTAAGAACCTTGCTAAGATGGTTGAGCAAGGATCTAGATTTAATGCAGATAATACTCTTACAAATTATTATACTGGATACTTAAGTAAAATGTTTGGACCAGGTAGAAAGTTTGCTACATTTGGTTGGAGACAATATAAAAATTTAGTACAATCAGCTGAGTATGCAACTCGTTTAGGTGAATACCAATTAGCAAGATCTGCAGGATTTAGTGAGATTGGAGCTGCATTTGCAGGTAGAGAAGTTGCAACAGACTTTGGTATGCGTGGATCTAATGCATTATTAAATGCAATAAATAGAAACACAATGTTTTTAAATGCTAGTCTACAAGGTTTATATAGAACAGGTAGAACATTTGGAGAGCAACCAGCAAGAGCTGCAGCATTAGTTACAGCTACTATTGTTACACCTTCTATTGCTTTGTATCATTTAAATTCACAACACCCAGAATACTCTAAAGTACCTAGCCAAGTTAAACAATTAAATTATCTAATACCTAATTATACTATTGATGATAATGGTAAACGTGTGCTAGATAAAGATTTACCTTTTTATTTAATTCCAAAACCATATGATTTAGGTATATTTGCAAATGTTGCAGAAGGTTTAATTGATGGTATGTATAAAAATAGTAGTGGTGTAGTTAAACAATATGTTGCAGAATCATTTAGTCAGATAACACCAGGTTTACCTATACCTACAGCATTTAGACCATTTATAGAAATGATGGCAAATAAAAATTTGTATTCAGGTGCACCTGTAATTGGTATATATGAATTACAAAGACTTGATGAATTACAAGCTAGAGGAAGCACTAGAGAGATAGCAAAATTTATGTCTACATTATCTGGTAATATTGCATCTTTTATAACTAGAAGAAAAGAAGGTACTGTAGAAACACCAATACTTACACCGATAGAAGTAGATTATTTATTAGGTGCTTATCTTACTGGTATGCTACAATACCCTGTAGATATTATAAATAGTAGATTTAAAAGATCAGAATTAGAAGGTGAGACTATGGCTAAACGTGAAGATGAGGCAGATTTTTCTAGTTTTAAAAATGCATTTAGTATTGTTACAAGAAGATTTAAAGTAGCCGCACCTATAAAAAATTCACAATATCATAAAGAATGGTCAGAGTTAATTGCTAAAGCTAAAAAATTAAAACAAATTGATATTACTCAAATGGATACATCAAAGATACATTCGTCTAGATTAATAGGTTTGTTTGGTAGAATAGAAGAAAAATTAGATGAAGGTAAAGAATTTGGTTTAGAAGAAGAGGTAATAGCTTTTTCAAAAATATCACCTATTCTAAAGCAAATACAACAGCAATTAATAAAATCAAGAGCTAATAGAAACGATATACTTACATCACCGTTTACATCAGAAGAAAAAAAAGAAATGATAAGTATATTAATTCAAAGTGAAAACGAATTATTAAAACAAACAATAGACTATCTATCAGACATGGAAATAGAATTTATATTTGATAAAACATTTGGACTAGGGAGTATATTCCTAGGCACAGCTGAGAATGCTGTTAAGTCTAACCCTAGGGAGAATAAAAATTAATGTCTAGAAAATCAGCTACAGAAGTAAAAATAGATTTCTTAGTAAGAGAAATAAAAGAACTTAGAGCTGAGACTAAACATTTAAGAGCTGACATTAACAAAGGCAAAGGAGCCATCTGGGTAATACTTGTAGTTGCAAGTATAATAGGTGGTATATATAATTATTTTAATACATAACAAGGAGATATTATGATAACAAAACTAAAACAAAAATTTTATCATGGAAGTATGGTAGAAAGCCTATGGATGAAGCATAATCACTGCGTCATTTCTGCAGTTGCAGGTTTTATATTAGGTGCTATAATATTATAGTATGTGGTTAAGTGCAATTAAATTAGCAATTAATGCAGGCTCACATGTCTACAAAAAGAAAAAAGAAACTCAGATGATGATGGCTAATGCACAGGCTAGGCATGCAGAAAAGATGGCTACAGGAGAATTAGAATATTCTGGTAAGTTATTAGAAGCTAGACAATCGGACTGGAAAGATGAGTTTGTTTTGGTCGTGCTCACGCTGCCAATTTTGGTGATTGCATATGGAGTTTTTTCAGATGATCCTACAGCATCTGCTAAGATAAAAGAGTTTTTTGAACAGTTCCAGCAGCTCCCTTCATGGTTCACAAATTTGTGGATTCTTGTCGTGGCGAGCATATATGGTATAAAGGGTACACAGATATTTAAGAATAATAAAAAATAATGGAGATTAGTATGAACTATTATTTTACAGGAGCACTTATTATATTATTTGTAGCATTTGCTATATTAGTAGCATAATGAAATTTATATTAGTACTTGCTTTATGTAGTCAAACATATGGAAGCTGTATGCCTCCAGTAAAAAACAAAATACATTATGATTCTTTTAGAGACTGCACTATAGCAGGATATGAAGAATCACTTACTATATTAAAAACTTTTTCAATAGAAGAGTTTGAAAAAAATAAAATATATACAAGCTTTGCTTGTAGTCCCCAAGGAACAACTTAACATGAAATACCTCTCAATATTATTACTATTATTATTTACATCATCAGCAATTGCAGGATCAACTCAGACTAATACGTCTGGATCTAACACAGCTATTGAAGGTGGATACACATCTACTGCTACTACAACGTATCAGTCTGGATCTAGTTCTAATAGTACAACGACTAATAGCTCTACTTCTAATGTTAAGTCAGCACCACCAAGTGCAGGTGCACCATCATATAATAGTATGACACAAGATGTTTGTGCTGTAGGTGTATCACTAGGTGTTCAAACATTTGGTATTGGTATTAGTGGTGGTAAGCATGCAATAGATAAGAATTGTGAAAGATTAAAATTAGCTAGAATACTTAATGACTTTGGTATGAAAGTTGCAGCAGTTGCTATACTGTGCCAAGATGAAAGAGTATTTGAGTCTATGATTCAAGCAGGTACACCATGTCCTATAGATGGTAAGATAGGTAAAGAAGCTAAGCAACT
>Ga0222715_10002468_pt1 | contig 16924 bp, 8 predicted proteins | sample C33_9DmetaG_FD_165056 | JGI IMG/M metagenome (GOLD analysis project Ga0222715, IMG submission 165056) | Estuarine water microbial communities from San Francisco Bay, California, United States - C33_9D | ecosystem: Environmental > Aquatic > Marine > Unclassified | place: USA: California... | reverse complement strand
TCCGAGTCGAGAGCAATTTCCGAGCCGGAGCCGGCGGCGCCGCGTCCTCGTAATCCACCTCGTATTCCGGATCTTCGAGCTCAATGTCCACGGACAAGTCACCATCAGGCTCAATCGGAACCTCGACTTCATCACAATCGAACCCAGTGTCATCCCGCGCCTCATCATCCTCGCCACACGCGAATTCATCCGTAGCTCCGGCGTACGGTTTCTCGTTCACGCACGCGTCTGGATTTGAGAACTCGCACAACGTCACCGTCGTCGTCTTCATGCCTTTTTTCACGGCAGCCGCGGGCAAAAACACTCCAACGTGCGCCGAGCCGCGCTCCCAACTCGGCGACACAATCGCCATCGACCCTTCAATCTTTTCCCCCGTATTTTCGTCGTACAACGCCACCGTCCCAGTGCTCGCAATGAAATCCGCCAACATGTCTTGCGCGCTATCGTCGTCATCCATCCCTCGCGCCCCGCTCGCGGCGCACAGCGTCACGAGCGCAATCATCATCATCATCATCATCGTTCGGCGCATCGCGAGCGTCGTTCGGTCGCCGCACGGCGTCGTGCGCGGCGCGAAATGTCACGAAAAGTAAAGTCACATGTGGTCACATGGGACACCCAAAAACAGTTGCGCTGCGCCATTCCTCGGCGCGGCACGGCGTCGTCGCGGACGATGCTCGCGCCGGCATCGCGCGCGATCGCACGCGCGGGGGTTCGAGCGCGCGTCGGCGCGCGCGGTGATGCGTGCGCGGCGCTGCGCGCGGCGCGGCGCGAGGGAGACCGCGTGCGAGAGGTGTGGATTGAGACGGATGCATTGCAGTGCGTGACGACGGCGGTGGAGCTCGGGGTGTCGAGCACGGTGGTGGTGTCGGGCGCGGATGATGCGTTTGAGTCGCGCGTGCGCGCGGCGTGTGCGGTGGAGGTGTTGAAGGTGAGCGAGGATGGGTTGAGGGTGGTGGACGCGAGCGGGTCGACGTCGCGCGCGCGCGTGGTGAGGATTTCCACGCCCGAGGAGTGCGAGGCTGCCGTGCGCGCGGCATCGTCGTCGTCGTCGTCGTCGTCGTCGTCGTCGTCGTCGTCGCCTGATATAGTAGTCATGGATGCGAATGAAGATTGGGGTATCATACCCGCGGAAAATCTCGTGGCGGCGTACGCGTCGTCGGCGTCGACTCGGTTATTCGCCCGCGTTCGAGACGCGACGAGCGCGCGGACGATGCTTGAGGCGTTGGAAACCGGCGTGGACGGCGTGGTTTTATGTACTTCAGACCCGAAAGAAGTGCGCGCGATTGATGGTATACTCCGCGAGCATTTTGCGTCGAGAGACGACGGCCGAGTCGATTTGGTCGCGGCGACGGTTACAGACGTCAAGCGCGTCGGCGCTGGCGATAGATGCGCCGTCGATGCGTGCGTGAATTTCGCGCAAGGTGAAGGCATGCTCGTAGGCTCATTCGCCTCGGGTTTGTTTCTCGTGCACGCCGAAAACGTCGAATGCGGGTACGTAAACGTCCGTCCGTTTCGAGTCAACGCCGGACCGACGGCGTCGTATTGCGCCGCGCCCGACGACAAAACCGCCTACCTCAGCGAGCTCAAAGCCGGAAGCGAAATCCTATGCTGCGACTCTCATGGTCGCACGCGCGTCGCCAACGTCGCTCGAGTGAAAATCGAACGCCGTTCCCTCGTCCTCGTCGAAGCTCGAGCGAAAACCACCGGCGCTCGCCTCGCCGTGCTCCTCCAAAACGCCGAAACCGTTCGTCTCATTCGCGCCACCGACGACCGCCAACCCGTGTCCGTGGCGCAGCTCACCATCGGTGACGACGTGCTCGTCGCCCTGAATGACGTCGCGCGACACACCGGCGTCGCTGTCGACGAACGCGCGTGGGACGAGCGATAGAACCATAGTAGACGTTCTGTACTTATTAGCGCATGTGGAATGCCATCAACGCATCAAATCGTATAAAACGGACCTAAACCCTAACTAGGGTTTAGAAAAAAAGCGAAAAAGTTCGTCCCCCTCGTGACACCAACCGACGCCACAAACGCCCCCGCGACGCGCCGCGCCGGGCGCCAACGCGCCTCTCACGCGCGGTTTCGCACGCACACGTCCGCGTTGGACGCCTCGGTGCCGTCCGCGAGGCGCCATGCGCGTCGGCGCGCGCGCACGGACGCGCATCCGCACGCGGCCTTTTGCGCTGGCGTGCCTCTGGCTCATCGCATCTCTGGCGATATCGCGCGGCGTTCGCGCGCAGGAGACGTGCGTGGATGGCGAGTACCTCGATGATGTGTCGCAGACGTGTTTGCCGTGCGCGCAAGGGACGTATAGCACGGTGTCGGGGACGAATTCGGTGTGTACGCAGTGCGGCGCGGGGTCGTACGCGACGGGGCCGACGGCGACGTGCGAGTACGACATCGCGAGCACGTGTTCGGGTACAGATTGGCAGGATACGATATTAGCGACGTATACAGATGGTACGTATGACGGCACGAAGTTGGTGGGGACGTGTACGTTTGCGGCGGGTGGTGCAGCGTTTTTGAGCGAGACGTCTGGGACGTGCGTGTTCCCGATGGAGACGGGTGGAAATGCGGCGACGATGTCTTTGTCGTGCGTGCCGTCGATAACGACAGCTGGCGTGTATTCCGTGGCCTGTGATGCGTCGCAGCAGCCGGCGGCGATTGCGACGGGGTGTGGTCCGGCATTGGTGGCGACGGCGACGGCGGTGACGTGTACGTGGGGCGGCGGCCAGTCGACGTGTCAGCAATGTGCAACGGGTACTGAATGCGCGTCGGAAACATCGACGATTCCCGTGCCGTGTGCTGTGGGTAAATACAACGACGTCGCCGGGGAGCTGTGTAAGATTTGTCCGGCGGGTTATGCTTGCGCGTTTGCGTCGACGGTGAATCCCACTATATGCTCCAAAGGTTCCGCAGCTGCGGCGGGGAGTACAGCGTGTACGGTATGTGGTATCGGTACATACGCCAAAGAGGATGGCGCAGGAGTGTGTGAGCCGTGCCCAGCGGGGAATAAATGTGAGGGTCAAGGGACGCATACACCAGAGATTTGCGCCGCCGGTTCTGCCGCCGCTGAAGGAAGTTCCGTATGTATCGTGTGCGACGCCGGAACGTACTCGCCGGTCGCAGGTACCGCGGCATGCGCCGCGTGTCTGGTAGGCCACAAGTGTGCGAATTCAGGGACGATATCACCAGTAATTTGCGACGCTGGCTATTTCGCCGAAGAAGGGTCGACGGCGTGTACACCGTGTAGCGTTGGCACGTACCAGGATGAAGCTGGTCAAGGCGCGTGTAAGTCGTGTCCGCCGGGTAAATCGTGCCCCACAGTTGGCCTAGTTGCATACCTAGAGTGCGGAGTAGGAACTTATAGCGGTTATACGTTGCAGTCAAACGCGTTTGACGTGCCTTACGATCCTACGGATGCGTCTAGACATCCGGTGGCGTCATCCGGGACATCGTGTCTCCCGTGTCCCAAGGGCTATTCGTGTGCCGTCGCCGGTGATGCCCCAAAACTGTGTGAAATTGGTGAAATCGCCCTTGCAGACGGCGCAATAGCGTGTGATGATTGTCCTGCAGGGTCCTACTGTCCGACGCCAATATCCAAAGGAACGTGCGCTCTGGGGTCGTTTAGCGTCGGCAACGCCATTTCATGTTCACCGTGTGACGCTGGACGGTATTGCACAGACATTACGAAAAACTCGCAACGTAAATGTGAGACTGGTTACTTTAGTTTTGGCGGTACGGTTTCTGAATGTACAAAGTGTCCGGCTGGTAGAAAATGTCCAGCGATTGACGGTTCGTTGAACGCGGATTGCGCGCCGGGGACGTTTAGCGACGGTGGTCAGACGGGATGCACGTATTGTCCTCCTGGTATGTACTGCGACGACGTGACTTCCTCGGTAGCGCAGTATATTTGCGGTGCCGGCACATACAGCGGAGGAGGCCAAACGTCGTGTACATCGTGTCCAGCTGGTACGTACAGTACACTCGTCGAAGCGGTATCATTGGACGACTGCACAAAGTGCCCTCGAGGCATGTATAGCGCTGACGTCGGTGCATCGACGAGTGATGTGTGCTTAGTATGTCCTATCGACACGTATTGTCCCGACGAAGGAAATACTGAAGCGCAACCGTGTGCAGAAGGCACAGGGACATTCGGCGCGGTTGGACAGACAGCGTGCGGGCTTGCGCCGCCGCCGCCGTCACCTCCACCGTCACCTCCGCCGTCTCCGCCTCCGCCATCACCGCCATCACCGCCACCCGTGACGGCGAATATAAAACCTCCCGAGATTACCTTACGCTTGGATGGCAGCGTAGCGGGTTGGACGAGCACGAAGGAGGACACGTTCAAGGCTGGAGTCGCGGCGTCGATTGGAGACGGCACCACCGCGGATGACATTGACGTCATTGGCATCACGCAAGGCTCTGTCATCGTTGCATTTTGGGTGACAACGCCGGCGATGCAACCTGCTTCATACGGTGGTGTATGGAACCAAACGTACTTGACAATGACGCTCGATAAACTATCTGCGGCGGTGACTGCGAATACGCTCAGCGTCGGCGCGACGATTCTCAACCCTCCGGCCATCAATTGTGCGCCCGGATCGTACGTCTCGGCTCCATCCGTGTGCACCTTGTGTGCAACTGGTTCGTATTCCGCTGAATATAACGCCGCGGCGTGCACACCGTGTGCGAGAGGTTCGGAAGCGCCGGTGACGGGGACGACATTTTGTTCGCCGTGCGCCGCGGGCTCCGTAGCGCAAACCACTGGTGTTTCATCATGTTCTTCCTGTCCGCGAGGCATGAAACAACCGCTTACGGGTCAATTTGAATGCATAAGCTGCGATGACAACTTCTTTGCGAGCTCGTTCGGTTCCGTGGCGTGTACTGCGTGTCCATCGGGCACTGTCAGCGGCGATCCCGCTTGGATTGGAGAGACGCCTCGTATGCGCGCCGACGGACAACTGAGCGTCGAAGTTCAGGAAGCCATTGACCACGTGCGATGTATCCCTGATGGCACGTACGAAATACCTGCAGCCGCTCCACCGCCGCCCGGTCGTCGAGAGGCGGACAAAACATCATGGACTGTCGCGGGTATTTCTACGCTCGCGTACCTCATCATCGTCGGTTACATAAGCCGTCGCATTTGGGATCGTGAAAAGCTCACCCTTCGTTTCGCCGAAGATGATATATTCATGGATTCCATCACACCAGTGATTGATAATTCGTTCCTTACGCGTGGTACGATGAGAGAATACGAAGTCGATGATATGGCGTACGCCGCCGACGCCATGCGCAACGGTAAAATTGACGAGGCAAAATTGATTTACAAGCGTATTACCGCGCGTAATCCGAACCACGCCGACGCCATACATGGCTTGGCGATCGCTTATGCTTTGACTGGTGAAGTAAAATTCGCGCGTGCTTTTGCGCAGCGAGCTTGCTCGCTCGCGGCGACGTCGCAACGTCAGATTGCGCTGGGGAACATTTGCTATCAGGAGGGCCAAATGTCAAAGGCGAGCACCGCGTACGCGTTGGCGATTCGTCGAGATCCCGTGAGCGCGATTGGTCACTTCAACAGCGCCACCGCGGCTTTTCACATGGGCGATTACACAAACGCACGGTTGGGCTACCTCGCCGCGCTCGATCGCGAACCGCACTATTTCAAGTGCATGTTCAACTTGGCCATCGTCATGGAGGCGCAAGGATCTGTCGCAGAGGCAAAGGAATGGATGAAACGCGCCGTCGACGCGCGTCCGACAGATACGCGCGCGCAATACGCGTTGGCGCTGTTGTACGTCAAACTTGGGCAATGGGTCAAGGCAGAATCGCAATTCAAAGCGATTTTGAATATTGACGGCAAACACGCCAAGAGCAAAGTGAAGCTCGGCAACTTGGCGTTTCGCCGCGGTCAACATCAGCGTGCCGCTGCGCTCTATTTACTCGCCATCGAAAATGACCCACTGGATGTCGAAGCATTAACAAACTTAGCCATGTTGGACTGGTGCAAAGGCGCATCGACGTCGTGCAACGAACAATTACGACTGGCGTTGACCATCAAGCCGGATTACTACCCGGCACTGTACAACTTGGCCGTTACGCGTCTTTCTCAAGGTCGCGTCGAGGACTCGGTGCGATACTACCGCCGCGCGCTCGAGTGCGCGAACAACTCACCTTTCGTCAAGACGCAAATGTTCAATCTCGGCATGGCGCTTGCGGAACTCGATGAGTTGGCAGACAACGAGGTTCCGCCCGAATACACGCCAAACAACATCGAGTATCAGCTGCTCAAGATGGCGGCGATGAAACTCCAACCGGACGATGGTCGAAGCGTGAAGAGCGGCAGAACATTGAAGAGTTCAAGAGTTGGTAGCTCGAACCATCTCGCGACGACGGTGAAGACGGTGGAAACGGGCGCGGCGAACAAGACGACGGCGAACAATGTGCCGTCTCCACTCGACGAGCGCGCGCTTCGGTCCAACATGCAACGCGTGTATCCAGCCGTGGTGTTCATTTCAGACGCGGTCAAGTTCCCCGCCAGGCTTGGTGACAGCGCACACGACGATACATTGGTAATTGTGTACGAACACGACGCCAATAGCGTAACACTGTGCAAGAACCTCATCGACAAGGCTACCGAGGAGCTCACGAGCGCCGCCGGTTTACAGGAAGTCGACCGCATCGGCATCGTGTGCCCCACGATTCCCGGTGGCGTATGTATAGGTAAAGACGTCGTCATCACCTGCGAGACGACGACACAACCGGGAGACGTGTCGGACTTTTTGAAGGGCTTGAATAGGCTCCTCGGACGCGCGCAATGGCGCGGCAAGAGGCTTGATTTCTTGACGCTCGATTACGCGCTCGAACAAAACGTGGCGCTATTGCGCGCCATCAAGTACGAGCACGGATTCGAGTGCGAAGTGTCGTGCTCGGACAAGATGGAATCTCCTGAAATTTACGCATTGCGCGATGAGCAAGTGAACACGACCAAGGGTGCGGATGGCGGTCCGCGCGCGTGCGCGGCGTACTTTGACATGGCGCCGCTCAAGACGTGGGCCAGCCTGCCGCAAGCGGCGCGCAGACACAAGGTGGTTCCCGACGCTGCGCGCGAAGGCCTCGTCGCGATCGAAGACACAGAAGCGAGCACTAGACTCACGTGGAGAACGGTCGGTAAAGCGACAATGTCGCTCACGCCGAGGCAGAAGCTCGCTATGGAGGATGTGAGCATTCAGCTTCCGGCGCCGGCGCTCGCGCCGGAAGAAACCGTGCGCGCCGCCACGCGTCGCGCGCGCGCACAAACCGCCGCGTCCGGCATTGCAGTGAACACTGTGGATATTGAAATTCTCTCGGAAATGCCCGCGGTGAAGTTTAAGCAGCACGCGACGCAGGTGTTCTTCTGTAAAGAAATAGCCGCGGAAATCGGCGTCGACGCGAGACGCGTGCGCGTGCGCTCGGTGAACGAACTCGCGGATTCCATTACTATTCGCATCACCGAACGCAAGGATGGCCGCGACGGTGGCCCGTCGCTCGCATCCATGGTCAAACACTTGCAAGATGGCGCTGATCAAAATTATTTAGTCATTGATGAAAGCTTTGGCCGAATCGCCGTCGCTGGCGTGTTTTGGCCGAATGGGAGCGACGGTAACGACGACACCACCAATGCCGACGCCGACGATGGCGTAAGTGAAATTTCAAGCACTGACGACACCAGAGTGTCCCACGACGAAAACGCCACGCCAGCGTCGGTGGACGATTCCGTGTTTGAAGAATTTGACGTGTCGGATGCATACATGGCCAAGCCGCGCGGCGGCTCGAGCCTCGCCGTGTCGCAAAAGACCCTCGAGCCCACCATCGTGGCGCAACACCCGCTCGTCGAACCATCGACGCGAGCGCACGAATTCATCGACATTGAATACAACGACGCGCCATCAAAGATTGCGCGCGGCGATGAACGCGTTGAATTTGAGCGCGCGCGCGCGCGCACGCCGAATTGGGACGTCGACGCCAACGTGCGCAACTTGCGCAAGTACGAATCCACTGGCATTTGGGACACGCGCTTATAAAAAACCGCTGTAGCATAAAACATACACAGTAGCATCCATTGTACAATATCACCATCATTCGTTGAAGAAATACAGTGTTGTGAGTTGTGGTTGATTGTTAAAAGTTGTCATCTTACAGAGCTGGCGGTTTCGATCGATCGCGTCTCAGTCGGAGTCTTCGTACCATACATCTTCATACCTGAAAAATTCATCACCAGACCAAACATCCTCATCGAAGTCATCGGAGTCGTCATCATCGGAGTCTTCGTCTTCATTGTCTTCCTCGCGTTCTTCGTTTTCGTCGTTTTCATCGGCGCCAGTGCCCTCATCTTTGTTGTCTTCATCGAGTTCAGAACGTTCCGCATCGAACGTCTCGCGAGGATCGCCAGCCTCGTCTACGTCTTCTTCTGGAATGTCGTCTGGGATCGACCAAGGCCACTTCTCGGGAAATTTCTTCCAATTTTTAGCCAACTCGCTCACGTACGTTCCAAAATAGCGGTATCCAGTAGTGTCTTCGCACGCCGCTTGTCTCGCGTCGGCGCGGTCCAATCGATCGCTGTCGTACTCGTCGTACTCATCATCATCGTCGTACTCATCATACTCGTCGTCGTATTCACCCATGTACTTGTCACAAAGATTTTCAAACTTTTCTCTCATATCATCCACCTTTTTTTTGAACGTGTCGCAGTACGAATGCACGTATTTCATCTCCGCCATGCGTCGCGCGACGGCTTTCGCCGTCCACGTCGTCGGCTCGAGCGTCTGGTACACGAACCCCTTGCACAGCGCAGAGTCCGCGCGCGGCTCGCACCCGAGCCGACGCAGCTCACGAATCAAATCTCGTCGTCGTTCTTTCACCGTCTGGTCGTAGTGCTTCATCTGGTCGTAGTACTCGCGCCATTCTAAGCATTCAACATCATGTTCGATGCGACGTCTCAAATCCAACGGGAGCGCGCGCGTGACGAGCAGTCTCGCGACGAGCGCGTCGACGTTTCGATCCTTCCAAAACAACTCAAGCGTGCGATTTCTCGATTCACGATCCGATTTGGGTTTGGGTTTGAGATCAAACATATCTGCCGATGCGCGTCGAGTAATGTGGCGGTTGTCAGTCAGTCGCGCGCGCGTTTCAATGTCTCGTCGCGCGCGCTCTCAGGGTCAACGACGATTCAATGCGTGGCTACTACACAAGTCATCATCTACATAACAATTCTATTCCACCTTTGCCGCGTCGAGTTTCGGCTTTTTCCTCTTGCGTCGCGCATCATCAATATCCAGGCCGCTCTCGCGCACCGCGAGCTTGGCTTCGTCGACGTCGGGCGCGCATTGCAACGCGGCGTCTAAATTCTGCAACGCAAGTTTATACCCCAACGCCACCTGCGTGGGCGTGCCATGAACCTCCACCGCCTGCACCACCGCGTGCGTCTGCCCTTCGTGCACCTTTTGCTCGTCAGAAATCACAATCCTACACTTGGATACGCCTTCAATTTTATTCAAATGTCCCCGGCCCTTGCCGATAAACGCGCCCATGACAACTTTAGGGCAATAAAACCGCTTCATGCTCGAGTTTTCATCCTCTCGCACCAACGCCTCGAGTAAGCGCACGCATTTTTCCACGTCTTCGGCGGCGCCAGTGATGGATACGCGCGCTTTGGATTGGTCGGTTTCTTCGTCGGCGTCGTCTTCGTCCACGCGCGACGTCGACGCCCGCGCGCCCGTTCGCTTCACCTCTGCCAACATCCCATTCCCTTCGCTCCGCTCCATCCTACGCGCGACGCGCAGAGGAACAACACGCACGCGATGGACATCGACGCGTATCGTTGCGGCGCGACGCTCGCCGACTTCGGCGGCGTCCCCGACGCTCGGCGCGTAGTAGGTCGATCGCGCATCCGCACCTAAACGCCCCAATGCCGCGTCACGCATGCGCGCATCGAACGACGCGGCGTGCAGAAGATCGCGCACATCCTTTTGTGATCGTTCGAGCGCGGTGACGACGTCGGCGGCGCTCGGAAGACGCGTCGGATGGCGTGTGTCTGCGGGTTCGTTGGAATGTCGCGCATCGCCATCGCGACCACCTGCCGTCGTCGCGTCGCGCCCGCTCGCGTCGCGCGCGCGCGCCACCGCATCGCCGCGGTCGACCGCATCGTCGCCGTCGTCCTCGTCGTCGTCCTCGCTCGATGACGACGACAGCGCGCCGGCGGGAACGTCAAAGAATGACATCGATTGTGCGTCAGACAGTGACGCTTCGACGCGCGCCCGTCGCGCTCTCGTCGCCATGTCGCCGCGCGACGTCCCGTTCGACGCGCAGAGCGACAGCGACGGCGACGTTCCCGAATACACGCGCCTCCGCGAACACTTATTGACGTCGACGTTGGCGTCATCGACAACACAAAAGTTGACGCACTTTGGGGCGGTGCGCGTCATTATCGCCCTGGGCGCGCCCATTTCGCTGCAATATCTCAGCTCCGCGGCGTGTATTACCTTTCAGCTCGCGCTCGTGGCGCGACACGCCGGGGCGGACGCGCTGGCGGCGTTTGGGTTGGCCAACGTGCTGACGTCGGTGAGCGGCCACGTCGCGCTCTGGGGACTCGGGGCGGGCGTGGATACGGCGTCGTCGCAAGCGTACGGGGCGAAGAACCTCGACGTCGTGGGCGCCACGGCGGTGCGTGCGTTCGCGGTGCTCGTCGTGTTGGCGTGCGCGCCGGGTGCGGTGGTATGGAACAACGCGGAGTGGGTTTTATCGCGGCTTGGGCAGACGCCGACGACGAGCGCGATGGCCGGCCAATTCGCGCGGATTCGTAGCCCAGGGTTGTTCGCGCAAGCTGCGACGTGCGTGTGTTTGAAAACGATGATGGCGATGAAGAAGAGCGCGCGGGTTGGAACGCTGAGCGTGATTACGAGTTTTATGAAGTTTGCCGCGCCGTGGCTGTTCATCCAAGCGTTGGATTTGGGATTTGAAGGCGCGGCGATGTCTCTCGTCGTGATTGACTTTAGCACGATGGTGTGCTACGTGTCGGCGATGTTTTTAGATGCTGAGTGTCGACGGGCGTTTAAGCACGTTGCGTTTCGCGACGCGTTTCGAGGATGGAAAAGTTTCCTCGCGTTGGCGTTGCCGGCGTTGGCGTTGAATTTCGTCGAATGGGTCGCGTGGGACGTCATGGCGTTTTTAGCCGGCATGTGCGCGAACGCAACGTTGGAACTGGACGCCATGACGCTCGTACAAAACGCATACTTTTGGTTTTATTCATTGGCGTGCGTATGGCAGCGTGGGGCGTCGTCGGCGGTGGGAAACGCCGTCGGCGCCGGTCGAGCGCGAGACGCCGCGATGTTGGCTCGAGCGACGTTGACCTTTGCGTTGTGCGTCGCCGTACTCAGCGCTTGCGGGTTTTACGCCCTCGCCGACCGCGTGTTCGGCGCAGAAACGTCAGACCAAAACGTCGTCGCGCGTCTCGATGCGCTCGTACCTCTCGTCACGGCGTACATCATCTTGGATAACGTCCAAGTTGCCTTGTGCGGCGTTGTGGTCGGCGCCGGGTATCAGTCATCCATGACCCCGGCGCTCGTCGTCGCCTATTGGCTCGTCGGTATTCCGCTCGCCGCGCATTTAGCGCTCGGTCCGCGCAAGATGGGGTTGGTTGGGATTTGGATTGGTTTGCTTTCGAGCGCGTGGATTCATTTAGCGTGGTCGATGGTCGTGTGCTTTGGCGGCAGAGCGGCGTCGTTTACGATTGACTGGCCCGTGGCGTGCGAGCGGGCGTTAGATAGGATTGACGCCGACGCCGCAGCAGGCGCGGACGACTACGAGGAAGCATTAGAATAGGTTTAGATTTAGAAGTAGACTTTGCATTACACGTGGCTTTAACGCTTGCCCGCCTTGCCGCCAGCTTTGCCGTGCGGCTTTCTGTTCTTTGGCAACTTTAACGGCTTGATGATGGCCCCAGTCGCCTTTAACACCTTTGGTGCGTTGAGTTTGCTGAACATGGCGTCGGTGTTTGTGTCCAAACCCAAAGGATGTCGCATGGTGCCTTCGTACGCCGCCTTGCTTGAAAATCCGTGCGGGAGCGACTCGACGTTGAACGCCGCCGCTTTCTTATCATACTTTTCGCTAATGATGACGTGCTTGAGCTTGGCGTCTCGACGATTCTTCAGAGCCTTGGCCTTTTCGGCTTTAGCTTTCTTCTCGGCATCCTTCATCCACTTGGGGACGCGTTGATCGCCGCCCCATGCACCCCAGCCGGGTAAGTTTTTCGGCGCGTCGATGTTGGGAAGCTCGGCGTCGACGTCGGCGAGCTTTTCTTTTTCGAATTCAGCTTCAATGTCGTCGTCGGCAAACGCGCGGCGCATCAAGTCAGCGTTATTCATGCCCGCGGTCATTTCTTCTTGGAGCATGACTGTTGGAGCGTCGCCGTCTTCGTCTTCGTCGTCGTCGCTCTCCTCGGGTCGGTGCACTTTTGGCGGCGCCGCTCGAGCCGCCGCCTTGGCGCGCATATTACGCGCCGCCGTCGAAAGTTCCTTCACCGGCGCCGCCCGTTTCACCGGTGCGCGCTTTTTAGACGACATATCCTCGTTCTTGTCGTCGCCGTCTCCATCGTCGCCGACATTGGCGCCATTCATAACGTCGTCGTCGCTATCGCCCTCGTCGCCGTCATCCGTAATCTCGCGCCTCGCCTTCTTCGACACCGACGTCTGCCTCGCATCACTCGCACGTTTCGCCCTCGCCGTCATGGCGCCCCACTCATCATCATCACTGTCGCTGTCACTCAACGATTCGCCGCCGTCGCCGTCCATTCGATCGAGCTCTTTGAGTAACTCTCGCGCCTCCTCCGCCGTCGCGGCTTTCTTCTTCTCCATCGCCCGAGCCATGAATGGCAACTTGAACAAGCTTTCATTCTCGCCTTCAATCTCCGCTTCGCCATCCTCCATAGCCTTGATCGCCGCTGCCTTGGCTTTGAGCCGGCGCTTGCGCTCGGCGACGGGATCGCCGACGCCGTCACCGTCGTCATCCGAACCGTCGGATTCGGCGTCGGTGCTCTCGTCGCCATCCCCCGTCGTCGTCCTCGCGCCTTCAAGCTTTTGCTTGAGTTGCTGACCGATGCGCAGCTGCTCTTGCATGATTTCTCGTGTGCCTGGAAGATGAGCGATGCCTTTTTTAATCGCTCGTTGCGCCCAGCGCGAGGTGTTCTTGTGGCGCAATAGAGCGCGTTCTTGCGCGCGCAGGTACTCGCGTCGCTCCTCTGGCGTGTCGCCTCGGCCCTCCTCGTCTGTATCGGCATCGTCACCGATGACTTTCAAATCACCCTTTCGGTTGTGACGATGGAATGTTTTTGACTTGATGGCTTTCAATCGTTTCGCCTTTTGTTCGTGGTAGAATAACACGGCGCGCATTTTTGCGAGCTTTGCTTGTCGAGCTTGGACATCCTCGACGGCGAGTTCGTTCATCTCGAGCAGCTCACCTCGCGCGGCGTCTTTCCCCGTACCGTGTCCAGAGTCCTTGAGCACTTGTGCGATCTCCTTCTCGAGCTCGGTGCGCGGGGTAAAATCCGCCACGAGCGCGCCGAGGGTGTCTTTGCGGTGCATGTCTTTACGCGACGGCTCAAATTTCAGCGTACGCTTTTCGCGATTCTCCTTGACGATGGGTTGATATTTTGTGATATCCTTGGCGGTCTCGTCGTACGCCACCTTGCGTTCGACGCGCTGTTGAATGCGCGGTGCGAGAGGCACATCCGTGATTTTAGCCTTGGAGATCTTTGTCAATCGCTTCACCGTCTGCTGGTCGAGATGCTCTTCGCCGAGCGTCGCCATTAAATCCCGCAACGTCATCGGCGGCGCGTCCCCAGACCCCTGCATCGGCGGTAGCGACATAGGATCTTCTTGAATAATCTCATTTCGCACCGGACGGAAACGCACATCTCGCTCGGTGAACGTTTTACGCTCGCCCACGATATCATCGAGCATTTGCTCTCGCGTTTCATCCTCCGCCCCGTCGTCCTCCGAGTCGAGCAATTCCTCCAAGTCCTCCTCCTCTTCGTCCTCCTCTGTCGCACCTCGAACACCCGCCGCGATCAACTTTTGCGCACGGATTGCATTCTCGCGCGTTTTTTCATCTTCCTCCCCGGCATCCTCGTCATCGCTGTCCATCAACTGCGCTAAATCGTCCTCGTCGTCGTCCTCCGCGGCGGCAGCCGTCGCTCGGCCAGCCTCATCCTCGTCGTCCAAATCATCCTCTTCATCCTCATCAAACCCCTCGTCGTCGTCATCACCGCCACCAAAAAGCTCACCATACTTCATATCATCATCATCATTGAACGCTTCGTCTTCATCAATCTCCTCGTCGTCGAAATCACTCGCTTCGGCGACGTCTTCGAACGCATCCTCATCGCTCGCGGCGTCCTCATCCTCATCACTCGACCCTACCACGCGTTTCCCGCCTCGACCGCCCGAAACACCGCGCTCGAACGCCCGACGCACGCGTCCTGGACCTTTACGCGCGCCGCCGCCGGCGTTCGCGCGCGATGGCGCGCCTCGAGACGTCGATGCGCCCGCGTGGCGGCGGCCGCCGCTGGGAGGCGCCATGTCGAGCTCACGCGCGAATGTTCGACGGCTGACGCGTGTTTGGCGCGTGTGCGCGCGCGAAAGTGGTGCGAAAGATGGTCGTGCGCGCGGGCGTCGCGCGGGCGTCGCGCGCGGGCGAATGACGCGCGCGTGACGCGTCGCGGGAGTGTGAGCTGGCTGTTGTGTTGAGGGTTTAGAGGCGCGTCGTCGTCGCGTCGTTTTGACGTGAAGTATGATACAGCTGCTACGTCTACTGTGTGCTGTGCTAATAATTCATAACGTTGAATAGTGTGTGTAATTGTTTTAGGCTGGATACGCGCTCGCGTCGGCGTTGACGATTGGATACGCATTCGTCGGGTACGCGCTCGTCGGGTACGCGCTCGCGTCGGCGGTTTTTGGATGTTGGCTGTTCTGAGCCGTCGGGTAGCGCTCCTGCGAATCGCTGCTCGGGTAGGCGTTGCCGTCGACTTCTTTGCTGTCGCACTGGTCACCGTTTCTGCACACGACGCGCAAGTACCTTGGTAACGTGTCGGTGAGAACGCCGTCGCAGCGTTGGGCGCACGTAAACGTCGTGGCAATGGCGGGGACGCCGTCGACGACGCCGTGTTCAATCGCGCTTTGACGCGCATCGCCGTAGCACGATTCGGAACGAACCATCAGACGATCGCACACGGCAAACATATTTTGTTGCGCGCAGTGCTTGGTGGTTGCCCAGTCATCGGCGTCGTCGCCGACGCACATGTCCATGGACGTGGCGTCGTGCAAACGTTCGGGGACGCATTCGGGCGCGGGGCACATAGCCACGGAGACGCTCGACGCGTACTCATCGGCATCCCATGAGTGCACGCGTAACGCGTTGACTAACACGGGTTTGCTCACAATGGGTACGCCCGGGGTGATCTTCATGACGCATTCCAAAGGTGCACCCGGTTGATAGTCGCGCGTCGTCTCGCCTTGGTCGTCGACGTACCATTCGCCCCAAAATCCGCGGTCACCGCCGTATGGGGCACTGAATGCGCACGTACCGTCGGCGGTGCACTTTTCGGGCCACGGAGAACCAGTGTAGTACGCGCTCGGAGGATTGGTACCGCTGGCACCCGGGACGGTGAGCACCGAAAGCCGGGCACCCATGAGCTTGAGCTCGGCGGCGGCGGCGGGCACAGACCGAAGCTTGTAATGACAGCTCGTCAAATCCTCACCATTCTCCATCTTGTTGAATGGGTGATTGCGAGTGAGGTCCTTGAATTCACTCACGCTCAATGACGAACACGTTTCTTCTTGAATCGGCGTCGAGGGTTCGCTCGCCGTGACAAAAATCACGCTCGCATCCTTCTTATCAAAGACGCCGTAATCCTCAATCAATCCTTTCGCCGCCTTCAAACCTTGTGCCAGAGGCACGCTGCCTCCACAGCACGCTTCTGTGTCTGCGCGTAAATCCTCCAGCGCGTCATGGAACGCCTGCGGCGTGTGTCGCTGTAATGGAATGTAGCTCGAGTACGCGTCGCACACAAACGGATTGGACGACCCGGGGAGGAGCAACACGCCCACTTGCGAATCGCTCCCTTCCAACGCGCAATACAAGTCGTGCAACATGTCAATCATGTTTCCATAAAACAACTCCTCACCCATGGCTGCACTGGCATCGACGACGATGACCACATCGCGCCCAGCGGTCGACGCGCACAACGGAGCTTCAAAGAAAGCACCGCTCGGCAACTTTCTCGCGCACCATTTATTGTGCGCCACGCTGGTTCTATCCGGCGCGACGACGCGCGTCCATTGGTATTCTTCGGCGGCGTCGCACGCGCGAGGCTTATTTGACGCGACGGCGGCTAACAGATTCGCTTCCGTGGGCGCCGGCGGTGACGGCGGCGTCCCGGGTGGCGGCGGAGGCGTCGGCGGCGCCACCGTCTGCACTTCGAGCACGTGCTGCCGTCCTTTAATGGATACGTACCCCACGCGCAACATCTCGGGCACGTTGGACGCGACGATTGACGCTTGTAACACGTCATCGTTGTGCACCGTCACGACGCCGCCAGCGGTGATGACGTCGTCGTTGAGGGTGATTTCAGCCCAGCTCGGAAGCGCGCTCGAATACGTCAGCTGTCCCTCCATGAAAATCCATACGAGGGCGACGCCGGCGTCGTCGAGATTCTTCACCACGTGCGGTTCGGTAAACATGAATTTGCGCGTACCACCGAGTGCGGTGACGCGCTCGGTATTTGTGGTTGTCGTCGATGGCGGCGCCGGGACGGGTGGCGGCGGCGGCGGGGAGGATGTCGGCGGAGGCGACGGCGGCGCCGGGACGGGTGGCGGCGGCGGCTCGCGAG
>Ga0222715_10002463_pt1 | contig 16931 bp, 15 predicted proteins | sample C33_9DmetaG_FD_165056 | JGI IMG/M metagenome (GOLD analysis project Ga0222715, IMG submission 165056) | Estuarine water microbial communities from San Francisco Bay, California, United States - C33_9D | ecosystem: Environmental > Aquatic > Marine > Unclassified | place: USA: California... | reverse complement strand
TACAAAGGTACTAGCAAAAGCACTTAATACTAAAAAAGACGTACTAACTGGTACGCCTATCCTTGTGAGTATTAATAGTAGTCCAGGCGCCGCGGCATGGTACCATTGTATTTCCTGGAATGGTATTTTGTTTAGTCTACCGTAACTGATGTCTCCACCATTTACTGTCCAGCCATACCACAGGGTGTAAAGCAGAACTGCTGAAGCACAGCCCCACATAATTTTCCAATTGAATCTTTCGTTGTTTGAAGCAATCCAAGTACCAAGAGTCTGTACCGAATCATTTGCGATAACTGAATAGGCCGCTAATAAAAAACCTATGCCCATCCAAAGAGTAATGTAGTCCACTGTCACCTCTTTTTAATTACTAAAACTATTTAACAAGATGTTATAATATTATAAATTTCTTGCCAATTATCTGCTCTTATTATATCGTTATTTTTGTAGTCTAAATTCCACGTATGAGAAACTAGTATAGTCTTGTGTCCAGCACGTAACCCTGCTAGGGCATTTTCTGGTTTGTCTTCAATCCACCAATGCCCGGGTTCGTATTCTTTTAACACTTCATCTTTGTTAGCACCAGTGTCTAAACATTGTACACGATAAAATGTCCCACGACCAAACCAACGTTCAAGATTCATTGTGCGTAGTTCTTTTGCCCAATGATCTGTGCTTAGACTTGTAATTGCCTCGAAGTGATAACCTTGTGCTTTTAGTTTTTGTACATATTCAACACTGTCACGCAGAGGTTTCAAGAAACCCATCCATGCACTTTCATTGAACTGTTTTACTAATTCGTCACACTGTTTTTTACGCTGAAACCCATAACGTACATATTGATTGTAAACACCAGGTTTTTTAATACGAAAGCCACGCTCGGCCATCCATGCATCAAACGCTGGCTCCCAATCTAGTAGAACACCGTCTACATCTACTAGAATTTTTTTCAATTACAAATCTCCGTCTTTGCGATTTTCTGAGTAGTGTGCATCAAACTCACCACCTGGATAACGGCTTTTTAATTTATTGATGTTTTCTTCAACAACTTCGTTTGGATCTAAATCCAACGCTCTACAAGTATTAACCCAGTACCAAAGAATATCGCCAAGTTCTCGTTTAAGATGGAACTTTGTGTCACTATCCCATGGTTTACCTTGGAATAAAACTTTTTTAATAATTTCATTAAGTTCTCCTGTTTCTGACGAAAGGCCAATGCCTCCTGTGACAAGCAATGCAATATTAACCGGACATCCATGAGCATCTCCATTTAAATAACCCATTCTACCATATAATCTATTGTTATCATTTGATTCTTCAGATGTGACTTGTTCTACAAAGTCTTTGTATTTGTTTAGGTCGATTGCCAATTGTTCCTCCTTAGGCTTATCTGGCGCCGAAGTCTTCCGGCTTGTGTTCGTCTGGTGATGTATCAAATTCTGCACCAATTTGAAATCCATCTGGCTTTTCATCACTTACAGCAAGTATACAATCTGTATCAACTCTGTGTAAAGTAATTTCTTGCCCATTGATGTCGCAGTCTATTTTTCTTGACCAACGACCATGTTCGATTAAAATATAATCATTTACATTGTATTCGTCTTTATTTTTAGGACCCTTTGCATATACTCGTGCCCAACGTGGGTAAACACCTCTGGCAGTACCATTATCGTCTCTAATAATAAGTCCACCTTTAGTTTTCTGCTCACCAAAATATAGATCAGTTACAAGCACATGATCTTTAATAGGTTTTAAATCATTTAATTTTAATCTACTCAATGCCATCAATTGCCTCCGGTTGCGTCTGCAATGCCTCTACGTCTCGCTCTAGCCTTGTGTACCGCTTCTACACCCTTGTCTAAAACTTTTTCCTCAGGAATAGTGTCCTCAGTTTTTTCAGGTTCAACAGTTTTAACAACCTCAGTAATTGGAGTATCTTCAACCTTTAGAGTTTGTGAAGGCGGATTTATTGGACCGGTTTTTGCTGTAGGTTGCACTTTAGGTGCATCAGCATCAGGTGTTGCATTTGGATTAGTTTCGTAATACTTACTCATAACTTGCTCACGAGTTCTAATGATTTTACCACCACGACCGATTTCGTCACCTCTAGCATTAACTTTCATGTTACCTACCGCTGGAGTAAGTTCGTTTTGGCTACGTAATTTGTCCATATCAATTACTCGACCGTTCATTGTTCTATATGTTCTTCCCATATTATATTCTCCTTTGTATGAGTAGTTATCTTAAGAATTCAGTGGGATCTAAATTATATTTGATAGAGTCAACTTTATGTACTCCTAACAAATATAGTACGTAACTGGCTACACTAGACCCACGTCCTACACCCCATACGATGTTGTTTTCTCTAAGTGTATCCACCATGTATTTAAGGAATTGTAATACATCCATCATAGCATGTGATTTGTATAAGGTTAGTTCATGCTCAACACGTTGCTTTTGTTCAGTAGTGTTGCACAGTCCTAGTACATAATCTTCAATATCAAACTGTTTGTATTTTTCTGGCATAAACCAATTTAATCTGTTATTTTGATCATACAGATCTTGGCCTACTTCTTCGTCATAATCAACGTTTAGAAGTCCAAACGTATCTTTATTTGTAGTGATTTGTGTGTTGTATTTGTTTGCGAAATCTTTGTTTGTAACAAAACAATCTTTAATGTTCTGCCATTTGTTTTGATAGATAAGTTCTAGGATATTGTTTTCGCTAAGGATAGGTTGCCCAAAGGTATTAGTCTCGACCCCCGTCGATGACTGTTGGGTTGAATGGTTTTGTTTTTGTATCGTTGTCTTCATAACCAAGTTTTTCCCATGTTACTGCACCTTCCCAAATTGTTTTAGTATCAATACGTTGATCAAAAGTTGCTGTATCATTTCTATTCCACCACGGATCAATTTTACCATCAATCCAATCTTTAATCTCAAGATGTTTATTCTCCAAACTCTCATTATCAATAGTATATTGTACATTATCTCCCAGGCGGCTGTCAACCGATAAATGATCGAAAACAAAGTATTTTCCTGCAATTGAGTTAATTTTTCTGAATAAACATACTGCTACTAGTTGATCATATGGAGATCCTGGAAGCAAGATTTTGTTTACTGGCATTTTAAACCAAATTGATTGAGTTTCGTCGCTGGGAGAAAAAATTATACTATTTTCACATAGTCTATTGAACAGATATTTTACTCTTTCAAATCCTATGTTTTGTAGTTTAATGTTATCACTCTTAGGAATGAATCCCAGTTTGATATTATATGTGTTTGGATAGATACAGTTATCAATAACAACCGTTGTTGAAAAACCTGTCTTCCATGTAAAAAAATTTAAATTATCGCTAGTCGACATTTACCAAGTCACCTAAATCCTGATCGTTATCATTTTGTTTCTTCTGGTCTTGAAACTGTTTTCTGTAACGCTTTTGTTGTTCATCTGTATACATAATTATCATACTATGTACCTGACGTAACAAAGTCTGATCAGGAAAGCGACTTGCCGCAAGATATTTTTTGTTTAATAGTGTAATTTTTTCCTGCAATTCGTCATTGCTGAGAGTGCTAGGATCTTCTGCTAGAGGATGATACATATTACTTGAATGCGCCTAATAGGTATACAAAAATGTTTGCACCTTGATCCGGGCTCCACACTTGGAATACATATTTTGCACTAGGATCTGCCATATCAAAACCATTACCACTAAAATCTAAGTTAGCAGTGTCTGTTAAAACGTCACCTGAACTAGAAGTTACTTTAAAAAACTTCTGGTTTGAATTGTTTGATCTTACTTCAAGAATCATGTTACCCATTGATTCTGCTGGTGACCAATTTGTAATAACAACATTGTTTGTATCATTTTTTTCTGCTGTTAAAATTAATCTTCTATAATGACCTGCTGTATAATCTACGTTAGTTTCTGTGCTAATAGTTTCTGCACTAGGAGCACTCATTGCAGTATCTTGAAAAATTACTTTTTTAACAGTTTTATCGTTGAAGTCATTGTCCCCAGTTAATGACGGAGTGTCATTTTGTAAGGTAGTAATTTCAGTCGATGCTGTGTTTAATGCTGTTTTAATGTTTTGAAAATTATCTCTAAATCCTTGTGAGTCATTATCTTGACCTGCTACAGGATAATTTTCATCGATGTTACTATAGTTTATATTGCTTGCCATATTATATTACCTTCCTTTTTGGAAACGCAATGTATTTATCGCCAGTTTCCCCTTCAACGCTATCAATTGTGAGTCTATCTACTTCAAACTCAATGTTTTTAAAATCAAAACCACTATCTTTGATATTTTCTAATATCTCAGCACCAAAACCAGGTTTTGTATAGCAAATAGGCACTGCTTTAGTATAACCAAGTGCAGTACCTGTTGTTTCCTGTGTGCTACTCATCCACAGTGGTAAAAATTCTTCATTAATATTTATCAGTGTGCTATCCCCACTAGGAATTATTTCTCTCAGCCTTTTCTGCATATTAGACACGCTGTTTGGGTATATAAATTTTTCAACTAGTTGATCAATAGTAATAACATTAGTTGATGCTTTGTATTTTTTTGCATCAACTGTAATTAGATTATTAGCATTTGTAATATCTAACTGATCGGATATGCTTACACGACCTTTTTCAAACTCGTCTAATAATTCAACATAAATTACTTCATAAATGTGTTCATTGTTTGAATTAGTTGCAGTGGCAATTTTGACTTCACCAAACTTAAATGTTTTTCTATTAAAGTTTTTAACTAGGAAAGGAACATATTGCTCAATGCGTAATGTTTCAATACCGTGTTGCAATAACATTCTAATTTCATTTTGTGTACCAAACGCTTGATCATTAGGTCTGTACAAATAAGTTTGAGGGAAAATAGTATTGTCAGTTGTAAAATTATAATAGTATTGTCTTTTTTCTTTTGGTAGTAGTGGTTGCAAATAAATGTTACTGTATTGAGTAAGTGTATCTGCTCTAACTGCTACTCTAAATTCTTTTTCAACAGCACTTGTTTGATAATAATCACGTGCTTGTATTGTAAATCTGAAAATTCTATCAATGCTTGTTGTACCACCATCTAAACTAAAACTATTCAATCCATAGGTAGATAAGTCTATTGTAAGCAATCCATCGCCTGCACCTGGGGACGTTTCAAATTGATTTACCTTGCCAATTAATTCTCCGCTTCCGCCTAGCGTAATACCCGGAGGTAGTGTTCCTGAAACTAAATTATATCTTACATCAGCATTTGTTAAAATCGTTTCTGCTTGCACTTGCAGTGTAGAAGTCTGGTTCGGTGAAAGTGTTCCAAGTAACACAGGACTTGTAAATCTAATTGTGCTGTCTACTTCTCCCTGTATTTGTACAATAAACTGTCTGCGATTATAAACAGTTTCTGCTGTATTAGGATCTGTTCTTTTAACTTGTACAGTAAAAGTAAATGATTGAGTAACTGCCGGTTGATAAGGAACCTTACCAAATAAAACACCATTGTTAGTATCAAGTTGCATTCCTTGTGGTAAAACGCTTGCTGTAGAATCTGCATTTGTAACAAGAGAGTATTCTAGTGTACCACTATATTGATTTGGATCATAAACTTCTAAAGGTATAGTTACAAAATTGTTTGCTCTTTTTATACCAAGGTTTCCTGTTGTGGTCCAAATAGGTGCTCTTAGATAAGTTGCACTTGAAATAAAAGTATCTGTATCTGCACTAATACTTAATGTATCTGCTCTAAACTGTTGTTCGTTTACTACTAGTATTCTAAATGTTCTTCTTTGTCTTGTTATTCCATCTGTAGCATATACAAAGAATTCATAAAATCTTGAAATGAAACGAGGAGCACCGCTACCGTCATCGCCACCACCATAATCATATGGAAATACATCATACTGTTGTCTATCGTAATTGGTGCTTGCATTTTTATAGTCTAAAGTTAATTCAGCATCAATTACACCTGTAAGTCTTCCATCTTTAGCAAGAGATAAACCCGGAGGTAGATCACCAAACAAGTCATCAAGATAATATTCAATTGTTTCTCCTGCTGATAAATCATTATCTCCAGCAGTTAGTTGATAATCCAGCGGACTTCTGTTTAAAATAAAATATTCACCCTGTGGGCCTACTGGTAATGATCCTTGTGGTGTAATCCAAAAAGGAGGATCTTCGCCTTCTACGGTTAGTGTAAATGTTCTATCAATAGAACCTTCACTATTGCTTGCACGTAGAACAAATTCATAATTTCTAGTATCTGGAACTTCAAACGGTGTACCGACTATTTTAGTACCTTCTAAACGCAATCCGCCCGGTAGTTTTCCACTAATGACAGAAAATGTATCTGCATCTGTGGCAGATAAATTTATAGATTGTGTAGTTTTTTCTTGGAGTGTTCCTAAACTACCTGCTGTTGTGTTCCATACTGGTTTAGCCATTTTGTATCCTCTTACCAGTATTTATCTTAACTATCAAACTGACTTGTTACCCACCAACTTGAGTTATGCCATACTAGTGTTACTGCACCAAATTCTGAATTTTCTGAAACGTTTAGTGTGCCTGCTGATCCGTTAATTGTTAAGTTAACAACTAGATATCTATCAACAAATGTAGCACCGCCATTAACGCTGTATTGGCCTCTTTCCACCATCTTGATTATTTTTGTTTGACCTTCTGCTGTGCCGTTTGCTAGGTTACCGTATGCAAAATCAGCACCAACACTTACCCAGTTTTGTGTTGTTACAAAACTAATAGGTGCTCCGGTAGACAATGTAACTGGAGTAGCAGTTCCTGTAACTGTAATATCTTCATTACCGCTATATGCTACCACACCCTGAATTCTTACATCTCCGTCCAATTCAATATACCCAGTTCCTTGTGCCGCAAGTCTTAAAATTCCGTTTGATGAAACTTCAATATTATTTCCGTCAACTTCAATGTTTCCGATTGTTGCTCTTGTTGCTGTTAAATTTCCGTTAAATGTTCCAGCAGTTAATGTGTTAGTGCTTGGATTATAATTTAAATCAGTATCTGTTTCAATACCCTGAGCACCTGTTGCACCATCTACAAAAGTTAAGTAAACTGTTTCATTAGCAGTGTTGTTTGCTGTTGTTGTTACTTCTGTTGCAAGATCTGCTGTACCTGTTAAATTTCCTGTAAATGTTGTAGCATAAACATTTGACCATTTGAAACTTGCTGTACCTAATGTAACTGTGTTATCAGTAGTAGGAACCAGTGGTGCATTAGTTGATAATTGACCAACAGCACTAAAGTTAATATCACTGCCTGAACTAAACGATGGCGCACCGCTTCCACTTAATTGGAAATTGTCAGCAGTAAGTGTTCCGTTTACAGTTGCATTACCTGTTACAGTTGCATTGCCTGTTACTGAAAGTGTTTTGGTAGTTGTTGTATCTAATACATTTAAACTGCTCTTAACAGTTAAGAAACTTTCCATTTCTACACCAGGTGTAAATGATATAGCACTTGAATCTGTTGTATCTACAGTTGTAACAAATAGATTAGTTGTAGTAACATTAGTTGCACTGTCAACATCTCCACTGTGTGTACCTGAACTATTACCAGTTAAACTACCACTAAAACTTGTTGCTGTAAGTGTACCACCATTTGTAATATTGTTTGTACCTAAATCAATATCACCTGTCATTGTTCCGCCGCCCTTAGGAAGGAAACCTTTACCTTCGATGTAAGTTGCGTCAACAACATTGTCAACGGTAATAAATTCTAATGCTGTACCACTTGCCGCAACTCTTACAAATTTTAATGCATCAGCGGCACCACCTGCGTATGATGCAGGAGTATCTGAAAGTCCTACAAAAGTAGAACTACCACCACCGCCACCACCGCCGGCACCCCATTGTAATAATGTACCTGAAAGTGGAACAGTTAATACTTCGCCTGCGTTACCAATAGTTCTTGGAAATTGGTATGCTCCGTAGAAATCAATATAACCAGTACCGTCTGCGTTTAGTTGCAGGTTGCTGTTTGATGAACCAAATGATTCGATCAGTCCATCTTTAAATCTTATTTTAGGATCGCCTGCACCTATAAACACTTCATTATTACTTTTAATAACCAATTGTTCATTAAATGCATCACTTAGGTTAAAGTTGTTTGCAGAAATAGCAATGCTGTTTACGGTTGAAGATTCACGTTTTGCAAGAATAAATCCAATTTCTTGAGTTGAAGCAACAGTACCTTCACCAATGTTAAATGACATACCTGTACCAAAACCATCTGCAATGGTTCCAGTTGTTTGTGATTCAATTTCAAAGAAGTCACTGGTTTCATTTGTAGTTGCAGTACTAATAATAAATTTAGCACTTGGTGCCGCATCGTTTACCTGAACAACAAAAGTATTACCACCATTTATAATTTCATCTGGATCTGAGTTGATTGCTCTAAATGCAATTCTACCTGCGCCAGTAATACCAAATGAGTTTAGATCTAGATCACTTCCTAATGCTCCTGATAAGTTTCCAGTAACATTTCCAACAAGATTACCGTTTACATTTGCATTTACTTCGTTACTAGTTCCGTCAATAATAGGAGTACTATCGTCACCAAATACACTACCTTTTAGATCTCCTGTAAATCTATTTGCCTGCATTGTGGCTGATCTAATGTTACCTAAAATGTTTATGTCACTTCCACCTGTGGAATCAACAATGTCATTACCAACAAGATCTAAATTACCACCAAGTTGAGGAGTGCTATCATTAACAACTTCTAATACCGCATCAATGATAATATTGTTAGGTTGTCCTGCATCAATTCGTGTTCCTATATTAGTTCCGCCTTGAATAACAAAAGCACTTGCTGATGAAGTTGCATTAACATAGTCCGAACCTCCGTCAACGCCTACTCTTGTAAAAGCATTTTGTAAAACTGGTGTAGAAGTAAGTGTAATTTCATTTGTTCCTTCAGTAACAGTTATATTGGCGTTACCTGATTTGATAGTTCTGAAAGGAAAATTTAATCCGTCTTTGTCTTTTGCTATTTTTGCACCTAATCCAACGTTACTTGTTGTATTGGTTTCCCCACCAACAGCAAGTAATTCAGCAAAGTTATCATTTACTTTGTCAAATGCCGTTCTTAGATCGTCACCTGTACCATCATTTGGATTAGTACCTATGTTTATTGTTTGTATCGCCATAATAGTTTCCTACACCTTTATTTACAGTCTTCCGACAACAATTTCAACAGTTCCAACTTCGCTGTTTTCATAATTTTCTAATGCTTTACCAATGACACTTCCTAATTTAGGATTATCACTTGCAATAGCAACTCCTGGAACATCACTAGCAACAAGCATATCGCCTTTGCGTATAGTTCCCATTACCTTACATGGTACACGACCTTGTAGTGCCACAGGTACTTTGAAATCACCTGCCATTGCACTGTTCATCAAGTAAGCAGGATTAGTAGAAACAACACCTGCGATTCTTGTACTCATATATTGATCTGATATTGTAACCTCGTTTTGACCGCCAAATATTAAAACTGTCCCAGGTTCATAAGTATTATCTCCTAGATAATTCTCAGCCAAGTCAGCAAATTCTGCTTCAGCCGCTGTACCTTCGAATCTTGTAGCATACACATTTGAATATTTTGCAGTTGTAGAACCAATATTATATGTTGTGTTAGCAGTTGGTAACAATGCTCTAGTATTCAATGTACCTGTAAGAGTATTTGAACCAGCCGCCGCATCTTGTCTAATATACTGATCATCTAGTGCGTTATTATCTAGTGTAATATTCAGTTCTAGATTTGCAGTACCATCAAAACTTGTTGCCGCCGCAACACCTTCTCCAGCAATACTAAAGTTTCTTGCTGTTGTTAATCCTCTTGAAGTTCCTGTAAAAGTACTATTGTTTACAACATTTGCAATTACTAGAGCATCTGTGCCAGCAGTATTTTGAATATTAATACCGTTTGTGTCTTTTGCTTTAATGTTGCGAACATTTGCAGTAGTTACATAAATGTCGTTCCAATATTTTGCAGAAGTTCCTAAATCAAAAGTATTATCCGTTCTAGGTTCTACGTTATTGGTATTAAGTGCCGGAGTTCCTGCACTGTTCATTGACACAGTTCCGTCTGCCATCAATGCACCTGCAAGTTTTACGTTTGCATAGTCAGTTACGTCAGCACCATTTTCAACGTTGATTGAAGTTCTAACCTGTGTTGGTGTTAGTGCAGTTACATTTGTTGCACTAGGTGCATTAGATACTACTCCAAGAATAGTTCCAGCATTTTGGAATCTAATTTTATCTAAAGTAATACCGTTGTCAACACTTGTTGATGTTTTTAGTTCAACAAAACCGTTTGTAATAGTAAACTTGTCTTCATCAAAACTTGCTAAACCGCTTGACGCTTGTATTAATCTTGCGTTGGTTACAAAACCATCATTAATGTATGCTGTAAATCCAGTTGTTCCGTTAACTGTTGTTGTTAATCCCGAATCACTATATAGATCAAAATTAGTTGCATCAACTTTACTCACATAGTAGGTGTTACCGTTTAATTCTACAGTACCTGTTACTTCACTTACTGTTACTGTATCACCATTAACCAAATCATGAGCAACGGTTGTTGTAATTCTAATTGGATTGTTAAGAGTAACAGTTGCAATTTCTCTACCACCTGCATTAGCACTTGCTCGTGTTCCTGCTAAATTCATTGCAAGTTTACTTTGTGCAATATTTGCTTCGGTACTTACATCAGTATTTTTAATACTACCTGATGCTAGTGCAACTTCTAAAGTGTTTCCTGCTCTTATTAATCTTATGTCACTACCTGTACCACTTGGTTCACCAAATGTTCTTGAACCGGATACTGAATCAGTTGTTGTGTCTAGTGCTACATTAACAGCACCTTGGATTGGATTTCCTAAACCATCAACACTATTGTTTCCTGTAAACATTAAAATGTCTGTGTTGTTTGGAGATCCGCTTATTGTTACACCTGTGATGTTACCGATAATGTTTCTTGTATCAGCATAGTCTTTTGTAACAGCATCTGTTCCGTCTTGTGGATCACGTAGTGATTTAATTCTGTTACCGTTCATGTCAATAGCACCAGTATCAAGTGTGCTATCATTTAACATTGTAAATGCTTCTACGTCAGTTCTTTCACTGTCAGTAATACCGCCTCTGAACACATTGTCGGCATACAATTTATTAATAGCATGATCGTTCTGAGTTCCTTGTGCAATATTGGTAATTTGATTTGAATTCATATTCAAATCGCCATTCATTCTATTCCATGAAAGGTTAGTGTTGTTGTAACCTGCTCTGTTTAGTAGGCCATATACACCACCTGTTTGTCCACCTGTTGTGGTAGGCTGTGGAAATGCACTTCCATCTTCGTGCTGTCCAATGATTGCACTGTTAATATATGTAACCACTGTGTTTTCTGTAGGAACAGCATCGTCTGATTGTCCTTGCATTTTTGCATCTGTTGAAAACTCATCAATTGAAGTACCTTTGGTAAACTTCAATGAATCAACATTTGTTAAACCAATGTTAGCATTAAGTTCTACAGAACCGTCGCCTTGGTTAACACGGAAGAAGTCACCAACTCTAAAATTACCATCCTGGTCTGTACTTGCATAGAAAACTCTACCTGCACCAACTTCAACTGCTTCTTGAGCCTGGTCAGCACTAAAATCTAATCTTCCTTCAGGTGCACCAAAAATATTGTTTGGATAATTTGAGTCTGCATAGTTACCCCAACCAATGTTAAGGAAGTCATGTCCTGTTGCTCTCATTGTTGAGATACGTGTTGTAACTGTTGCTGTTGTTCCGCTTGTAAGACTCGGAGGAACAATTAGATTCAGCAGGTGTTCTTGCACATTGCTTATAGTACCGCTTGGTTCTTCTACATCAAATCTTTCAACATTAAGAATTCTAAATACTTGATCATCAATACCAGCACCTAAGAAGTTAAGTGCAGAACTTGGAAGTACTCTAGGAGCATCAGTAATATCTCTAAGTAAAACTTTTTTACCTATTGTTAATAATATATCACTGCCATCTGGAATTTGAACACCAGTACCTATGTTTATTTCTGTGTTTAATGTAAGAACTGCCGCTCCGCCCCATGCCGCATCTGCACCCGAACCACCATAACCGCCGTCTTGTACTGCTGTAGAATCAAATCCAGAAGTTAATCCTGAATCAGTGTATAGTTCAAATTCATTTAATCCAATAGATGGATTAGCACCTCCGTCGTTTGTTTTGATATAGTACGCACCGTCAATTGTAGTAAATCCGTTTCCGTCTAAACCATCTAGAACAACCACGCTACCATTTCTAAAGATATGATTTGATGCTGTTGTAACTTTACAGGTACTTGCAATACTTACTGCTGTAACATTAATACGCTCAGGAGCGAACGAACTAATACTATATTCTGTTGTATCTGAATTTGTAGAATAAGCAGTAAGAGTTAGTCTACTGTCTTCGAATGGCATGTAGTCAAAATCTCTAATTTTTAATTGTAGGTTACCGCTGATGTTTACTGAAGCACCGTCTGTATCTGCTTTTACAGTCTGTGAATAATCTGGATCAGGAGATCCTGTTTTGGTTGCGTTTACATGTCTAAAGAATGTTTGACCTGCTTGAATGTTTTCATTAGGATCACTACCTTCTGCTTTAATACCAGTTAATCCGTAACAACTTGAACCGTTAAGTGATCTAATTTGACCACCATTTCTTGCCCAATATGAAGTGTTACAATAATATGTAAACACCGAAACCGCTTCAATAAGTCCGGCGTTAGTAGCAATTAATCCAAAACCATCCGAGTTTATCTGTGTATAGTCGTTACAGGTCATTGACTTGTTACCAGCAGTTTCAATTCTAATTTCTGTACCTTGTGGAATATCACCTGCTAGGTTAGTACGCTGTCTTGATTTAATTTCACTATCCGCGGCAAGGGTTAGTGTTTGTTTGAATGTTCCACTTCCCAATCCATCGTCAATTGGTGCAGTCGCTCCAATAACTCTGTGAGTAAATTTTTCAAAATCACTTACACCTGATACAAAGTTTCTTGAATCCTGATATAAGAATGTTGTAGGTAATTGGATCTGTCTTACCAATCCTTGTAATGTAATCGTAAAACCACTTGCTGGGTTATTAACCACCGTACCGTATTGTACACCGGCATTACCGTCAACATATTGACCACCACCACCTTGGCCTGAGAAACTTGATACAGTCTGTGTGTATGGTGACTTGGTTAAAATTTGTCCTTCAGGATCTAGTACGTTAACAAATCCTTGATGTCTTCTAACACTGATATTTCTATTAATGGTTGCGTTGTTCATCAAGAACACATCCATATGTTGGTTTAATTTTTTGAATTCAATAACAGTGTTGTTAGGAATAGTATCTTGTAGTGTTGTAGGAGTAGTTGTGTTTATATCACTGTAAAGTGTACAACTTGCTCTTGAATTGTCACCAACTGATAAAGGATCAAAACTAATTCCTTTTATGTAATACGTTGTTCCGTTGTAAGTAAAATAGGTTCCGTTAAGAGGAGCATACGAAATATCTTTAATAGCAATTTCTGTGTCGCCTGCTTGGTTAACAGATCCACTGTAAGTATCTGCTCTTGAATATTGACTGTCGTAGTGTTTTCTAAAACGTGCTTCTTTAGGTAAAACAGTTCCGTCGTATCTTTGTAAATCTCCTCTTTCGAAAGTTAAATCTAAAGCACGTTGAGGAGGTCTTACGCCAATAAGTGGTTGAATGACAGTACGTCTGAATTCGTCACCTTTAACTGAAACGTTTTCAGGAACAACCATAGGACAATATTCTTCATAAACTCCAGATTCAATAAACAGTGTAATTTCTGGAATTGGAATATTTGTTTCTCTTCCCTGGCCGCCAGTTTTTGTAGGTAATGCACTTAATCCTGTTGTGATAACATCTGTAACAATAGTCATTAAACTATTAATTACAGTATTAGCATCTGTTTCTGCAATAACTGCTGTATCAATAAACTGTGTAAATCCGCCTGTATTTCTAACAGGTGCCCAAGCAGTGTTTGTTAATACATAATTTAAGATAAGTGTTTTAGCAAAATTAATAGCATCTACAGTTTGTTGTTCTTGTCCTGCAATTCTAGATGTAACCCCATCGTAGTAACTTGCCGCGGCATCAACAGTTCTTGAGTTGCCAACGTATGTTAAGTCAAAACTTACAGCATCGATAATTAAACCAATATCTCTGTAACATTTTTCTTCGTTATAAGTAAATCCGTCCCATATACTTCCTAGAGTTGCTGTTGCAATTTTATGTGTAATATATGCAACAGTTTCCTCTTGCACAAATCTTCTGTTATCAACAAGTAATTTGTTAGCAAGAACATTTGTTAAATCTTCTGTACCATCTGCCGCAAGGTTAATTGTGTAAGGACCTGGTTTTTCTCCCGGCACTTTCCAGTAAACATTGCCTGTGAATAAACCTTGATCTTTTAGTACAATGTCACCTTTGATAATTCTTTCACAGTAGAATAATGCTTCTCTTACTGTGTTGAAAGCATATGAGTTTGCACGACCAATTTGACTTTGATCAACACCAGCCGCAAGCATTTGTGCTTCTGTTCTACCTGACTTACTAACAAACACGTTGTTGGTGCTTGTAAAACTGTTTCTATCAACATATGCTTTTGTAGCCGCTTGTAAATTGTTGTCATCAAAAGCAGGAGTTTCAGAAAGTAGCAGTGGTCCTGTCATGATGTCACCAGCAAGTGCCACTTTAGTATCTACATATTGTTTGTTAGCGGCTTCTGAATTTACGTTAGGTGTTTTTGGATTTCCTGCACCGTCTGTTAAAAGGATAGCCCCTGTTGCTGTATCTCCAGCCGCATCTAAAAATGTATTATCTACATATTGTTTGTTAGCGGCATCTCCATTTTTTGTTGGATTGGCTACGTTTTCAATTTGGAAAGCATTAGCGTCTAGTGTTCCTCCTAGTTGCGGTGAAGTATCACGTACTAATTCTGTACCAGTGTTTCTAATAATAATTTTAGTAGGATCGGTGGAGTTATCAATTGTAAGTCCGTCACCTGTAATTTCTTTTTCAATAATTGCATCACCGAGTGTGTTGGTTGCAATAACTTTATTAGAAGTGATTGTGTTTGGTGTATTATCCAAATTTTGAAAATTTAATCCACCGCCTAGTCCTAGTGCCGCATATAATTCTGTAAAGTTTTGATTTACTTTACCAAACGCGGTTCTAATACTATCACCAGTAGCGTCATTACCAGTAGTACCTATATTAACTTCTTTACGTGCCATAATTTAAACTCCGAAACTTTCTCCACAACCACAAGATGATGTTGCATTTGGATTTTGTATGCTCATGTAAGAACCAAATACTTCTTGCTTGTAATCTATTGTTGTCCCTACAACAAACATAATACCTTTTCCGTCAATAGCAAACTTACCATTTGCAAGTTCAATTACTTCATCATCTTCGTCGATAGAGTCTACAGCGTTCCACTCATATGTAAAACCTGCACATCCACCGCCTTTAACACTTAGTTTTACATACTCTTTGTGTTGCTTGTCTAGTATGGTTTCCATGTGTTTTCTTGCTGAATCAGTTACGTTTACTATGCTCATGACAATATTTATGTTATTATTTTATAATCCGAATGTAAATAGCATTATGTTCTTAAGAATTGAAAACAAAATTACACACTATTATCGTAAGAGCAAAAAGGGTAATGTACACCCTTACAAACGCCTTAAACAGGTGGCGGTTTTTCTATGTGATAACTGTGGGGAAGAGTTTAAAAGGGAAAAGGGCAAAGTGGATCCAAGACGTTTGTCTGATAATTATTTCCACGTTTGCCCTAATTGTGATCCCAAACGCTTTGCTCAAAAACGAGGTGTAGAAAAGCGTTTAGTTTGGAATTTGCCTGCTAATAGTGATAAACCTGTTAGCAGTTTGTAATTATTCGGATTTCCAAATAGTCCATGCACCATATGCGATCGCCGCATATGCTAATAGTCCTGCAATAGGTTTAGCAATTAATACTAATACACCTAATAGGATAAGCATAGCACCGTCCCATGACGTTCTTTCAGTGAAACGATCGCTTACCCAAGATTTGAATTTATCTAACATAGAATTACTCCTTTGATTTTTTTGGTCTACCACGTTTAGCGCCTGTACTAGGTGCTTTTTTTGTAGTAGTAGTTTTTTTAGCCGCAGGCTTCTTTGCTGGTGCCTTAATTGCGGCAGGTTTCTTCTTTGGAGTCTCTTTAACTTCCATTTGTTCTGTAAGTACTAGAGGCTCGTCAGATGAAAATAGTTTCTTTAACCATCCAAACATTCGTCTTCTCCTATTTGTTTGTAAGTTTAATTACCCCGCAAGCAAGTCGCTCGCCTGCGTTTCCGGTTTTAAGCGATTCTTCATCACCGCCTTGTCCGAGATCATCGATATCAGAATGGATAACAATAGCACGACCTACTACACTGCGTTCACCAATAAGGTCAACACGTTTTGCAATAATGGTGAAATCGGCTACGCCGTTTGTTCCCGCCACGACATTTCCTAAATCGCCAACATGACCGCTTTCTAAATCTCCATGATTAACATTATCTGGATTGTAGTGAGCACCTGCTGAGTCGCAACCATCTGTGAGATCACCAAATTCGTGTATGTGAAATCCATGTTCTCCTGGTTTTAATCCAGTAATACGTCCTACGATTACTGTACCAGTTCCTGCTTCGAATTGTCTTAATAAGATTGTTCCCTTAACACTATCTGAATGTTCTAATTCACATAGTGCAGTAACACTAGATTTTGCTTCTGTAATTGCCTTAACTTGAGAACACTGACATTCAATGGCTCTCGTTCTAGGGCAACGTGTATCGGATATCTCTTTAAGGT
>Ga0222715_10002462_pt1 | contig 16932 bp, 17 predicted proteins | sample C33_9DmetaG_FD_165056 | JGI IMG/M metagenome (GOLD analysis project Ga0222715, IMG submission 165056) | Estuarine water microbial communities from San Francisco Bay, California, United States - C33_9D | ecosystem: Environmental > Aquatic > Marine > Unclassified | place: USA: California... | reverse complement strand
CAGGGACAACTTTGACTAACGCAAACACCTTCTATCCAGTAATCAGTTTGCGTCTTAAGACATCTGCACTTCAGGCAGTGATGTTACTGAGATCTCTACAAACAGCAACGAACGATAACACGAATGTCTATTGGAGACTTTACCAGAACTCAACTTTGACTGGTGCGAATTGGACAAATCATCCAGATCCAAACTCCTTTATGCAATATGATACTACAGCAACTGCACTCACTGGAGGTCAAGCACTTCTCTCAGGATTTACGATTGCTGGTGGTGCCTCTTTGGTTGATGTTGATGATAAAGCAGCACTGCAGATTGGAAGATCTGGTATTGGTACAATCAGTGATACTTACACTCTTGCCTGTGCATCTCCCAACACTAACAAGTCAGCACTTGCAGTACTTAACTGGATTGAACAAAGGTAATTTTTTATGTCTGATAATGTATATCTTGGTAACCCGAATCTAAAAAAAGCAAATACACCAATAGAATTTACGGAAGATCAAATCCGTGAATTCTTGAGGTGCAAAGATGATCCTGTTTATTTTGCTAACAACTATGTAAAGATCGTTTCTCTTGATGAAGGTCTTGTTCCTTTCAGCCCATATGACTTTCAAGAGAAATTAATTAACAACTTCCACAATAACAGATTCAACATCTGTAAGATGCCACGACAGACTGGTAAGTCTACAACTGTGGTTTCTTATCTACTACACTATGCACTGTTTAATGACAGTGTAAATATTGGTATATTGGCAAACAAAGCATCAACTGCAAGAGAATTGTTAGCAAGGTTAGCAACTGCTTATGAGAACTTGCCAAAGTGGATGCAACAAGGTATTCTTGTATGGAACAAAGGCAACATCGAGTTAGAAAATGGCAGTAAGATATTGGCAGCTTCTACATCTGCGAGTGCTGTCCGAGGCATGTCGTTCAATATCCTCTTCCTCGATGAGTTCGCGTTCGTCCCTAATCACATCGCTGACTCCTTCTTTGCATCTGTTTATCCTACTATTACTTCTGGTAAAAGCACAAAGGTCATCATAGTTTCAACGCCTCACGGTATGAATCACTTCTACCGCATGTGGCACGATGCGGAGAGAGGTAAGAATGAGTATGTTCCGACAGATGTTCATTGGTCAGAAGTTCCAGGTAGAGATGAGGTCTGGAAAGAACAGACTATTGCCAACACGTCTGAACAGCAGTTTAAGATTGAGTTTGAGTGCGAATTCCTTGGATCTATTGACACTCTAATTGCTCCAAGTAAATTAAGAACGTTTGTTTATGACACTCCAATTCAAAGAAATGCTGGATTAGATGTATATGAACAATCATTGAAAGATCATGACTATGTAATGACCGTAGACGTTGCTCGTGGTGTGAGTGAAGACTACTCTGCATTTGTAGTTGTGGACATTACACAGTTTCCTCACAAGGTTGTTGCCAAATATAGAAACAACGAAATTAAACCAATGCTATTTCCAAACATAATTTGGGAAGTAGCAAAGAACTATAATAGTGCATTTATCTTATGTGAGGTAAATGATATTGGAGATCAAGTAGCAAGTATCATCCAATATGATCTCGAATATCAGAATTTATTGATGTGTTCTATGAGAGGAAGAGCAGGTCAAATTGTTGGACAAGGATTCTCTGGTAAGAAGACGCAACTTGGCGTAAAGATGAGTAAGACTGTCAAAAAAGTTGGATCACTTAACCTCAAAACAATGATTGAAGAGGACAAACTTCTCTTCAAGGACTATGAAATTATTTCCGAACTGACTACGTTCATTCAAAAGAACAATTCTTTTGAGGCAGAGGATGGGTGTAATGACGACCTTGCAATGTGCTTGGTAATCTATGCTTGGTTAGTTGCACAAGACTACTTTAAAGAACTGACTGATCAAGACGTAAGAAAGAGATTATATGAGGAACAAAAGAATCAAATTGAACAAGACATGGCACCATTTGGATTCATGGATGATGGACTTGGAATGGATAGTTTTGTTGATTCTGACGGAGACAGATGGTTTACTGATGAGTATGGAGACAGAGCATATATGTGGGAGTACATGTAGTGGAATTTGATAAACAAATCAAATTAGGACACTTATTACTTACTGATAGAAAATGTAGAGTTTGTGGAGAGACAAAAAATTTAGTTGATAGTTTTTATAGAACAAGAAAAGATAGGGGAGCAGTTGCCTCATCCTTTTCATATGAATGCAAGGAATGTACCATTAGAAGAGTTGTTCAAAAACAAAAGACTCACATCTTTGGTAGGTGGGAATATCCAGATTGGTAATTCACGTCACGTTTCCCCCATGAAAATGCCATAAATTCTAAATAATTTCAGATAAACTGAGAATTACGGAGAAAAACATGGCGACTCCTCAATTATCTCCTGGAGTACTTGTTAGGGAGGTTGACTTAACAGTAGGAAGAGCTGATAATGTTTTAGATAACATTGGCGCTATTGCTGGTCCCTTTCCTATCGGTCCAGTAAATGAACCAATCACTGTCACCAACGAAACAGATCTGATCAATGTTTTTGGAAAGCCACTTTCAACCGATGCTCAATATGAGTATTGGATGAGTGCATCATCTTTCCTGTCATATGGCGGTGTTCTTAAGGTTGTTAGAACAACTGATGACGACCTGAACAACGCAAATGCTGGAGTCGGCATCGCATCTACGGATTCGTTACAGATTCTCAACTATGACGATTATCTGAACAATCACACAGATGCAACAGACTTTACATATGCTGCAAAGAACCCTGGTTCTTGGGCGAACGAATTAAAAGTTTGCCAGATCGACGATTTAGCAGACCAGACAATCGGTATCGGAACTACAAACGTTGCATCAACTGGTGCTGCAATTGGTCTCGCAGTAACCGCTGCTTTAAGTAGCGTTACCATTCCTGGAAATGGAACCACTTCAACCTTTGATGGTTACCTGAAAGGAATCATTACTGGAATCAACACAGACGCAACAAACTCCAAGAGTACAATCGATGTAAAGATTGTATCAAGAGTTTCTTCTGGTGGAACCGAAACTGCAATTACCTATCAACAAGGTACATCATTTGCAGCGTTTGATACGTCAGATGCAGTTAAGTTTGTAGACACTTCAGGTATTCAAACTTCTGGTAATGGAAACTTCTCAAGCATTACTCCAGAATCTGTTGTTGACTGGTACGATCAGCAACTTCTTGATCTGAACAATGCAACCATTTACTGGAAAGAAATTGCACCAAAACCAGTAACCAATGTCTATGTTTCAGATAGACAAGGAAAGAATGACGGAATCCACGTTGTTGTTGTAGATGACAATGGTGGAGTTACTGGAATTAAGGGCAACGTTATTGAAAGACACTTAAATCTCTCGAAAGCAAAAGACGCAATTTCTAACGTCAATGCTCCAGAGAAGATTTACTACAAGGATTATCTTGCAGACAGATCTGCAAATGTATATGCTGGTAAGAGTCCTGCTTCGGCAACTGATACTTTCCACGGAACTGCTCCAAGAGCAACTGGATTCTCAACGGACACCACCGCAAATACAACTGCTCAAGGTCTCTGGGGTCTGAATGCACAAAACACCGTCTTTAGTGCAGTCGGAAACGTAACATACACCCTCAAGGGTGGTGAAGATTACAGTGCTGGAGTTCCTGCCGCAGGATCAAACGGTGGAATGACCGCAACTCTTGCAAATCTGATCACTGCATATGAAGAATTCACCAATAAGGATGAAGAGGCAGTTGATTTCTTAATCATGGGTCCTGGTCTTTCGGACAAGCAAGAGTCTCAAGCAAAAGCAAACAAACTGATTTCTCTTGCAAATTCAAGAAAAGACTGTATTGCTTGCATCGGACCACACAGAACAGACGTGGTTAATGTCTCAAATACGACTACACAAACCACAAATCTGATCAACTTCTTTAGTCCACTGACATCATCATCTTATGCGGTATTTGATAGTGGATATAAGTATGTTTATGATAGATTCAATGATACTTTCCGCTACATTCCATGTAACGGAGACGTTGCTGGACTCATGGTAAGAACAAATATTACTTCTTATCCATGGTTCTCCCCAGCAGGTCAACAGCGTGGTGTTATTAACAATGCAGTTAAGTTGGCATACAATCCAACGAAAGCACAAAGAGATCAACTCTATCCATTGAGAATTAACTCCATCATCACAAAACCAGGTGTTGGAACAGTTCTCTTCGGTGATAAGACTGCTCTGAACTATGCATCTGCGTTTGATAGAATCAACGTTCGTCGCTTGTTCCTCACGGTTGAGCAAGCACTTGAAAAGGCAGCAGAAGCACAACTCTTTGAACTCAATGATGAGTTGACAAGAGCAAACTTCAGAAACATTGTTGAACCTTACTTGAGAGACATTGAAGCAAAACGAGGTTTATATGGATTCCTCGTTATTTGCGACACGACAAATAACACTCCAGATGTTATTGATAATAATGAATTTAGAGCAGACATCTTCCTGAAGCCTGCAAAATCCATCAATTACATTACTCTGACCTTCGTTGCTACGCGAACTGGCGTAAGTTTTGAAGAAGTCGCAGGTAGAGCTTGATAACATTATCTAAATAACAAAAGGAGGATTTAAACAATGGCAACTTCAAGAGAAAACAAAACTATTTCTCAATTTAAATCAGCACTGATTGGCGGCGGTGCCCGCCCCAATCTGTTTGAGGTAGAAATGCCAAGTCTACCAGGAGGAATTGCATGGGATGCTGATTCATTCAGATTCCTTTGCAAAGCAGCTGCTTTACCTGCACAGAACGTAGCATCAATCGATGTTCCTTTCAGAGGTAGAATTTTCAAAGTTGCTGGAGACAGAACTATCGATACTTGGACAGTAACTATCATCAACGATGAAGGATTTGCTCTCCGTAATGCATTTGAGCAGTGGTCAGAATTGATTGCTAGATTGGATAACAATCTTGGTGCAACTGATCCATCAGCATACATGGTCAATGCTAAAGTTTTCCAACTTGGTAGAGGAGCAACTGCAGCAAGTCAAACTAACCAGGGAGACAGAAACTCTGTTCTGAAAGAGTATGAATTTATTGATATTTTCCCAACTAATGTCTCTCAAATTGATCTTTCATACGATTCTTCAGATACCATTGAAGAATTTACGGTAGAATTCCAGGTACAGTCATTCTCTGTCACTGGAGCTGGTGGTCCAAACGGTTAATAAATAGTCTAAAGATCATTCAAATATATAAATTATGTCAAAGTTATTTGGGTTCTCAATAGAGGACACTGAACCATTATCTCCTAGTGCGGTTTCCCCCGTTCCTCCTAATAACGAGGACGGGGTTGACCACTATATGAGTAGTGGTTTTTTTGGATCTTATGTTGACATTGAAGGTGTATATAGGACCGAATTTGAATTAATCAAACGATATCGTGAAATGTCACTTCACCCAGAAGTTGACAGTGCGATTGAAGATATTGTAAATGAAGCAATTGTTTCAGATACTAATGACAGTCCAGTAGAAATTGAACTATCAAATCTTAATGCTAGTGATGGCATTAAAAAGAAAATTAGAAAAGAATTTAAATATATTCTTGATCTTTTAGATTTCGATAAGAAGGCACACGAAATCTATCGTAACTGGTATATTGATGGAAGAATTTACTATCATAAAATTATCGACTTAAAGAATCCTCAAGAAGGTATTCAAGAATTGCGCTACATTGACGCAATGAAAATGCGTTATGTTCGCCAACAAAAGAAGAAAGAAGGAGATAAGCAAAACGTTTTCCAAAAGTTGAGAAGTGATAATCCAATGGATTATGATTTCCCAGAAATTGAAGAGTATTTTATTTACAATCCCAAGACAACATTCCCTTCATCAAACCCAACACAGACTGGTCAGAGTCAGGGAATTAAGATTGCAAAAGATTCAATTACTTATTGTACTTCAGGTCTTGTAGATAGAAATAAAGGTAATACACTTTCATATCTTCATAAAGCAATTAAGGCACTCAATCAACTTCGCATGATTGAGGACTCTCTGGTTATCTACAGATTATCAAGAGCACCTGAGCGTAGAATTTTCTACATCGACGTTGGTAATCTTCCAAAGGTAAAGGCAGAACAATACTTGCGTGACGTAATGATGCGTTATCGTAACAAACTTGTTTATAATGCAGACACTGGAGAAATCCGTGATGACAAAAAATACATGGCTATGCTTGAGGACTTCTGGCTGCCTAGACGAGAGGGAGGACGTGGAACTGAAATTTCTACTCTTCCAGGCGGTCAAAACTTGGGAGAAATCACGGACATTGAGTATTTTAAAAAGAAACTTTACAGGTCCCTTAATGTACCGCCAAGCAGAATGGACGGAGAAGGTGGATTTAATTTGGGTAGATCTTCTGAAATTTTAAGAGACGAATTAAAATTCACCAAGTTTGTTGGACGTTTGAGAAAGAGATTCTCTAATATGTTCAATGATATGCTTAAGACGCAATTGATTCTCAAGAACATCATCACTCCCGAAGATTGGGAAATGATGAGCGAGCATATTCAATATGACTTCTTATATGACAATCATTTCTCTGAACTCAAAGATGCAGAGTTGATGAATGAAAGATTGACCATGGTTCAAACAGCAGAACCATATGTCGGTAAATACTATTCTCAAGATTACATTCGTCGTAAGATTCTGCGTCAGACTGATATTGAGATTATCGAACAAGATAAACTCATTGAAAAAGAAATTGCTGCTGGTATTATCCCAGATCCAAATGCCCCGGTTGATCCAGAAACTGGATTACCTTTAGATGGTGCAGCAGGAATGGATCTTGGTAAACCAGTGATGGAACCAGAAATTGATGGATCCGCAGCGGAAGCACCAGAACTTCCTAAAGGGGGAGAAATTTAATTCATTTATGTGATGATTGAAAAATTGCCATACAGCATTGATGTAGAATCAATGCGAAAAGATCTTGACAAAATTAAAAATATACCAATTACCTTTCAGGGTAAAGAATACGGATATAATAATTTTGGTGGATGGAGTGTTTTAAGTAGAACTGGTCGTTGTGAAGATGGATGGGAAGTTGGTATTGATAAGTGTGAAAATAAATGGTACAAATATTTTCTTGCAAAGTATCTAGAAATTTCACATCCATTTGAGCACGTTAATCCAACACCTGCTTGCATCGGAGAGATAAAAAAAATTATTAGTGTTTTGGATGAACAAGGATTCTATCCAAGACGAGCTCGAATCACGATGATAAAAGCACAAACATGTAGTATCACCCACAGAGATTATCCGTGGTCAAGTGATAATTTGGATGATGGTTATATGTGCAGAGTGCATGTTCCGATCATCACGAATGAAAAGTGTACACATTGGGTGGAGGGAAAAGAGTACCACATGCCTGCAGATGGATCAGTTTATATTCTTCCTGTAAATAATCAACATCAAATTAGAAACAACTCAAATATCGATAGATATCATTTGATTGTAGATGTTTATGATACAAAAGGAATTTCAAAGACAATGAAGTTTCATGATACCATACAAAAACTTGAAACATCTGCTCAAGATTATAGGAAAGAAATTGATAAAACTACGGTAACAGTATTTCATCAATTACTTTTTGAGTTTGGTAAGTTGCAATACAAATTCTCATCAAAATTATAATTATAAATAGAAAAGATCACTATTATTACATAAAATGGAAGAACTTCTAGATTTGATGGTGACAGATGAATCTCCATCTCAAATTAGCGATAAAATTAAAGATATGCTTTTTGCAAAAACTGCAGAAAGAGTTGAAGCATCTCGTCCTTTCGTAGCAAATTCTTTGTTTGGGGACGATAGCGAAATTGAAGATGAGATTGAAATTGACGACGAAGAATAGTAATCATAAATAACTAGTAAATGATCTATTAATAAGAGTAATGGCACATAGACCGATTGGGACGGGAACGTCAATCACAACAAGTGGAACTGCATCAACGACTAGTGCGTTTGTTGTTCAAAGCGATTCGATTCGAATCGTTGCTCTTGATGAGAATGCTTTTGTTAAAGTTGATTCCGACCCAATAGCAACTAAAGCAGATTACTTGGTTGTTGCTGGTAGACCAGAAACTCTTGCGATGACCAAAGCATCACAAAGAGTTGTTGGAATTACCACAGGTTCTACTACGATCATCACTTGCCCCGAAGGTACTCAAATGCCATTCGTTGTTGGTGATAGAGTTACTCTTTCTGCAGCAAATGAAGCTGAATATACCACAGCAATTAGTCATGCCGAAGTTACTGCAGTAAATACCACTTCAAGTTATGACGGAAACTTCCAAACTTCAATCACCGTAAATGCTGATACCAGCGGAATCGTCACTGCTTTTGCACACAGAGATTCTACATTGAGAAGATCTTTTAAAGTTTCTGCCATTACTGAAGGTGGATCTGGTCAATTATACGTACAACAAGTTCAAGTAAGCGGAGCATCCTGATGAAACTTATTAGGGAGGAAATCGAGTCAGTAGAGTTTCTTGTCGAACAAAAGAACGGCAAGAAGTCTATGTATATTGAAGGAGTTTTCCTTCAGGGTAACATCAAAAACCGTAATGGTCGTATGTACCCAATGGAAACGCTTCGCCGTGAAGTTGCTCGCTACAATGAAAATCATGTCGTTGCAGGTAGAGCACTTGGCGAACTTGGACATCCTGATGGTCCAACTGTAAACTTGGATAGAGTTTCACATAAGATTGTATCACTTAAAGAAAGTGGTTCAAACTTTGTTGGTAAAGCAAAAATTCTCAACACCCCAATGGGAAAAATTGCATCTTCACTTATTGAAGAAGGTGTAAGACTCGGGGTTTCTTCTCGTGGTATTGGTTCATTAAAAATGACCCGTGAGGGTGTTAACATCGTCGGTGACGATTTTATGTTAGCAACTGCTGCTGACATCGTTGCTGATCCTTCTGCTCCTGATGCATTTGTTGAAGGAATTATGGAAGGAAAAGAGTGGGTTTGGGATGGAGGTATTCTCCGCGAAAGATATGCAGAGAAAACTTACAAAACAATCAACACTTTAGTTGATCAAAAAAGACTTGATGAGCAGAAGTTAAATCTGTTCAATGATTTCCTCAATAATTTATAAAAGATTTTAATTTATAAATAAATATAGTTTAATAACTAAGGTAAACGGAGAGTTCAAATGTCTCGTGGCAAACAATTACAAGAAATGGAAGTAGGCACAAAGCAATCCAAAACTGCTGTCAATGCAGGTGCAAAACCAGCAGAAGCAATGGATACTTCAGTAGCAGGTTCTTATGAGGATCTTGGTGGTCCTACCCCAGATAACTACAAACCAGATGATGATTCAGCAAAGCTGAAGACTCCTGGTGCGACTCTGAAGCAAGTAAGAGACGTTGTAAACAAAGGTGCTAAAGGCATGAAGGAAGAAGAAGAACTTGAAACCGAAGCAACCATCGAAGAGGTTGTTGAAGAGGAAGTAGAGGAAACCGCAGAATATGACATCGAAGAAGATGTTAATGCTCTTCTCGGTGGTGAAGAACTCTCCGAAGAATTCAAAGAAAAGGCAAAGACCATCTTTGAAGCAGCAATCAATGCAAAGGTTGCTACCATTAAAGAAGAACTGGAAGCAGCATACGAAGAAAAACTCGCAGAGGAAGTTTCTGAAGCAAAAGAAGCACTTGCCGAGCGTGTTGATTCATATCTTGAGTATGTTGCAGACGAGTGGTTCGCAGAGAACTCCCTCGTTATTGAACATGGACTTAAGACCGAAATGACAGAGAGCTTCCTCTCTGGCATGAAGGAACTTTTTGAAGCACATTATGTATCAATCCCTGAAGATAAATATGATGTTCTTGAGAGCATGGTAGAAAAACTTGATGAAATGGAAGAAAAACTCAACGAGCAGATTGAGAAAAACATCGGATTAAACAAGCGTCTCGCAGAGTCGGTTGCTGATGGTATCCTTGATAAGGTCTCTGAAGGTCTTGCACAGACACAGAAAGAGAAGCTCGCTTCACTTGCCGAAAGTGTTGAGTTTGAAAGTGAAGAAGAATATCGTGAGAAACTGGAGACGCTGAAGGAGTCATACTTCGCAGCACAGAAAGCTCCAGCATCTGCTAAAACAGAAACCCTTTCAGAAGGTGTTGATCAGTCACCCGAGTTTCCCTCTGGTTCTATGTCAGCATACCTGAAGACTTTAGGTTCATTTAGCAAAAATAATTGAATTTAATATAATTCAAACAAAAACATCCACAAATAGGTAAACCGCAATGTTTCAGTCAGAAAGATTGCAGGAAAAGTGGGCACCTCTTCTCAACTATGAGGGTCTTGATCCAATCAAAGATTCCCATCGTAAAGCGGTAACCGCAGTCCTGCTCGAAAACCAAGAAAGATTTTTAAGAGAGCAATCCGCATTCAATGCAGGCGGAATGCTGATGGAGCAACCCACCATGAACACTGGTTCTGGTGCTACCCCTGGTTTCTCCGCTGATGCAACCGCAACAGGTCCTGTTGCTGGTTTCGACCCCGTTCTGATCTCACTGATCAGACGCTCCATGCCTAACCTGGTCGCTTATGACCTCGCTGGCGTTCAACCAATGAACGGTCCTACTGGACTGATCTTCGCAATGCGTTCACGTTACGGCACCAACCGTACCACCGGTAACGAAGCATTCTATAACGAAGCAGATACCGCATTCTCTGGTCAGCCTTTCGGTCGTGACGACGAGAACGGTTTCGAGAGTGGTCCTGCTGGTATGGGTACTACTTCACAGAATGGTACTAACCCTGCAGTTCTGAACCCTGTTGGTTCTGCAACTTCTACCGATTATAACGTCGGTGGTGGCATGAGAACTGACTCTGCAGAAGCACTTGACGGTACTACCGCAAATGCTTTCAACCAGATGAACTTCTCTATCGAGAAGGTCACCGTTACTGCAAAGTCACGCGCTCTGAAGGCAGAATATAGCCTTGAGCTTGCACAAGACCTGAAGGCAATCCACGGTCTGAATGCTGAAGCGGAATTAGCAAACATTCTCTCCACAGAGATTCTTGCTGAAATCAACCGCGAAGTCATCAGAACCATCTATAAGGTTGCTGAACAAGGTGCTGTCCAAAATACCGCTACTGCTGGTATCTTCGACCTCGACGTTGACTCCAACGGTCGTTGGTCAGTTGAGAAGTTCAAGGGTCTCCTGTTCCAAATCGAGCGCGACGCTAACGCAATCGCACAAAGAACTCGTCGCGGGAAGGGCAACATCATCATGTGCTCTGCTGACGTTGCTTCAGCACTGACCATGGCTGGTGTTCTCGACTACACCCCTGCACTCAACGCAAACCTGAACGTTGATGACACTGGTAACACCTTTGCTGGTGTTCTCCAAGGTAAGTACAGAGTCTACATCGACCCATATTCTGCAAACCTGACCGCTGCTAACGCTGCTAACGGTAACCAGTACTATGTTGTCGGTTATAAGGGTTCTTCACCTTATGACGCTGGTCTCTTCTATTGCCCATACGTTCCTCTCCAAATGGTTCGTGCCGTTGGTGAGAACTCCTTCCAGCCCAAGATTGGCTTTAAGACCAGATATGGTCTGGTCGCCAACCCATTCGCTGAAGGAACCAACCAGGGCGAAGGTAACCTCGCTGTTAACAGCAACCGCTACTACAGACGTGTTGCAGTCAAGAACCTCATGTGATCCATACTCACAAGAGTTTTCTGGGGGGACCGAAAGGTCCCCTTTTTTTATTCTAAATAATTAGAAAAAAGATGACAAGATCTCAAATAGAGAATCGTAATTTTCTCGCTCCAACAGGATTTAAATTCAACCTGAAGAGAAGTCCGAAAGTTGCATTCTTTTGTAATGAAGCAAATATTCCAGATCTGAATCTTGGAGTAGCAATACAACCAAACTATCTCCGTGATATTCCAACTCCTGGAGATAAAATAGACTTTGGAGATTTGAGTTTAAGATTTCTTGTTGATGAAAATCTTGAAAATTTTATGGAAATTCAAAACTGGATTCGTGGATTAGGATATCCCGAATCGGTTCAAGAATTTAGAGACCTTGAAGCAGAAGGAATAGTAAAAGGTCCATATACAAAAGACAGACAAAACATATATTCTGATGGAACCCTTCAAATATTAAGCAGCAATTTGGTTCCAAAATTTAATGTTAATTTTAAAGATCTGTTTCCAATTTCATTAACAACACTAACCTTTGATGCTACAGATACAGATATTCAGTACTTTACAGCAAACGCAGAATTCAAGTATACTAGTTACACACTTACTGATTTAAAAAATAACTCCCTATGATTGATCTTGATAAACTTCAAGAGATGTGGGAAAAGGATGCAAAAATTGATATGGATAACCTCCATACAGAATCAATAAATATTCCTTCTCTTCATGCGAAGTATTTTGAATTATATAATACAATCTTTCTAATGAGAAAGAAAGCAGAACAACAGAGAAAAAATATTCGCCACGAACGCTATGAGTACTTTAGTGGGAAAGCAGATCCTGATGTTTATGTGGAGAATCCATTCCCCAAAAAGATTCGTGATAAAGACACAATGCAAAAGTATCTTGATGCAGACGAAAAACTTTCTACTGTCTGCTTAAAGATTGATTATTATGATACTATGCTTGTTTATATTGAAAGTATTCTAAAGCAGATTACTAATCGCACATATCAAATCAAGAATGCAATTGAATTCATGAGATTCAATTCTGGACTGGGGTAATAAATACCCATAGATGAATGGATCTACGTGATTGATACAACAGCAAATCTTGTTATATCAAAATCTAACGAAGTATTTTTAAAAATCAATACGGAACCTCACATTGAATATGAGTTGAGAGACCATTTCAAGTTTGAGGTTCCTAATGCAAAGTTTATGCCCCAGTACCGTGGAAGGAATTGGAATGGGGAAATTCATTTGTATGATATGAGATCTAAACAGATCTATGTTGGTCTGTTAGATAAGATTGTCAATTTTTGTGAGCAGTACGGATACACTTACAAGTTTGAAGACAATAAATTTTATGGAACTCCATATGAGGAAAATGAACACATCTCATATGAAGGTGTCAAAGATTATATGAATTCTATTTGCTCTCACTCACCAAGGAAATATCAAGTTGAGGGAGTATACGGTGCTCTAAAGCACAATAGAAAACTATTGATAAGCCCCACTGCCAGCGGCAAATCTCTGATGATTTACTCCCTTGTAAGATATTACGTTGACAAAGGGCAAAAAATACTCTTAGTCGTTCCAACGACATCTCTTGTAGAGCAGATGTATAAGGATTTTCTTGATTATGGTTGGGATGCTGATTCATATTGCCACCGCATCTATTCTGGTAGGGAGAAGGATAATAGTGCTCCAGTTACAATTACAACTTGGCAGTCTGTTTATAAGTTAGAAAGATCTTTCTTCGAAGACTATAATGTTGTGATTGGTGATGAAGCACACCTTTTTAAAAGTAAGTCTTTAATATCTATAATGACAAAATTGCACCATGCAAAATATAGATTTGGATTTACTGGAACTTTAGATGGTACACAAACACACAAGTGGGTTCTGGAGGGATTATTTGGACCATCTTATAAAGTAACCAGAACAGAGGAATTAATGAAACAAGGACATCTATCTCAATTGGATATTCAGTGTCTTGTTCTCAAACATTCTCCACAAAATTTTAACACGTATGAGGATGAAATACAATACCTTATTTCTCATGAACAAAGAAACAAATTTATTACCAATCTTACTTTAGATCTTAAAGGTAACACACTTGTTCTCTTTAGTAGAGTTGAGGCTCATGGAGCAGTCTTATACGAAAAGATAAATACTAACAAGCGAGATGATCGTAAAGTATTTTTTGTTCATGGCGGAGTTGATGCTGAAGAAAGAGAATTAGTTAGGGAAATCACAGAAAGAGAAAACAATGCTATTATTGTTGCCTCGTATGGAACTTTTTCTACAGGCATTAATATTAAAAACCTCCATAACGTTATCTTTGCTTCACCCAGTAAATCAAGAGTTAGAAATTTACAATCAATTGGAAGAGTACTTCGAAAAGGAAAAAATAAAACTAAAGCAGTTCTCTATGATATCTCTGATGATTGTACAATCAAATCAAAACGAAACTACACACTAAATCACCTTATTGAGAGAATTAAAATCTACAATGAAGAAAAATTTAATTATGAAATAATCACCATACAACTAGGGAAACATGGGAATTGAAGACGACTTTTACGCTACAGTTAAACTTAAGTCTGGTGAAGAAATATTCGCCAAAGTAGCAGCATCTGAAGAAGAAGATAGAACTTTACTGATAGTAACTAATCCAATTATTGTCAATGAAATTAAATCAAGAATTGGTGTGGTTGGATATAAACTAGAACCCTGGTTAAAAACAACCAAAGATGATATGTTTATCTTAAATATGTCTGATGTCTTAACAATGTCAGAATCATATGATGTTGAAATGATTCAGATGTATCAATCATTTGTCAGAGATTCGAATGCAGATAAAACTGGTCAACCAAAGTTGAGTAGAAAGATGGGTTTTATCTCAACAGTCAATGATGCAAAGGAGATACTAGAGAAGATCTATAAGAGTAGCTAAAGCCTCCTTATCAACCCTGACAGAGTTATTCTACAAAGATATTGATACCTTGTCAAGTATTAGTTGAAATGTTATAATATCTACATAGTTATGATAAGAATTTATGATATCGACGGCAGTTATGACCAGAAGAAAGAGGTCAGAGCACTACGTAAACAACAAAGAGTTTCTTGCTGCTCTAATCAAGTACAGAGAAGATGTTGAGATTGCAAAGATTCAAGGTAAACCCAAACCAGTTATTCCTCGTTACGTTGGTGAGTGTTTTCTGAAGATTGCTAATCACCTTTCATTCAAACCAAACTTCGTGAACTACATGTTCAAGGAAGATATGATCTCTGATGGCATTGAGAATTGTGTTCAGTACATTCACAATTTCAATCCAGAGAAGTCACAGAATCCTTTTGCATACTTCACTCAAATCATTCACTACGCATTCCTCCGCAGAATCCAAAGAGAGAAGCGTCAGTTAGAAATCAAAAATAAAATTCTTGAAAAGTCTGGTTACAGTGAAGTATTCGATGACAACAACACCATTGACGGATCGAACTACAGCGACTATAATAGTATCAAAGATGCTGTCCATAGCAAACTGCGTTACTAATTAATGAAAGTTGCCATCATTACTGACCAACACTTTGGGGCAAGAAAAAACTCAAAACACTTCCACGATTATTTTTTAAAGTTCTATAATGATATCTTCTTTCCTATGCTAGAGAAGGAAGGTATCACCACTGTCATTGACATGGGAGATACTTTTGATAGTCGTAAGGGTATTGATTTTTCTGCACTGTCTTGGGCAAAAAATAATTACTATGACAGACTCCGTAATATGGGAGTAACTGTTCATACTATTGTTGGCAATCATACCGCATATTATAAAAACACTAACGAAGTAAATGCCGTCGATCTATTACTTCGTGAGTATGATAATGTCATAGTTTATTCTTCTGCAACAGAAGTTAAACTTGGCAACTTAAATACACTTTTTATTCCTTGGATCAATAATGAAAATTTTGAAAGTACTGTCTCATCTATTAAAACTTCACGTAGCATATGTGCGATGGGGCACCTTGAACTCAACGGATTCAGAGCTCATCGCGGGCACGTCATGGAAGACGGTATGGACTGCGAACTATTTGAGAAGTTCGAAACTGTCTTCTCGGGACACTATCACACTCGATCGGACAACGGCAAAATCTTCTATCTAGGTAACCCCTATGAGATGTTTTGGAATGATGTGAATGACCCTCGTGGATTCACAATTTTTGATACGGATACTTTAGAAAAAGTTTCTATCAATAATCCATACAGAATGTTTTATAACATTTATTATGAAGATAATGATTACCAAACTTTTGATACAAGAGAATATGAGAACAAAATTGTAAAGGTTATTGTTCGTAAAAAAAGTGATTCTAAAAAGTTTGAAAAATTCATTGATAAACTGTATAGTTCCAATGTTCATGAATTAAAAGTTGTTGAAAATTTTCAATTCCAAGAGAGTGAAGATTTTGAAGCATTTGAATCAGAAGACACGCTTTCCATACTGAATAGATATATTGAAGAGTCTGAAGTTGAACTTGAAAAGTCCTTAATTCAGAGAATCGTTCAAGAAGTCTATCAGGAAGCATGTGAGATGGTCTAATGTTTATTTTAACAATACTTGGAAAGGAGGACGACGGAGCATATTCAGTTCAAAATGAAGAAGGTGAACAAGTATTGTATCTCTTTGAAGATGAGGATGATGCGACAAGATATGCTATGATGTTGGAGGAAGATGGGGGATACCCAGAAATGCACATCATAGAAGTTGATGATGATATGATGATTCATATTTGCGAATCTCACGGGTATGAATATACCATTATTACTCCAAATGACATTGTAATACCGCCCAAAACCGAAACTCATGATTTTATTTGAAAAGATTCGTTGGAAAAATTTTCTTTCAACTGGTAACCAATATTCCGAAGTTAACTTTCAAAAAAGTTCTACAACTTTGATTGTTGGTACAAATGGTGCTGGTAAGAGTACTGTTCTTGATGCTCTTACTTTTGCTCTGTTTGGAAAACCTTTTCGTAAGATCAATAAACCACAACTTCCAAACTCTACGAATGAGAAAGACTGTAGGGTTGAAGTTGAGTTTTCTATTGGATCTACTGAATGGAAAGTTTGTCGTGGTATTAAACCAAACATCTTTGAAATTTTTAGAAATGGAACGGCACTAGATCAGTCTGCAGCA
>Ga0222715_10002460_pt1 | contig 16948 bp, 17 predicted proteins | sample C33_9DmetaG_FD_165056 | JGI IMG/M metagenome (GOLD analysis project Ga0222715, IMG submission 165056) | Estuarine water microbial communities from San Francisco Bay, California, United States - C33_9D | ecosystem: Environmental > Aquatic > Marine > Unclassified | place: USA: California... | reverse complement strand
TTAGAAAGATTGCTCTTAAAACTCGTAGGCTTTCTGACCATGTTTTTGGAGGAGAATACCATTCTTCTTTCAAAGGCAGAGGTATGACCTTTAGTGAAGTAAGAAAGTACGAATACGGGGATGATGTTAGAACGATCGACTGGAATGTTACTGCACGAAATAGGGAGCCTTATTCAAAGGTTTTTGAAGAAGAACGCGAACTCACCTTAATGCTAGCTGTGGATGTTAGTTCGTCTGGTCTTTTCGGTAGTGGCGAAACTACCAAACTTGAAAAAAGTATTGAGATCGCCGCAATTCTGGCATTCTCTGCCCTACAGAACAATGATAAAGTTGGGTTACTTGCTTTTTCTGACGAGGTCGAGCTTTTCTTACCTCCAAAAAAGGGCAAAGCCCATCTTCTACGAATCATCAGAGAACTCCTCGTTCTTTCTGACCCTTCGAACCCTGCACAGAAAACAAGTATCGACAAAGCGCTCTCTTCTCTTTCTGGTTATCTTAAAAAGAAAACCATCGTCTTTGTACTATCTGACTTTCTAGATACTGGCTACGAAAAATCGCTGCGAATTTTGGCGAAGCGACACGATGTAAATGGATTCCGTATTTATGATGCTCTCGAAATGGCAATACCTAATTTAGGATTGATTCCTATGAGATGCCTAGAAGAGGATACCATCACTTATGTAGATACCGGGTCAAAAAGTATTGCTAAAACATATACCAACGAAATTGATTCAGCCGTATCCTACTTTGAAAAGAGCTTTGCTCAAGTAGGAGCCCCGATGGTAAGTTGTGAATTAAATGAGGATCATATTTCTAAACTACTACAGTTCTTTAAGGCAAAGCATCGCTAATGAAAAGCTTCTTAGCAACATATAAAATCATCTCATTGCTGGTTCTCGCTCTGTTTATTCACCAAGGATATGGTCAAGAAGTAACTGCCTCCATAGATCGAGACAGTCTTCTGATCGGGGAGCAAATTGAGTTACAGATAAGCGCCTCTGCTGATCCTGAAGCCTTGATTCTATTTCCAGAAGGCCAAACCTTTTATCCGCTAGAGGTGGTCAATGAATCGGCAATCGACACCTTGTCTAAAAGACCTCAATTATCGCTTCGTAAAACCTACAAGATTACTCAATTTGATGCTGGAGACTATCTGATTGCCCCCCAACAGATCACTATTAATAGAAATCCGTACACTACCGAGGCAATTCCTGTTCGAATCAACGATGTAATCGTCGATACGACCGCCCAAGGCCTGTACGACATAAAACCTCTTGGTCAAAAAGCTCCTGAACCTCAGAGTCATTGGCCTTATGTGCTCATCACTGCTCTCATAGCGATCGGGCTTCTTGTTTATTTCAAAAGATCACGTGAAAAGAAACGAGTCATTAGCCCCTTTGAAGAGGCAATCCGTTCCATTGATCGTCTAAAGCAAATAGAAGTCGTCGAAGCTGCATCTATTTACTATTCCGCAACCTCTATTTTTAAAACCTACCTGCATCGCAGACTCTCATTGTCTACAGAACAGAGAACCTCTAAGGAACTCATTGGCCTACTAGATAGTCTCGGCCAAAACGAGCCTTATTACCAGCAGACTAAGGAGCAACAGACTGGTTTGAAGGAACTACTTAATCGGGCCGAACTCTACAAGTTCGCGAAACAATCGGTAACCGATGAGCAGCGAAGTGCTGACCTTTTACTTGTCAGTCAAACAATAGAGGCCTACGAGGAAGGTTACCTAAGAAAGTTAGAAGCACTTACCATCGTGCCTCAAAAGAAAAATCGAGTAAAACAGCGTACAATCATCGCCGTTTCAACCTTAATTACAGTGCTAGGATCACTTGGTGTATATGGATACCTAACTGGTTACCAGAATCTTTGGGATAGTATTACCCTTAACCCTTTCAAAAAGTCCTACGAACAAACCTGGGTCTCATCAAGTTATGGCTTTCCTCCAGTAAGTATTGAATCTCCAGAGGCATTAATTAGAAACGAGGAAGGATTTAGTTGGAACCTTAATGAAGATTTAACCGTCTCTATCCGAATTGAAAAAAGCGAAAGTGAATCAGAGGTTGACTTCGTTGCTCTTTCTGAAGCACAGCTACTTCGATTTGAAGAAGAAGGTTTTTCAACGATTTTACCCAAGTCAGAAATCTACAACACTAAAGAGGAGGTCACGGGTTATCACTCATTCGGTACTGCGCTAGATGCAGCGAAGAATGAACGATCATTTGACCATCTTATTTTTGGCGGAAAAGGGTTTTCTCAAGAAGTGGTTATTACCTACCCTATAGGAGATCGTTGGGCTGAACAAATAGCCGCTAGAATAATGGAGTCAATAAAAGTAACCACCGAATTATGAGAGAAGTACTTTTAGCTCCTTATAAAAATCCTGAGTGGTTTGCACTTTTTGCAATCTTATTGCTACTTGTACTATGGAGGCTTAAGAGCGCTTCAAAAGAATCCGTTTTTTTCAATTTTTCTACAAGAGTTAAGCGGTCAAGCAGTCTAAAATCTAAACTACGCCCTTTAATTTGGGTGCTCCGTATCGCAGCTCTAGCTTCGCTGATTATGGCACTAGCAAGGCCTCAAACGTCTGGGGTAAACACCAAGACGAAAACTTCTAGTGGTATAGACATCGTTCTTTCAATAGACGTGAGTTCGAGTATGCTCGCCAAAGATCTACAACCTAACCGACTTGAAGCCTTGAAAGAAGTGGCTTCAGACTTCGTCAAAGATAGAAAAAGCGACCGTATCGGCCTCGTTGTATATGCCGGAGAAAGTTATACAAAAACACCCCTAACCACCGATACCGCAATTACGCTCACTGCACTTTCGGAGCTAACCTTTGGAGCTATCGAGGACGGAACCGCTATCGGAATGGGACTCGCAACAGCAGTGAATCGCCTTAAAGAAAGTGATGCGATTTCAAAAATCATCATCTTACTTACAGATGGGGTGAACAATAGTGGATTTATTGAACCTGAAACTGCGGTCAATCTCGCCCTCGAATATGGTATCAAAATTTACACCATTGGTCTAGGAACTAATGGTAATGCCTTAAGCCCGATTGCCTACAATCCTGACGGTTCATTCAGATACGGAATGCGTTCAGTAGAAATCGATGAAGAGCTCCTCAAAAGCGTGTCAGAGCTTACTGGCGGTAGCTACTACAGAGCCACTGACAACCAAAGTCTTGAAGCCATCTACGATCAAATCAATGAGCTTGAAAAAAGCGAAATTGAAGAGTTTAGTTATTACACCTACGAAGAGCATTTTAGATTTTGGGTATTTCTAGCCTTAAGTCTACTTGCTCTTGAGCTATTATTACGTCACACCCTTTTTAGAGAAGCCCTGTCATGATGTTAGTCGAACATACCCAATACCTCACTATAGGCGGGATCGTTGTTCTGCTGATCACCCTACTTTTCATAGGGTATCGAGCATGGCAAAAGCATACGCTAAAAAAAGCCCAGCCCGATGAGAAATTAAGGGATCAGATGTTAGAAAGACTCGTACCTCTTCGAAGCAATAAAAATCACTTACTAAAACGCATTCTTATACTTCTCGCCATTTATTTTGCCTTCATTGGATTAGCTAATCCTAAAATTGGAACACAATTAGGCACGGTAAAAAGAGAAGGGGTTGATCTAGTATTTGCCATCGATGTCTCAAAGAGTATGCTCACTGAGGACATCGCCCCTAATCGTATAGAAAAGGCAAAACGCATCGTTGCAGAAACACTTTCTGAGCTCAAGGGAGACCGAGTAGGAATCATTACTTACGCAGCCTCTGCCTTTCCTCAGCTACCCATCACAACAGACTATGGAGCTGCTCGTATGTTCCTTAAAGGAGTAAATACAGACATGATGTCTTCTCAAGGAACAGCTATCCTAGAAGCTGTCAAACTTGCTGCCACTTTTTTCGACCCAAATGCCGAGACCCGCAGAGTGCTCATTTTATTATCTGACGGAGAAGATCACAATGAGACAGGAGTAGATATCATCGCCGAAATCGCGAACGAAGCCAACATTCAAATCATCACCGTTGCAACAGGCACAACCTCTGGAGGCCCAATTCCCGAAAGTGGAAAAGCAAAAGGCAGCTTTAAAAAAGACAATGAAGGCAATGTAGTCATCTCAAAGCTGAACAAAGACGTATTAGAAGAGTTGGCAGATAGCACCAACGGTATTTATATCGATCCCCTAACCACCGAAGCAACGATATCAGCAATTAGCGATTTCCTAGCCCAACTAGACAAAACTGCTTTTGAAACCCAGACCTACTCTAACTATAAAGATCAATTTCAATGGTTCATCGCCATTACCTTTGTTATTTTAGTCATTGAATTCTTAATTCCTGAACGTAAACTACTATGGTTTCGAAAATGAGAAGGCAATTACTCTTTCATATCGTCGTATTAATCGGGCTGGTTGCAAATGGCCAACGTTTAGAAGTTGAAAAACTCAACAATAATGGAATCGATAAGATAAGTGCTCCAACAAAGGCAGAACAGTTATTTCGAAAAGCATCCGCTATTGATACCACTTATGCTGAGGCTCCTTATAATCTTGGAACAACACTCTATCAGGAGAATCACATTGAGGAAGCTTTTGGACACCTAAAAGAGGCCGCAAATCGGAGCTCACAGCCCGATCTCTCCCATAAAGCATTCCACAACATAGGCAATGTTTATATGCAAAAGGAAGAATACGATAATGCCATAGAAGCCTATAAACAGGCGCTACGAAATAACCCTAAAGATGAAGAAACTCGGTATAATCTCGCTTTAGCAAAAAAGAAAAAAGAAGAGCAAGAGCAACAGCAAGAACAGAATCAGGATCAAGATCAAAACCAAGATCAAGATCAACAGGATCAACAAGAAAACGAGGGAAATAAAGAGACCGATCAGGAGGATAAAGAGGGTGATCAAGAGAAAGAAGGTGATCAGGGAGACTCCAAAGAAAAAGAGAGAGAGTCAGAGGATAAAAAGGGAGATGGTTCTGAAAAAGAAGAACAGAAAAAAGGCCAAGGAGATCAAAAACAGGAACAGGGAAAACGACCAGAAGACAAGCAGCCTCAAGGTAATCCTAAGCCACAGGAACTTTCTAAGCAACAGATAGAAAACCTTTTACAGGCGCTTCAAAATGAAGAGAATAAAGTGCAAGAAAAAATGAACGCTAAAAAGGTTCAAGGTCGTAAATTGAAAGTTGAAAAAGATTGGTGATGAAACGTTGGGCAGTACTCTTATTTTCTCTTTTTAGTCTATTGGCAAAGGCTCAGGATAATGACATCAAGTTCGAAGCGGTCTTGAGTAAAGCTAAACTAGGCCAAAACGAACGCCTTAGAGTTTCTTTTGAAATGAATAAGGATGGCGACTTCTTTGAAGCACCTTCCTTTAATAATTTCGAGATACTCATGGGTCCTTCACAATCGATCAGCTCCTCTTTTATCAATGGAAAACGGAGTTTTTCTAAATCGTACACCTATGTTCTTAGACCCAAGAAGCAAGGACAATTAATCATTGATAGTGCGTCAATAACCATCGATAATACTGTTTATACTACTGACCCTAAAACAGTTTTGGTAACAGAACCCATCGATAACCCCAATGCACCAAAGACCGCACAAGACATCGCCGATGAAAGCCTTTACCTAGTTGCGACACTATCGAATGACAAGCCCTATCTAAATCAAGGGGTATTAGTGACCTATACCCTTTATTTTTCTCCGAGGGTTTACATTAATAATTTTATTCCTGTTGAGAATCCGACCTATAAAAATTTCTGGAGCCAAGACCTGCCGATAAAAGAATACGAAACACGCAGAACCACCTTCAGAAACGAAAGTTTCAACGCGGTAGATTTAAAAACCGTGGTTTTATACCCTCAAAAATCTGGTTCTTTGGCTTTAGATCCATTTGCACTTGAACTCTATGTCCAAATACCGACCGGGAGAAGAGATTTCTTTGGTGATCCGATTATGAGATCGGCAACTAAAACAGTTAAAGCGGGTGATCTGAGCATCAATGTGAAGGAGTTGCCAGAACAAGGGAAACCTTTAAATTTTAGTGGAGCGGTAGGGGATTTTGAACTGTCAGTAGAGGCAAGCAGAACCAGCTTGGAGGTCAACGAATCAACTCAAATCAAGGTTAAAATTAATGGGAAAGGGAATCTCAAATTACTTTCTATCCCTGAATTAAGTTTACCCTCAGCACTCGAAAAGTACGATCCCGAATATACCGACAATGTTAGGGTAAACAGAGAAGGTATGAACGGATCAGTGACCAACTCCTATACTGTTGTTCCTAGATATGCAGGTAGTTATCCTGTCGACCCACTTGAGTTTACCTACTTCGATCCGAATTCGAAAAGCTACAAAACACTAAGTAGTTATCCTTTTGATCTTACTGTAGAAGGGAGTGCACTGCTTCCTAGTACAAGCACAATAGCACCAATAGCGGAGAAAAATACCCCAGTTACTTCTGGGTTTAAATCGAATGCTTATCAAACAAGCCTAGTTACGATGGTTAGTTCTCCCTGGTTTGAAAGTAACACCTATTATCTCATACTGGCGCTACTCGTTATTTTAGGATTCAGCATAAGTTTCATCATAAACGCTTTTAAAGCAAGTATAGGATCTTCGGGTCAAGGAGCTAAAAAGGCGCTTCCGAAAAAAATCAAGGCACTTTTAAAACGAGCAGACAAACTAGCCAAAGAGCAAAACGCTGAGTTCTATTCTATCGCTTCTGAAATTCTATTCTTATGTCTAGAAAAGTATTCAGGAGTCGATTTATCTACGGCCTCTAAACAAGAGCGAGAAGATAAACTTCAAACACTGGGTGCGGATGCCCACCTAATTGAACGAATTAATACCCTTAACGATCGAATTCTTTTGGTTAAATACAGTGGCTCGGCTAGTGCTCCATTCGAAGAAGATTTTAATGTACTTCACACCATAATTGACGATCTTTTATAAACCTATGCGAAGCTTAATCCTACTTATTGCACTTTTTTTAGGCCTAACAGTTACGGCGCAAGAAGCTAGTTTTGAAAAAGGTTCATTAGCCTTCGAAACCGGCAACAAAGCCTATCTCGAAGAGGATTATGAGGCTGCCATAAAAGCATATCAAAACGTGTTAGCCGAAGGGCTACATTCAAAAGAAGTCTATTTAAATTTAGGTAATGCCTACTATAAAAACGGTCAAACGGCATCAAGCATCCTCTATTTCGAAAAGGGGTTACTGCACTTCAAAAAAGATGTTGACTTACTAACGAATTTGCAGTTTGCAGAGAATCAACGAATTGATCGAATTGAACCATTACCTGACTCTATTATAAAACAAGTTTATAAATTTTTACTAAACCTTATGAACAGTGAAAGTTGGGCTGTGACTAGTCTTATTTTCGCTCTATTATTTGCAGTTACAAAAATTATAAAACCTCGTTTAAGGAAAATAGCTACCCCTAGTCTGATTGTTGCCTTGATCGCCTTTTTAATACTTCTATTTATTCGAAAAATAGAACGCTCAGAGAATTACGCTATTGTATTTGAACCGGCCGTAACTGTACTTAGCGACCCAAAAATAGACGCTCCGGTTGCTTTTGAGTTACACGAAGGCACCAAAGTAAAGCCAGTGGAGTCTTTTGAAGAATTTCAAAAAATCGAAATTGCCAATGGTCAATCGGGTTGGATCATCACTTCTTCAATACGATTTATTAAAGAATAAAAACTCTTCTCCCGAAAATTACTATATTCTAGGCAACTTTAAATTTTATACACATGCCTGTACAAACAGCAGAAAGTCAAGCAAAAATGAGTCCGTCTGAAGCAATCAACCTCCTAATCGAAGGGAACGAACGCTTCTTAAATGGTGCAATGAAAGAAAGAGATTTAATGTCTGAAGTAGAGGCTACAGCAAATGGCCAATATCCATTCGCATGTATCGTGGGGTGTATCGATTCACGAGTGCCAGTAACCTCGGTTTTTGATCAAGGAATCGGATCCCTTTTCGTTGCTGCTGTAGCAGGAAATATTATCAATGAAGATATTTTAGGAAGTCTAGAGTTTGGCTGTGCAGCCGCTGGCTCTAAAGCCGTAGTGGTTCTCGGACATACTTCTTGTGGAGCAGTAAAAGGAGCCTGTGACAGTGTCGAATTAGGAAATCTGACCAGTCTACTTTCAAAAATCAATGCTTCTGTTATGGAGACTACAGAACCTCAAGACCCAGCAGATCGTAACTCCTCGAATTTAGACTTTGTCAATGAAGTTGCTAAAAATAATGTCTACCGCTCGGTAGAGGATATTCGAATCAAATCCAACGTTCTTAGACGCTTAGAAGAGGAGGGTAAAATCACTATTGCAGGCGCAATGTACGATGTAGGAACAGGTAAAGTGAGTTTCCTAAATTAAGCCCCTTCTACGCCTGAACTTTTCTCTTATTTAAAAGTCGTTCAATTAAATTCGTTGGCGACTCTACCTTCTCATTTTCAAAGATGAAGGTTATTGAGATATCTCTTTCTGAAGCTTTTTCTTGAAATTCATGAAGAATCTCGATAACGTCGTAATCGATGAACACTGTTCCTCTAAAATCAATTTCGAGCTTATTTCCATTAGGGATTTCTTGAAGAGATTTTAGAATAGCTGCTTTATTAAAAAAGGTCACCTCTTCGGCTAACACAATACTACTTAAGCTCTCTTCTTTCTTCAAATGCATGAAGTGAGAGTTGTTAAAGCTTTCAAGAAGAATAATTACCAGAGAGGTTGCAAGACCCATAATGATACCTACCAATAGGTCTGTAAACACAATACCTACAATCGTAACGATAAAAGGAACAAACTGCTTTTTTCCTAGACGATACATAGACTTGAATAGCGCAGGTTTAGCCAATTTATATCCTACCATTAACAGTATAGCAGCTAGAACGGATAAGGGTATAAGATTAATAACATTTGGTAAAATAAATACGGCAATAAGCAGTAGAAATCCGTGAATAATGGCAGATGCCTTGGTCTTATTTCTAGATTGAATATTGGCCGAGCTTCGAACAATTACTTGAGTAATTGGGAGGCCTCCGATGGCGCCTGAGATAATATTACCCACACCTTGTGCAAATAATTCTCGATTCGTTGGAGTTACTCTTTTATGTGGATCTAATTTGTCTGTTGCCTCCACACAAAGTAGCGTTTCTAAACTAGCTACTACGCAAATCGTAATAGCGACTATCCAAACCTCCGTATTTTGAATTGCGGCAAAGTTTGGAAAGGTGAGTTGACTCGTTATTCCCGCACCCAAGTCGAAGATAGGCACAGCTACTAGATGCTCAGTTGAAATTCCTAAAGTAGCATCCCCTGCAAAAGATATAGAGTAAATAATTCCCAGTGCAACAGCGACGATAGGGCCCTGAATAATTCTGAAAATTGGGCCCTTGTGAATAAGCACTTTATCCCATAGAATTAATAGAGCTAAAGAAATAACAGAAATGATGGTAGAGCCGGTGCTAATTTGTTTCACCGTCATAAGAAGACGACTAAAGGTGTTACTACCATCCGCCTCGATAAAGCTAAGGTCTCCCTCCCAGTCTGCATCATAACCAAAAAAATGTGGTATTTGCTTTAGAATAATAATGATTCCAATGGCTGAAAGCATTCCCTTGATGACTGATGCTGGAAAGAAATACCCAATGACACCAGCCTTCATTACTCCTAATATAATCTGAAAGATTCCTGCCAAAATCACGGCAACCAAAAAGGTCTCGAAACCTCCTAAGCTGGTAATAGCTGTTAATACGATTGCAGCTAAACCTGCTGCTGGACCACTTACCCCTATTTGCGAACCGCTTAAGGAACCTACGATAATACCTCCTACGATTCCTGCAATTAACCCAGATATAAGGGGGGCTCCTGAGGCTAACGCAATCCCTAAACAAAGAGGTAAGGCAACAAAGAAAACTACAATACTAGCTGGAAAATCAGACTTCAAATTATTCATTAAAATTCATTTTTCTCTAAAATAATCATTTATAATCATTCACATTCAAAGGCCTCTCAGAGGTTTTATTAAATTTGTCGAATATTTCAGAATCATGATCGAGGAAATTAAAGGCCACATAGAAAAAGTCGAACAGTTTGAAGCTTCATCTGCTGAGGCCCTAGAATCGTTTCGCTTAGAATATCTGGGAAAGAAAGGATTACTAAACACGTTTTTCGCTGCCTTTAAATCGGTCGCTCCTGAAGGTAAAAAAGCCTTCGGTCAGGTAGTCAATGAGCTCAAAACAAAAGTTCAAGAAAAACTCGATGAGCAAAAAGCAGTGCTGAAATCTAACGAGCGAAAATCAGCGCCAAAACTAGATCTTACTAGGCCAGGATTCCCGATCGAAGTCGGATCTAGACACCCTATTTCTATTGTTAGAAACCGCATCATTGACATTTTTTCAACTATTGGTTTTACCGTTTCTGAAGGACCAGAAATCGAAGATGACTGGCACAATTTTACTGCACTCAATTTGCCTGATCACCATCCGGCAAGAGATATGCAAGACACCTTTTTTATTCAAACCGATCCTGACATTCTTCTTAGAACACATACTTCATCAGTTCAGGTGCGTTTCATGGAAGAAAACAAGCCTCCTATTCGTACCATTTCGCCAGGAAGAGTGTACAGAAACGAGGCTATTTCGGCTAGATCACATTGTTTCTTTCATCAAATCGAAGGTCTGTACATCGATAAAAATGTATCCTTCGCTGACCTAAAACAAACCCTTCAATACTTTACTACAGAGCTTTTTGGAAAATCAGAGATTCGTCTTCGACCTTCTTATTTCCCATTCACTGAACCTAGTGCCGAGGTAGATGTATACTGGGGTCTTGAAACTGAAACTGATTACCGTATGACTAAGGGTACCGGATGGTTAGAAATCATGGGTTGCGGAATGGTTGATCCTAATGTGCTGAAAAACTGTGGAATCGACCCTGAGGAATACTCAGGATACGCATTCGGAATGGGTATCGATCGAATCGCCTTATTATTACATCAAATCCCAGATATCAGACTGCTTAGCGAGAATGACCTTCGTTTTTTAGAGCAGTTTAAGGGACTCCACTAAAACTTACCAACGGGTATAGGGGTGGTCCACTAGATAAGAGTTATAGTACCGGTAGTCATCGGTAACCTCTTTCCCTAACTCAGCAGAGGGAACGAAACTATTAAACCCCTCAATAGAATCGAACTCAATCTCAGCAAGCCAGAGTCCTTCATTGGCGGCATGAAATTCGTCAAGTTCTATCAGATAGTCTCGTTTTATTAGGTGTCTGGTTTTCTTAATCTGATTAGGACAAAGGTTGAGTAGCCTTTCTGCATCAGATAACTCAATCGGCGTTTCGAACTCTAATCTCGAACTACCCTTTGCTTTTTCCTTAATCGTTAAATAAGCGTTATAGTCAGAAATACGAACGCGTAAAATAACATGCGCTCCCTCGGCGAGATACCCTTGCTTCAGTTCTTTCTTTTCTGTAGCCTCAGCTTTTAAAGCTAACGCTTGTTCAGAGGTTAGCAAAAATTTTCGTTCGATCTCAGGCTTCATCGCAGAAGCTTATTCTACTTCAGTTATTCGAAGACTGTTTACCATTCCCTTTTTCTCGATTGGCACCGATGTTAGAGTAACGGCCATATCTCCTTTAGTAAGATATTGCTGGTCCTTTGCTATTTTAATGACGTCCTCCACGGTTTCATCAGTCGAAGAATATCCGTCGTAGTAATGAGCATAAACCCCCCAAAGCAGATTTAGACGACCTAAAATTTTACGGTTGTCGGTAAAGGCTAGAATAAATGATTTTGGTCTCCATGAAGATACCTGAAATGCGGTATAACCAGAGTTAGTCAAGGTCATAATCGTTTTAGCTTCTACCTCATTAGCTAGTAGGGCGGCGTGATGACACACAGCTTTTGAAACGAAACGGTTGGTGCGAATTAAAGAAGGCTTGGCTTGTGTGCAGAAAGTATCTACATTTTCAACCGCACGAATGATTGATGCCATTTTAGCAACTACCTCAACAGGATATTGTCCTACAGAAGTTTCTCCTGAAAGCATAACCGCGTCTGCCCCATCCATTACAGAATTTCCAACATCATTTACTTCAGCACGCGTAGGTGTTAAACTGTCCATCATTGTCTCCATCATCTGGGTAGCGATAACTACCGGGATACGTGCTTCTTTTGACTTTTGAACGAGTTGCTTCTGAAGCAAAGGAACTTCTTCAGCAGGCACTTCAACCCCTAAATCACCACGTGCAACCATAATACCATCACTAAGCGCAACGATCTCGTCTATGTTGGTAATTGCTTCTGGTTTTTCGATTTTAGAGATGATCGGAATCTTATAATCTGAATGCTTTGTAATCAGTTCTTGAAGGTCTTTGATGTCTTGTGCGTGACGAACAAAAGAAAGCGCAAGCCAATCGACCTGAAGTGAAATTGCGAAGATCGCATCCTCAATATCTTTAGGAGTAAGTGCCGGAAGCGAAATGTTCGTGTTAGGAAGATTCACCCCCTTCTTGGATTTTAATGGTCCTCCTTGCTCAACCTCCGCAACAACGGTATCTGTACCGTTAGTTTCAACCACTCTAAAAATTAACTTTCCATCGTCCAGAAGAACGCGCTCTCCAGGCTTAACATCTCTTGGGAATTCGGGATAGGTCATGTAAATCGCCTCCTTGTTTCCGACAAACTTTTCTCCCGTTTTAAATGCAATTCGATCACCAGGAGCAACCTCAATACCGTCCTCCATAACTCCTACACGAAGTTTTGGTCCCTGAAGGTCTGCAAGAATTCCTGTGTTACGACCGAGCTCCTCATTTAGTTCTCGTATCATTTCTACTCGCTCTCTTACGGCGTCGTAATCGGCATGAGAAAAGTTAATACGAAATACATCAGCGCCTGCTAGCATCATCTTTCGTAAAACTTCCTTCGAAGCAGTTGCAGGGCCTAGAGTAGCTAATATTTTGGTTTTCTTGCGTTCTTGCATATTTATTAGAAAATTAAGTTCGTCCTTGATTTGATTTGCTGCGAATTTAAAGCATACGCCATTACTATCTCAGGCAAACCCTTAAGTTTATTCAATATTTCGGTTAAATCTTTGTCAGACGCCCCTTCAATTTTCAAAAGATAGTTCGCTTTTTTAAATTCAGGCAATACGTAGTGTACCTGCTTAAATCCACCTGAAAATAAATCGATCTCTTGGTCTGACGTGTCTCCTTCTGTTTTATTGGGCAAAAGCACGAATCGGGTAAATTCTAATTCGTTTTCAAACACATACCATGGCGCAAAGATATGATTCGCAAATTCTAGGTCTTCTGCTTCTCTTTGAAGTCTAAGATTGAGGCTTTGATTGAGCCAATATACTAAACGATAATCTTCTTCACCGCTGTGCACAGCAATAATCGTAAGTGGCTCGTCATCGAGATCAAAGCTAAGTACGTGTTTAGCCATTATTTTTTATTAATGGTATCTTGAAGTGCAAAAAAGGCCCTTTTAGCTGCCTTCTCTTCTGCGCGCTTTTTCGCAGTTTCTCTTGCTCGAGCAATTACCTTTCCATCAACAATAAAGCGCACTCCAAAATGAGTTTTATCTTCTCCTCCAGTGTCATCAAAAACTTCAAAGCTAAATGAGTGTTTGTGTTTTTGACACCACTCAATCATCAAACTCTTATAAGACATTATCTTGCCCTCCAGACGCTCAATGTCAACATGGGGAATAATTACACGTTTTTCTAGAAAACGTTCGCAATAATCATGGCCTCTATCCAAATAAATGGCGCCGACGAGGGCCTCGAATAAATTACCGTAGAGGTTATCTCCGAACTGCTCCTTGGCAATTTTACTTTTTAAAAATCGGTCTAACGATAGTTCTTTACCTAATTCATTAAGGTGAACACGACTTACAATTTTAGAACGCATTTTAGTTAAGTAACCCTCATCGCCCGTGGGTACTTCCTTGAACAGATGTTTAGATATGATTACACCAATCATGGCGTCACCTAGAAATTCTAAACGTTCATAATTGACGGGGGCACCCTTCTCGTCTTTAAGATTCATCGAACGATGAACGAAAGCTCTTTGATAGTAAGTAATATCGTTTGGGGAAACCCCAAGAATTTCCTTAAGCTCGACTAGAAAAGCCTTATCCTCTGCGGATAAAGCCTTTCTGGGTCTTCGCTTAAATATCATTTCTTAGGCGTTATATTTTTTCAATACCACACAAGCGTTGTGACCGCCAAAACCGAACGTGTTACTCATCGCGATAGTTACATCACGCTTTTGAGCTTGGTTCAGGGTTAAATTCAGGCGACTATCAATTCGCTCATCTACTACACTGTGGTTAATGGTAGGAGGTACAATTCCATTCACAATCGAAAGCGTAGAAGCAATGGCCTCAATAGCTCCAGCCGCTCCCAGAAGGTGGCCAGTCATCGATTTAGTGGAGTTAATATTAATATTCGGTGCATGATCTCCAAATACAGTAGAAATCGCTTTTAATTCAGCAACATCACCAAGGGGAGTTGAAGTTCCGTGTGTATTGATCGCATCTACGTCTTCTGGCCTAATTCCAGAATCTTTCAGGCAATTCTCCATAACGCGAATTACTCCTAATCCGTCAGGATGCGGAGCGGTTAGGTGATAGGCGTCACTTGACAATCCACCTCCGATAACCTCAGCATAAATTTTAGCACCACGAGCAAGCGCATGATCTAAATCTTCCAAAATCAATGCTCCAGCACCTTCGCCCAATACAAACCCATCTCGTGTTGCGTCAAAGGGTCTCGAAGCCCTCTCTGGACTATCATTATTGGTCGAAAGAGCATGCATCGCATTGAACCCAGCAACCCCTGAGATATTTACGGCCGCTTCTGAACCTCCACTGACAACTACGTCACAATAGCCCATTCGAATGGTATTTAGAGCGTCAATTAGCGCGTTAGCCGAGGAAGCACAAGCCGAAACTGTGGTATAATTCGGGCCCATAAAACCGTGCTTTATCGAAATATGCCCAGGGGCAATATCCGCTATCATCTTAGGAATAAAGAATGGGTTGAATTTTGGAGTTCCATCTCCGCTAGCATGATCGAGAATCTGATTCTGGAAAGTTTCTAACCCTCCAATACCAGCACCCCAAATCACCCCAACTCGGTACTTATCTAGTTTTTCTATCTGCAAGTCTGCATCTGAAATCGCCTCGTCAGCAGCAATCATGGCATACTGAGTAAAAGGGTCGAGTTTACGAGCCTCCTTACGATCAAAGTGCTCTTGCACATCGTAGTTCTTGATCTCACAGGCGAAACGAGTTTTAAACTTTTCAGCGTCGAAACGGGTGATAGGTGCTGCCCCGCTTTTTCCTGAAATTAGGCCCTGCCAGTATGATTCAAGGTTATTTCCAATGGGAGTTAAGGCTCCCATTCCTGTAATCACTACGCGTTTAAGTTTCATATCGATAAATCTTTAACAAATTGAAGATATAAAAAATCCATGTGTACCAAAGGCACACATGGATAGTAATTGGTAAGCTACAAGTGTCTTACTTTGATCCCTCGATGTAAGAGATTGCTTGACCTACAGTAGCGATGTTTTCAGCTTGGTCGTCTGGAATTTGAATATCAAATTCTTTTTCAAACTCCATGATTAACTCTACAGTATCCAATGAGTCTGCACCTAAATCGTTAGTGAAACTCGCTTCAGTTACTACTTCGTTTTCATCAACTCCTAGTTTGTCAACGATAATCGCCTTAACTCTTGATGCAATGTCTGACATATCTTTGTTTTTAAAAATTATATCGGGACAAATGTATAAAACTTTAATTGATTAAAAGTTACCTGACTAAAAAGTCCTTTTAACGTACCTTAGTGTCCTTAAATACGGCAGCTTCTACCATGCACAAACTTGTTCTTTTCGCCTCAGGATCAGGCTCCAACGTTGAAAATATCGCAAATTATTTCGAAGAAAATAACGAGGTGAACGTAGCCGCTGTATTTACCAATAAGGCCGATGCGGGTGTTGTCGAGCGCTGCAAAAGGTTAGGCATCCCCTGTTATTCATTCACTAATGCCGCCTATTTAGACCCTTCTTTTATTGATGTGGTCAAGAGTTTTTCACCGAGTTTAATAGTTCTCGCTGGCTTTCTGAAAAAGATTAGTCCCTCTTTTGTAAAGGCGTTTGAAAATAAAATTGTGAATATACACCCTGCCTTACTCCCTAAGTATGGAGGTAAAGGAATGTATGGCATGAATGTTCACAAAGCGGTAGTTTCAGCGGGTGAGATTGAAACCGGAATTACTATTCATTGGGTCGATGAGATCTACGACAATGGAGCGACTATCTCACAATTCAGAGTAAGGCTAGACGGCACAGAGACTCCTGAGGAGGTAGCACAAAAGGTTCATGAACTCGAACACCAATATTTTCCTAAAACTATAGAAAGCCTCCTGTAGGTATGCAGAAAGAAATTCATCTATATACTGACGGAGCAGCTCGTGGAAATCCAGGGCCGGGCGGATACGGAATCGTTCTCGAATGGCCAGAAAAAAACTATAGGAAAGAATTTTCAGAAGGGTTTCAGCACACCACCAATAATCGCATGGAGCTCCTTGCAGTGATTGAGGGATTAAAAAAGCTCAATGAATCACAACTCAGGGTAAAAGTATACACCGACTCTAAATATGTAGCAGATGCGTTTGTAAAGAATTGGGTGTTTGGTTGGGAAAGAAAAGGGTTTAAGGATCGAAAAAATACCGACCTATGGATAGCTCTGCTGAAAGAATATCGAAAACATGAAGTGAGTTTTCATTGGGTTAAGGGCCATAACAATCATCCGCAAAATGAGCGATGCGATCGTTTAGCCGTAGAAGCCTCTCACTCAAATCAATTAAAGGTAGATATTGGCTATACCGAAAGTTAATC
>Ga0222715_10002458_pt1 | contig 16953 bp, 10 predicted proteins | sample C33_9DmetaG_FD_165056 | JGI IMG/M metagenome (GOLD analysis project Ga0222715, IMG submission 165056) | Estuarine water microbial communities from San Francisco Bay, California, United States - C33_9D | ecosystem: Environmental > Aquatic > Marine > Unclassified | place: USA: California... | reverse complement strand
CGCACGAAGGCGACGAGACCAGCGAGCGGAAAGAAGAATGGAAAAAAGACAAAGACGGAAGACGCGGGCGTGGCGTCGCTCATGGCCATGGGATTTTCCAAGCGTCACTGCCAAGACGCGCTCGCCGCGTGCGACGGAGACATGGAAGAATCCGTGGAGTGGTTGATGCTCAACGTCAGTGGTAATTAATGTCAATGTCGATTTGATCGCAACCCCAATAGAAGATAGAAAAACTTTGTCAAAAGAGTGACATCAAAATCGCTAATTTATTCTACACTATTGCTAGCTACGAAGCGCTCACAATCCAAACCTATCGGGCTTTCGCGTGCCCTCTTTGAAAGTTCCCGTCGCGCGCCCAGTTTGCATTTCAGCCTTTGTTTTAGCTTCTGGCATCGTCCACGTTTGTGTCTTACAATCAAAATATCCACCCGTCTTTTGGTCGTAATATACCTGCGCGGCGACGTCGTAAAAGTACCCACTCGCCTTGTCAAACCTCCAACCACTCACCGCACCACCATTCGCCGCCTGACCCATCTCTCGCGCGACATCAGCCGCACTCGTAGGCCCAGCGAGCGGCGTCGGCGCCGCCTCGACTGGCGCCACTGTCTCCGCAGCCGCCGCTGCTTTTTTCGACGCAACCTTCTTCTTGCCAACATCCTCCTGCAGCTTTGCTTCTAAATCCTCCGTGCACACGTCACGCCTATCTTTCACTCCAGGTGCGGCCGCCACCCTCGCCGAAAGTGCCGCCTTCTCGTCCGTCGATGCTGTATCGTGGCCGTTGTACATGGACGTATCCATAATGACCACGCCGCACCGCGCGCACACCCCTTTGCTGTGCGCGCACGGATTACAATACATGTTCCCGCCGTGCAACGAGCACATACACACCTTACACTTTGTCCCCGCCGCGCCCGCGGCGCCATCGCGCCCACCGACGCCGTACGGCCCGCGCCGTTTCGCCGCCAAAGCTTTGTTTTCATTAATTGGCCTTCGATCGACCAGCGCGTCGACGGCGCCGAGCACCAAGTCGCGCCGCCGTATGGGCGCGCTCGTGATCAACGCTGACGTCTTATTCGACGCGCGCATCTGCTGCTCGCAGCGCGTGCACACCATGGCGCGCGCGAAAACTGCGTTCCGGGCGCGCAATGGCGTCAGAGTGCGCTGCTTCGAGCGCGCCGAATCTTTTCGCGCGGCGACGACCGCGCGCGGCGACGGCGAGCACGCGCGCGACGCATAGCGCACGAACCGTCCGGCGGCGTCATCGCGATCGTCGCCGCGCGCGCGACGACGATTACGCGCGCGTGAAGCGTGCGAATGCGTCGTGGTTGTTGTATGCGCGTCAGTCGTTCGTCACGCGCGCGTTGGCTCTGCGTATGCATCGCCATCGCGTTCGCGACGCGTGCGAGCGCGCGCGCTGAGGGCCATGATGAACCTTTGAAGCTTGACATCGATCTTGCCGAGCCTTGGAGCTCGTGTAAGGTTGCAGAGGATGGAGCCAAGGCGTGCGCGCGCGTGAGCCCAGAGGTGATCCACGTGCAGGGCTCGGCGGCGTTTCGAGAGCATCGATTCACGGTGACGGTGAAGAATACCGGTGGAGTGGACGTAGAGATGCTAGGTGTGAGTTCGGGCACGGCGGAATGGCGAGCGCATGATTTTGTGTTCGGAGAGGTGATTGAGAAGGGAGGCGAACGCGCGTACGAGTTGCGATACACGCCGATGCTCATCGGGCTCATGTTGCACGCGATTATATTTAATACGTCTGCAGGTCCGCTCGTGTTGCGAACGTCCGTGCCGGTGTATAGAAACGCGTACGAGCTGAGTTCGCTGGATGAGGAAGTACCGTTTGAGGTGCCTTTGGAGTATGATTTGGTGATGTTTAATCCGCTCGCGCAGGCGCTTTCAATTTCTGAAATTTGGACGACGGTTCCAGAGGTGACTCTAGCGCCGAGTATTATTCCGATAAATGACGCGAGTCAATTTAGTAAAATGGCTGCAGATCATCTGAACTATAGCAAGAACACAGTACCGTTGGCGAAGCTGCGGTTACTTCCTGGAGAACGAGCAGCAGTGGCGCGCTTGAGAGCCACAATTCGCAAAGAGGATTGCGCTCGTCGCGCTAAAATGCCGACTGAAATGTGCATAGTTTCCGGATATGTAGCGCTGAATATTTCTTCGGAGATTGGGCTGACGTTTGTGCCGTTTAAGTTTAGGCCAACGCGTGATCGCGTGCACGTGGTTGAAAGGCATTTGAAGTTTGATGATTTGAAGAGCTTCAAAGACAAGCGCACGAGGTACTTGCACGTCTTCAACGCGCGCAAGACTGCAATTGAAATTAGTTCGATACAACTCGAAAAACCCGATCGAGACGTTAGCATTAAGTTTAGTACGGGAACAATAGTTCCGCCATTGAAGTCAGTGCGCGTGGCACGAGTAACGAGGACCGGAGGCATGGAGGGCTATCATTCGGGCGTCATTCGTCTGCAATCGAACAGCACGCGGTCCGTGTTGCTCGTACCGTACTCATCTACAGTGAATCACGGAGATTTGGAGTACGACGCCGATACATTTGTGTTTCAAGCACCACCCGGTCCGTTTGGCGAAAAAGTGAGTGATGATAGATGGGCAACTACGCACAAGTTCTCTCTGAAAAATACATACTCGCAGCCGTTGTCGCTGCTCGCGTGGAACTTTCCTCCAAAAGATTTGACGCAAGCACACTTTCCCTTCAGTATGGTTCGAGGCGTAGTGGATACGATTGTCCCCGCTGGAGGTACTGTTGAAATTGAAGTAGATTTCAAACCGCGAATGTATCTCGCCGCGATGACGACGCCGTTGACTATTTTCCACAACGCGTCCAAGACGGGAACGGCAATTCCTCTTGTAGTGTACAGTGGCGAACTGTCGACTGATAGTAAGATTGACTTTGGCGTCGTTGGCGTGGGGATGAAACGCACCGTAGAAGCAACATTTACAAATCACAATCCGGTAGCTATGGAGCTTTATACGATGGGCATCAAAGGTCCGCGAATCGTGCAAGGCACCACGTACTCGTTGCAAACCAACATCTACGACGGCTCTGCAAATGACAAAGAGTATAACATGGGTGATTGCATCGAGCGATCTGGGCACGTTTGCACGCAAGTGCTGAATGTAGTGATGGAACCGGGAGATATGCTAAAAGTTCAGCTCACAGCGGTGACGTACTCATCCGAATCTCTTAACGAACAGGATGGTGAACTCAGTTTCAAGACGAGTCTTGGCGTGGAGACGATGGTGCCCATACAAGTGGTACCCACGACTGGTAAAGTAATCAGCGAAGACGATGGGAGTGTAGAGATAAATGTACCTTTTACGCAGCTTTTAGAACAAGGAGACAACGACGACGTCGTGAAACAAGAGGTCATGGTGCACAGTACGCACACCGTTCCGGTCACTGTCAAAGGATTTCTGGATACAAGCTCAGAATTTCTAGACTTAGCCAGTGACGGCGACATAGTTGCCGCAGCTGGGGCGTCTACGTCGCTTGGTTCGGTATTATTCGACACTTCTCGGCAACGAAATGAGCTGTCACACTTTGGTAAACGATCGAAACGATCCCGGTGGAGCTCAAAATCTCAAACTGTGGAACGTGATGAAGAAGACCCGCACGAACGCTCCATCAATAAATATGACGTGCAGCGCCTGGAGAAGCTCGCAAAGTCTTTGAAGCGATTAAAGGAGGACGATGCACTCACGGCCACCGGGACGCTAAAGTATTCGTCCGAAGCAAACGTTGGGCATCAGACCGTAGACATTCGAGCGCGAATTACTTATCCAAATTTCTTGCACGTCAATCCCACGGAAGGCATCGTGATCCACGGTAAGGATGGAAACGTGGTGGAAATGTCCGACAGTGCGGTCACAGTGGTGAGTATCGTGAACCCATCGACAACACGTGCATTGTGCATACGTGTATTGCCCATCACGTCGTACTCTAGACCGACACGCAGATCCCGCAAGCAGAAAGTGATGGACGAGTCGCTCTTACAATCGAGTATTCGAGCCGCGAAAGTGTTTTCGAGCGTTGGCGAAGACGCTCTCGCGACGACCACTGATCCGGGCTTTGAGCTCGAGCACCACGTCGAGCAGAGAGGCACGTGTTTACGTCCCGAACAAAAGCTCGACATCGCCACCGTTGTTTTTGAACCTAAAAAGCGCATGCGCTCATATACGGCGTCGTTATGCGTCAAGAATGATGTCACGCTTTTGGAATGCGTCGAACTTCGAGCCGATTCTGGGGCGCTTGTTTTGGAGGACGAACCAGAGTCAGGAGTGCCCATCCTACTCCGTATCGTCGTTGGATGCACCGTTGCCGTGTTGACATCCATCGCAACGCGTCCGAAATATGTTGATGGTGTCAAGGTGCCGCCCATTGTCAAAGCGAGCATCGTTGATAACGACGAGAGTCCGAAAGAAAGCAACAACGACGCATTTCATGACAGCAGCGTCGTATTTCAAGACGCTTTGGACGAGGAGACGCTTATGCAAGAACCGCAGTCCCCTGTGGAGGACAACACACATTCAGAGGACGCCGAGTCGCCGCGCCCGCGCAGCGACGATTCAGCCATTGAGGATTTGAAGCGCGGTCATCACGTCACCGCCGCTGAATCCCCCGCCACGGCTGACGCGTCGAAGCTTGACGACGTCGCGCAAACCAAGCGTATAGATGAGCTTTCCGGTAAGAAGTCAAAGTTGCGAATCAAAACAGCTCGAGAATCGAAACAAAAGTCGAATCGGCCGTCGAAGGAGACAAACAAGTCTCCGAAAGCCGAGAACGAAACTTCTGCGGCGCAAAAGCGAGAGACGAATATGGCGATGCCGCAACCGCGCGTGCTGATACATCGCCGTCATTCGATGTCAAAGGATTCGAGTCAGCTCAGTGCAATGGCTCCCCGTTCGGTGACTTCTATTGAACCGTCTTCGCCGCAGTTCGGCACGTCCGTGGACTCGCCCATTTACAGTCAAGCCGATACGTACACGTCGATGTTTTCCACCGACATTATTGGCAACAAGCTTGATTTATCACCGCCACCGAGCGTTGTACCGCGTTCTAGGCCCGAAAGTTTACGGGAATTCAGCATGTGGAGCAACGCGGATGCCAAGTCCGGCGCCGCAGGGTGGGATTCGTCAAGTTTGTTTTCTTTCCCGAGCGACGGCATCGGCGCACGCACGACGTCGTCGAGCGCGGCTGACCCGTTCTCGCCGCAGAGTAAATCGACAAGCAAGTGGCGCTCGATGCTCTCCCAGTGGGAGCGCAGCGAGGAAGAACGAAGTCAAAGTCACAGTCGTTCGTTCGCAGGCGAATCAAGCGCTAGTCAGAAGAGTTTCCATTCCACCGGAGACCATAGCTACGCCAGTGGACTTTAGAAATTTAGCTAGAATACGGCGTCTGTATTACATTATATATCATCATGAATTCTTAATTCACTCAACGTCCAGCTCCAAAGCTTTTCCGACGCGGCGTCGTCGAGCGCGAACGCGCTCGGTAGTTTCTCCAAGCAATCAGAGGTAAAGTAAGGCCCAACAGCGTCAGACGCCACGGCTTCTGCCCGCGTGGCGCAATACAAAGAACATCTCGCTCCTTGTTCAGGCGTGAGCAAAATACGCCCCATAATGACTCGATACGCAAACTGTATGATTTTGGGTAGCGTTCGAACGACACCCGTGACGATGTTACCCGGATGTAACGCCAACGCTCGCACACCCTTGCTTCGTACACGCTTATCGAGCGCACGCACGAACAACACTTCCGCGAGTTTACTCGAAGCATACGCCGCCTGAGAACCATACGCGCGTGAACTGAAGTCCATATCGTCTAAATCTAATCCAGGGCACAACTCATGCAGTTTACTACTCACGAAAACCACGCGAGCATCGCCAGTCTCTGCGCCGCTCGCCGACATCTTCTTCAACAAGAGTAGCGACAACAACGCCGGCGCCAAGAAATTCGACTGTAAATGCTGCTCACGTCCATCTTTGCTCCTCACATACGCACCAGACATGTCAAATATCCCAGCATTATTAATTAACACGTCCAATCGCGCCTCGCTCGATATAAATTCTGCAGCAAACGCGCGCACGCTCGCCAGCTCACCCAAATCCAACGCCATCACTCGACAGTCTGGCTTTTTCTTCCCAAACGCCACGCACTGCGCCGTCCACTCATCGACGAGATCGTGCGCCTTGTACAACGTCCGACATGCTAAAATCACGCGCGCACCGCGCATGGCGAGCGCGCGCGCGGTGGTGATACCGATTCCACTCGTCGACCCGGTGACGATTATCGTCTTACCAGTCAAGTCGCCGTGGATGATGTTGTCGGCCCGAGACGGAAGCGCGCGACAGTGGTAGCGCTGCAGCAGCACGTCATCGACGACATCGAGTAACCGCCGAGCGTGGGCGAACATGGGCGGCGACGCGCAGACGTGGCGAGGACTGCGGCAGAGTGGGACCGCGGGTAGTTGAGAAAATAAGAAAGATGAAGATGAAGTCAAAAGGAGACGATAACATAATTACATGCCATGTTTGTTTGTGTATTCATCGTATTTGATGAAAGACGGGAGTATTAAACAGCCATTTTCATCTCAATCTTCGGATGAGGGTCGTAGCCGATGATTTCAAAGTCTTCGAACGTAAAGGAGTCGATATCCTTCTTGTCAGGATTGATTTTCAAAATTGGAAACGGACGCGGCTCGCACACGAGTTGCTTCTCGAGCGGCTCGACGTGGTTGGAGTACACGTGCGTGTCTCCACACACGTGCACGAAATCACCGGGTTTCAAGTCGCACACTTGGGCAATCATGCACGTCAAGAGAGAATACGACGCAATGTTGAAAGGGACGCCGAGACCCATGTCGCACGAACGCTGGTACATTTGGCAGCTCAATTCGCCGTTCGCGACATAGAACTGGCAAAACATGTGGCACGGCGGCAAAGCCATTTCCTTCAACGCCGCGGGGTTCCAAGCGGTGAGCAAAATACGACGGTCCGTGGGGTTGTTCTTAATCTTATGGATCACTTCTGCGAGTTGATCGACACCCTTGCCTTGATAGTCGGCGTGCATGTCGGTGTACTCGGCTCCAAAGTGTCTCCATTGGAAACCGTAAACTGGACCTAAATCCCCAACTTCGCGCTGAGTCAAGCCAATCGAATCCAAGTATTCTCGACTTCCGTTGCCTTCCCAAATATTGATTTTCTTTTCCGCCAACTTGTTGGCGTTTGTTTCGCCGGCGACGAACCACAACAATTCCTCCGCGACACCGCGCCAGAACACACGCTTCGTCGTGAGAAGCGGGAACGAGCGACGAAGATCGAAGCGCATTTGGTTACCGAACGTAGAAATCGTGCCCGTACCAGTACGGTCACCCTTCACCGCGCCCTGGTCGATGATTTCGCGAATCATTTCCAAATATTGCAACTCTTCGTGCTTAGTCGAGCACCCGGCGGGCAAGAGCTCATCGGCTTTCGGGCGGAACTTGCCCGATTCCGCGTCGGCGGCGACGTACGTAAGAAATTGATACCTAGCATTCTTTTCCGTAATCGGCTTGGACGACGCATAAAGCTTAAACTTTGTGGTATCGATCTTCGGGATGAAGGCGTCGCATTCAAACTCGCCTTCAATTTCAGTCAAGTGCACCGCTTCGCACTTATCGCTCTTCAACGCCTCCTCGTAGATTTGCGCACCACCAATAACGAATGCTTTTTCAACCTTCACCTCGCTCGACGCAATCGCACTTAACGCGTCATCAATCGACTTGCGCACCAGCACGCCCTCCGGCAACGTCTGACTTCCCTGCCCGGCGTTCTCGTCGTTCGCCTCCACGAGAGTCCCACCGCGCGAAAGCACGATATTCAATCGCCCCGGCAACGGTCGAAACTTCCCCGGAATCGATTCCCACGTCTTCCGACCCATGATCACCGCGTTCACCCCATCGCCCTCGCGCGTTTCGCTCGTCAATTGTTTAAAATACGCCATATCCTTGGACAACCGCCACGGCAACGCATTCTCCTTCCCAATCCCGCCCTCCGCGGTCGCCGCGACGACGACTTGAAACCCACCACCGCTCATCATCGCCGTCGTCGTCGTCGTCGTTGTCGTCGTAAACCCTCTCGCGCGCGTAAAACTCTCGCCCCAACGCGCGCGCACCAATCGATGGTGATGACGCGGCTGCAGCGGATGCGGTTGGCTCCCACTCACCAACGCGCGCGTCACGTGTCGTGCGAGCGCGCGCGTCGTCCTCGTCGTTATCGTACTCGTCGTCGTCGCACCACTACAAACACCGACCGTGATCGTCGTCGTCGTCGTCGTCGTCGTCAACCTCTGTCGACAGCTCGCGGCGTTTGAATGATGCGATTCAAAATTTCATGGGCGTCCGTTTTGTACACTATGATACAGCTCCAATGACCTACGGATGACGCATTCGCGCGCCACTCAACGCCGCGCCTCGCTCGCGTCGACATGCAGAACGTGCCGCCACCGCCGCCTGGGGCGGCGCAGGGCGCGCGCGCGCCCGCGCACGCGGTGCCCGGCGCGCTGGCGGGCGCACCGCCGACGCTGGCGGCGCACGGAGGCGCGGGATTCGGAGGAGGGCTGGCGGTCGCGCCGCAGTTTGGCGTGCTCCACGCGCCGATTCGCGGCGGCGGTGGGGGGTTTGCTGGCGGTGGGGCGCCGCCGATGATGATGGGTGGTGGTGGCGCGCCGCCGCCGATGATGATGCGCGGTGCGCCGCCGATGATGGCGATGGGTGGACCAGGGGCGATGATGATGCCGCCGGTGGGCATGGGCGGGCGGCCGATTCCGGGGCAGTTTCGTGGGATGGCGATCACGCATCCGAGTGGATTATCGCCGGATTTGTTGCCGTTGTTTATGCCACGACCGCCGTTGAAGTGGCTGCCGCCGCCGGCGAAGATGCGGAAGACGCAAGCGTTGAGCGGCGTCGCGGCGGTGGCGAAGACGGCGTTTGAAGACTCAACAAAGGCAAAGACAAAGACAAAGCGTGGTGCGAAGAAGAAGGCTGGTGATGAGGACGAAGATGAGGGTGAAATCGACGAGGGTGATGGTACGCGCAAGCCGAGTGGGGTGTTCGTGCGCGTGAGTAAAGAGGAGAAATTACGCGTCAAGGCGGAGGCTACGGCGCAAAAATCTCGCGCGCTGGTCGACGCCGCTTTGAAAGATTGGAATCCGAAGGACGATCCAAACGCCACGAGCGATCCTTACCGCACATTGTTCGTCGGACGACTTTCTTATGAAGTCAGTGAAGATGACTTGCGTCGCGAGTTTGAGCATTACGGCGCGGTGAGCTCGGTGCGTCTCGTGCGCGACGCCAAGGACGCCTCCAAGCCGCGCGGTTACGCGTTCGTCGAATTCGAACGCGAAGGCGACATGAAGGCAGCCTATCGCGGTATGGATGGCCGAAGAATCGATGATCGACGCGTCGTCGTCGACGTCGAGCGCGGTCGCACGTCTGACGACTGGCGCCCAAGACGTTTGGGTGGCGGTCTCGGTCGCACTCGCGCGGGCGGAAGGAAGGACAACGTCGTCGCGCCCGGACGCGAGCGGGCTCGCGATGAAAGACGCGGTGGTGGCGACGATAGGCGCGTCGACGATAGACGATACGACGATAGACGATACGACGATAGACGATACGACGATAGACGGTACGAAGACAGAGGCGGTCGAGACCGCGCGCGTTCAAGAGACGCACCGCGACGGTCTCGTTCTCCTCCGCGAGCGCGATCTCCTCCTCGAGCGCCGGCACCACCGCCCCCGCCCCGTTCGCCTTCGGAAGAGGAAGAAGGAGAGGTGGGCGAGCTCGCGCCTCCGCCGCCCGTCGATGATAGAAAACGCGATCGTCGCGATAGAAGCCGTTCGCGTTCGCGCTCTCCGCCTCGAGCGGGGTATAGAGATGATTCGCGTGACCGTAAACGCTACCGCGACGATCGGAGTCGATCTCGTTCTCGAGAGCGTCGGTACCGTCGATAGAATCCATCACGAGTTGGCTTTGGAATTGTAACTTACGTATAACTTTTCAAAATTGGCCGCATAGTGTGCCCACATGGTGTGACTAAAGTGTTAATATAAGCTTGCGCTTTTTTCGAGACGTCTCTTTGAAAACAGTCGCGAAAAGTCGCCAAATCCATTCGTCGGGCCAGCGGCGGCGAGCAGTGCCACGAAGAGTACAACGCTGACGAAGGATGAATAAATGCTCGAAAGCACGGTGACGACGCCAAACTTTGTAAAGAACACAATCGTGGCATTCAATAAGAACAACGCCGCAATTAGTGTCGTGAACGCGGCGCTCAATACTGGAAATCCCATCGTCGCCATGGCGTGTCTCGCGCTCTCTTCGCGCGTCGCTCCTGATTGCCTCGCGGCGTGCGCGTACGCGTGCCCGATGTGAATCACGTAATCGACGGACAAGCCAATCAAGATGACGAGACAGATACCTTCGAGGAATCCGAGAGTCCATCCAAGAGACACAATCGAGCTCACGACGACAACCAAGATGGTGAGAATGGCGAAAATCGAATAGAGCATGATGACAACATTTTGCGTGGAGACGAGCGTCGTGACGGCGCTGATTCCGAGCGTGGTTGCCGCGGCGACGTAGGCGCCATCGCGCATAGCGGTGACAGTATCCATCCATAGCCACGCTTCAGAGGCTTGATATCCATTCTTGAGCCCGTCAGGTGCGCTCGCCATTTGTTCGGTCACGTAGGCTTCCCATGCTTTGTACGACGTTTCAAGGTTGCCGACGGGCGCCGTCCAGAGTACATCCGTACCAAATTGAAAGCCGATGATTTTCAACTTTCTGGTCCCTGAAGAATCATAATAGAACGCCGAGGTCAACGGTTGTTGAGCATTGTAGTATGATGTGGCAGTGGCGAACAAGTACAAGCATTCGTAGAAGGAGCCGGGGGCGATGGGTAACGCCGCCGCGTTGGCGCCGGCGCTCGTGAGGCAATGCGTCGTGAAGTCTGTCACTTGTCCTGAGGTGGCGATGAGGGCATTTTGGGTGCCAAGCCACGAGTCAAATGCAGTCATCCAGCAGTTCATGCCGTTTTCATACGCCATGTTCGATTGAGTATCCGTGCAAAAGGTTTTCAACCAGTTTTGTGCTTCCGCCGACGTTAAATCGAGCGTGGTGTCGTATTCGATGGTGGTCTTCGAATCAGGATCGAGCTGATCGCCATTATCTACGGCTTTCACGCCCCACACAACATCCACCCATACTTGAGATTCAGTCGAGCTCTTGAACACGCTTCGAGTGTAATAGGAGAACTTGGTGAGCATATTGGAATCGGGTAAGAGTTGGACTTCAGAATCAGACGGCGTGTCGAGTTGCAACGCGCCATACATACCTCCAGAGAAAATACCACAGAGCACGAGTACGAGTGGCCAACGAATCTTGTTCACAATTGGGAACACTTTTTCTCCGAGAATTCTTTCTTCGATTGAGCGAGTGTCACGTTTGGAGTCAATCACGTCTCCTTCTTTCACCGCAGGTTTGCCCGCGGAGGCTGCGCTTTTATTAGCGCGATGTCTGCGAATCGATCCCCAGAAATCGAGAACCCAAGAACCAACGCTGTTCTTACCAGAAATATCGTGCTTGATGACGCGATCGTGCTGCCACGCGAGAAGAGCAGCAAAAATCGTAATGTCGTACAAGTAATCGAACAACACCATGCCGCCCATGAAGATGGCGAAGACGCGAATCGGGGCGATGGGCGTGATAGCGTTGGAGAAGAACGCGGCTGACGTCGTGAGACTCGTCAATAACATCGCCCAGCATGAGTCCCAGTAGCATCGCTCGGCGACTGTTCTTGAGTTTGCGCCAGGTAAGCAACGACACTTGGCCATCATCCATTTGTCGTACATGACGAAACAGTCGTCGGCGCCAATTCCGGCGATGACAAAGAGGCCGATGAAGTTTAGAAATGGGAAAAACGAAATCCCGCACAGCGCACCAGTCAAGAACAGGGCCGACGGGAAAGCCATGATAATTTGCACCACGCCACCCAGCGTCAGCAACACCGACCCGGTGTGGAGCCACATAAGAACCAAGATGACGACGATGGCGCTCGCCGCCAACGCCATGTCTTCTATGAGCATTTCGTCGACGACTTCTTCGCGAACGCTGTTGTCGTCGAAATCCCACGCCACGGTGAAATACTCACTCGAAGACGATGCAGAGCTTGATTCGTACACACCCTTCCAAAAGTTAATTCCACCAGACCACTTGTTTTTGTTTGGAAGATAACCCCTAGTGTACGACAAGTCGTCGACGCCGCCCACACCAAAAAACGTATCCAACGCCGCGGTTTGGTACGACAACGATGCGTCGGTAGAGCACACGAAATTGTCGTCAGCCGCCCTACCCGTAGCACACGCCACGAGGCTCGCCTTCGCCGTGGCCAACTCCGCTTGAAGTGCCGCGTTCGTTCGATAATCATTGCAGCTTGTGTACCCCTTCGTCGAATAAAAGTACGTCGCGTACGAGTACGCACGTTGGCACCGCGCGTAATCATCCGCGTTGTATAGGTTCGTTGACGTGACCGAATTCGATTCCCACCACTTCCACGCCTCGCCCGTGTTCTCGCCCGTGGGTAACGGCAACGTACACGAATCATCCCGCGCGCAGTACTTCGAGTATCCGCTCGCCGCCATGATGACGTCCTCGAAGAATTCGCACGCATCCGCCATGGCGTTCGGGGACAACAAATCCACCCCCGCCTTCGCCGCGAAAATCACATTCAAGTTCCCGCTACTCGACGTAAACGTCGTATCGCTCCCATCTTGCACCGCACACGTCGTCGTCGCCGTCGATTGCAACAAAGAACGACGCTTTGGGGCATCGGAAACCTCGTCTGGTTGCCCCCCCCGCGCCAACAACCGCCGTCGCATGCGCCGCCTCCTATCCGCCGGCTCCCCAGCACTCATCGACGACTCCTGATACACCCCCAACGGCGCGTACGCATTCGCAATCGCCGTCCCGCGCGTCTCCCACCCTTCCGTGTTAATCTCCAGCCCCGCCACGGCGTACCCGACACCCCCGAACGCGAATGCGCACACCAACGTCACGCAGCACGTCACGCACGGCCATCGCGTGATGGCGGTCAGCACGCAGTTCGACGCCTTGTTGGACGCACGCGGTGAATCCGACGACGAATCCAACGACGTCGTCGTCGTCGTCGTCGCCATCGCGACGCCCAAGTCGGTCGGCGGCGTCTGGCGCGCGACGGCGCGCGACGCTTCGCGCGCCACGAAACGTCACACTGACGTGGATATCATACACGTGTACGGATTTTATTGACGTGGCACCACGTGTACGGGTTTTACTTTTTCGTTGTGGCCATCGTCGCGTCGTGATTGCGCGTCGCGATTGCGCGTCGCGCGCGTGTTTCGGTGCGTATATCGTCGTCGCGCGCGCGCGGTGTGCGTGCGAGATGGAGGTGATGACGATAGCTTCGTGGTAAAAGGTCCGATGCGCGTGTATACACGGTTCAGCAGTCGTGGTTTTACGACGAATGATGACGATGCGATTCGCGGTGGTTGGGCGCTGGCGCGCGTGGGTCGTATGCGGTGTTTTCGTGCGCGGTTGCGCGCGCGTGAGGCGCTGGTGATGCGTGAACATGTCGCGCTTGCGCGCACGCGGTGAAGACGCGCGTCGGTGACACGGCTGCGGCACTGGTGAGCGATGCAGTGTTCGTGAAAGGCTCGACGCGAGATTGTTTGCGTTCGCGAGAGGCGACGATTCGTCGCGCGCCGCTTTAAGATACGCGTCGGGCGCTTTATATTCGTGCGCTTCGACGTCACAAGGGCGGTGTATATATATAGATAAGTCTTCGCGGTGTGCGCGCGAGTGGTCGTGTTGTCGGCGTTTCTGTGCGCGCGACCGTGCCGAGCGTCGTATTCGGGAACTCGCGTCGGCGTCGGCGTTCTCGCGGCGAACCGCATTCGCTCTTTCATCGTTTTCGCGCGACCGAACCGTATCGCGCCGGTGACGAACCATAACGTATACAAAGTCTGATCCATCACTCACGTGTGAGAATCGCACACGCACACACACGCGCACGCACACGATGTATCGCACTCGATGTATTTATTGTTTGACAAAGACTGACTGCCAAAAAACGCACCCGCAGATGACTTTCAGCCAGGCGCGCGTCGGAGGAGACGTGGAGCCATTCTGGCGGCGGTTCAACACCGAGGCGTGGGAACCCGAATGGCGATCGCTCGTGGATGTTTTAGACCGCGAGCACGTATCAGTGAGCGTTCGAGCCGCGGTGGAGCGTTTGAACGCCGGGTTAGCGAGCGAAGACGAGCGCGAACGGCTCGCCGTCATGGCGGAGTGGGTAGAGTATTTAGATGACACGGCGACGCACGAGGACGCCACGAGGGCGTGCTCGACGCTTGAAAGTGCGTTACAAGTTGGCGAAAGTGACGTGATCGATAAACTCGTGAGTATCGCGTGTGATGATAAAGCGACGCACAGTAACGAGTCGCGGCTGCGCGCGCTGGAATTGATGCGAGGCGTCGCCATTCACGCGCCCGCGTTGCGTTCAAATCTCGTCGGTGAGCACATGGAGACGTTACTCGGACGGTTACGAGATGACGACACGCCGTCCAGTGTTAAAGGGTACGTCTTGGAGTTACTTCTTGCCGTCGTCGCCGACGATCAAGAGTACCAGCGCGATTTCATGCGTAGAAACGGTATAAGCACGACGTGCTCTGTATACGCGAAGAGTCGAAACGTCGACGTCGAGTTGTGTGAGCGTGCGAGCGTGTTTATTGGCGTCTTTGTCGGTGTCGTGCTTCCAAACGGCTCGTCCATGGCGCTGTCCGATGCGCTCATCGCGGATGCGATGGTATCCATCGAAGACGCCATCGGCGCCGAGGAGAGAGACGCCGTCGTGGAGCGTGGAAAGCGCGCCGCCGAAACGTCGATTATATAGGAGGTTAGGAGTCGCTTAGAGAGTCGCTTAGAGTTGGCGTTGTAATGTAATTGAGTTAGTATATACAAGCAAAGTCTCGCGCCGGCTTCGATGCGTGACTTGATGAGGAATTTATGTCGCTCGCGCGCGCGTGTCTTTCGTTTTTTCGTTTATTCTTCGGCGTCTTCATCCGTGCTCGGGTAGACAATTTCGCAATCGTCATCCATGATTTCGCACGCAGTGACGGGGTTGGTCACGTCATCGTTCAATTCCGAACCCATCTTACTCTTCAGCTGTTGTCTCTTGCTCAGCGGTCCAAAGTTGGCCGTCTTCAACGTGTAGTTTTCGTTGATTTCGTTGAAGAGCGACTCGGACATGTTCATGTCGGTCACTTCGCACTCGACGTCAACGAGCACGCAGTGAGATTCTTCTTGCAACCACGCACGCTCGTGTACGATGTGCTTGATGGATGCGCCAACCTTGGCAATCTTGTTGCACAAACCGGCGATGCCTCCCGGTCGATCGGGGACGACGCACGAGAACCGAACGAGACGTCCGTCGGCAACCAAACCACGTTCCAAGACATATCCGAGCGTGCTGGTATCAATGTTACCGCCACACATGGCCACAACGACCGTCTTGCCTTGAAGTTCCGGAAGCTTACCTGCCAAGCACGCAGCCAAACCGGAGATACCCGCGCCTTCTTGAATGAGCTTTTCATTCTCGAGCAAACGAAGCATGGCGACGGCGATGTCAGACTCGGACACCAAAACAACCTTATCGATCAAGTCCTTGACGGTTTGGAACGATCGCGGTCCGACGGTAGGGACGGCAAGACCATCCGCCAACGTTGCGGTCGTCGGCGCCTTGACTGGCTCACCCGCGGCGAGCGCCATGGACATGGATGCGCAGCGCTCCGGTTCGACGCCGATGACCAAACAGTTCGGCTTCAATTGCTTAATCGCCAAAGCCACGCCCGCGATTAAACCACCACCACCAACGGGGATTACCACCGCATCGGCATTACGTACGTCCTCTAACATCTCAATCCCAACAGACCCTGCGCCCGAAATGATTTCAAAGTCGTCGAAACCGTTGATGTACTTCAACCCCTCCTTCGTGACGTACGTCGCGTGCGCGTGCGCCGCAGCATCCGCAATCGTATCCCCTTCTAAAATCACTCTCGCACCAAGTTTTCGGCACTTGGTAATCTTCGTCAACGGCGCAATCGACGGCATAATCACCGTCACAGGAATGTTTAACAACTTGCCGTGATACGCCAACGCCAACGCGTGATTCCCGGCGCTCGCCGCGATCACCCCTCGCGCTCTCTGCTCCGCATCGAGCGCCAAAAGCGCATTCCGCGCCCCACGTTCCTTAAAACTCCCAGTAAACTGCTCCCATTCATGTTTCAAGTGCAAATTCATCCCCGTTTGCTCGCTCAACGCCGCGCTGTGCGTGCATCGACTGCGCACCACCCCTTCCGTCACGCGCTCGTACGCCGCGCGCACGTGCTCGTACGACGGCACCTCGAGCCCCGCCGCGACGCGCGCACCGGGACGAGGAATCACCGTATCCACCTGTATCGCCCCCCGCACGCGCATCGCGCGTCGACCGCGCGAGGCAGACGCGCACGTCGGTTCGCGACCGCGGCATGGGGTGCCGCGCATCGCGTGGCGCGCATTCGCGCGCGAATGCGCCGACGTCGTCGTCGTCGTCGACGCGCTCAGGGCGAGAGACATGATCGCGGTGGCGGTCGTGCGCGCGTGTGTGCGTGTGCGCGCGCGAGGCGGAAGGCGGCGCGGGAATGGCGCGCGACGACGGCGATCGCGCGTGAAAAGTGGATAAATCAGACCCCCCCCTGGACCGGCACTTCTGGGTGTTTCGTGGACCGTTGGGGTGGAATTCGAACCGACACTTTGGGGTAGGGTCGTGATTGGTCGATTGGGGGGGGGGGGGGGGCGGGTGGGTTTCCGGGTG
>Ga0222715_10002454_pt1 | contig 16959 bp, 22 predicted proteins | sample C33_9DmetaG_FD_165056 | JGI IMG/M metagenome (GOLD analysis project Ga0222715, IMG submission 165056) | Estuarine water microbial communities from San Francisco Bay, California, United States - C33_9D | ecosystem: Environmental > Aquatic > Marine > Unclassified | place: USA: California... | reverse complement strand
TGTCACATCCATGACACTCATTTCATCGTCCGATGCGATGTTATAGACTTCACCCGTCTTTCCCTTTTTCCACACAATATCGACGGCGTCAACCACGTCGTCGACGTGCATGAAAGCTCGACGAATACTGGCACTGTTCGTTCCATGAATCGTACACTTTTTATCATTTTTTATCAATCGTACAAATTTCGGAATGAGTTTTTCTGGATATTGATTTGGACCATAGACATTATTGCATCGTAATATTTTGATATTCATATTGAATGACTCTTTGTATGAATTGACAATCATCTCAGCCGCCGCCTTAGACGCTGCGTATGGATTCGTGGGTCGTAAGACACCTGTATCCTCTGTGAATGGTTCGTCAGTCTTGGACTCGCCGTACACTTCATCAGTGCTAAAGTGAATAAATTCAACATTGGGTATGTGTCGTCGACATATTTCGATGAGTGCGTGTGTACCGTATGCATTTTCAAATGTAAACCCGAGTGGACTCGTAAAAGAATTATCGACGTGACTTTGCGCCGCAAAATGAAATACATAATCAAATGCGTGTTCTTTAACAATCCGCTCTATGAGACCAACACTACACAAATTCCCCTGAATAAAGGTGGCGACACCGGGTTTTACATTCTCTTTATTTGAACAATAATCGAGCTTATCCACATTGACAAACTCGATATCCGGGTATCGTTCTTTCATGGTATTCAAAAAGTTGGATGCGATAAATCCACACCCTCCAGTGACTAATGCTTTAGGCATTTACTTTAGTATCGGCAAATGTTTTAAGTAAATTACACACACGATCGACATCTTCAATCGTAAGACCGTGATGGGCGCCTAACAAGAAGCCATCACGCATGATGGTGTCTGCATTCTCAAAATCACCCAAATAGTCTCGGAACGCTGGGTGTCTCGTGATGTTGCCCGCAAACGTGACTCGAGTTTGCACGTCGTTTTCTTCGAGAAAGTTGACGAGTTCAAGTCTGTGTGGACATTGAAGAGGAATCGCGAGCCAATTCGGTGTGACTGAATCATCTGGGAGTGTGTAGTACGAACAATCCTTAAGATTTTCCAAATAGCGTTCAATCATCTGACGTCTCGTCGCGAGGAAACCCTCCAACTTATCCAATTGGACGAGACCAAAGGCGGCGTTCATTTCACACGCCTTGAGATGGTAGCCGGCGACACCATAGAGAAACTTCCAGTCATATGGGATTCCATCGACGGAGTGATTAAACCGTTCACTGGGTTCCTCGATATTGTCCCCAATACGACCCCAATCGCGGAACATGAGTGCGCGTTTGAGATGCGCATCATCATTGAACATCACCATACCTCCAACACCACCCGCGGTGATGACGTGACTCGCATAGAAACTTGTCGTAGAAATATCGGTACACGCATTCTTCGTGATGGTATCCGCAGAGTCTTCAAAGAGGATCACCCCCGGGAAGGCGTCACGAATAGCTTGCCAATCCGGGACATTCCCAATGAGGTTTGGTAACAAGATACACTTGGTTTGGGGTGTGACCACCTTTTTGAGATCCTCAACACTCGGAACATACGTGTTGAGACCCACATCACAAAATACGGGCGTAAGACCGAGCTGTAGAAGGGGTGCCACAGTCGTAGAGAATCCACACGCCGGGGTCACGATCTCGCTCCCCTTGGGGAGGTCGAGAGCACACAATCCCAAAAGAATCGCACTACTCCCAGAGTTTACAAAAAGTCCACATCTCTTTCCGAAGAGCGCAGCAACCCGTTTCTCAAATTCCACAGAACGATCACCAAAGCCAGCGAGCCAGCCATCGCGAAGGCAAGCCTCAACGGCTTTAATTTCTTCCTCCCCATATGATTCAAATTTGTTGGGTGCATACCAGACTTTTTTGGGCATTATGATATAAAGAGTATGTTATTCTTTATATCATATGAATGTGTGTGTACTTGGATCAAATGGATTCATTGGTAAAAACCTTCTAAAAGGTACCGGATGGACGGGTGTCTCTCGTCGAGACCTTGATCTCACCAATCAATCCGATGTAGAAGCATTCTTCAAAGAACACACATTCGACGTTGTCGTACATTGCGCCGCCAGCATTGATCAACAGAACCCATCGACCACGTACACGAATATTCTCATGTTTGAAAACGTCGCACGAGTGTTCAAGGGTACGATTCTATACTTTTCAAGTGGCGCGGCGCTTCGAGGAAATCCACCGACAGACCCATACGGTCTTTCAAAGTGGATCATTGATCGACGAATAGACGCTATACCAAATGCACACTCTTTACGGATATGGGGGTGTTATGGTCCAGATGAACTCCCTACACGGTTTAGTGCGGTGTGTAAAACGGTTGGACATGTGGTCATTAAAAAAGATAAATACTTTGACTTTGTTGACGTCGAAAAAGTCAAAGATGTCGTATGGAATTACGTTCACGGTCGAATTCACGACAAAGAAATAAACATCGTAGATCCGCGAACGCGTTTACTCTCGGAATGGGCTGTATTTTTTGGTGCGACGTATGAAATTGAAGAAGACGGTCTCGATGTGCCATATGTATTAAAGATTCCAAATGAATATAGTATAAGATGAGAGTCGCGATCATAGGTACTGGGAACATAGGGACAGATCTACTCTATAAATTACTGAAAATCGACGATTGTTGTGTAATTGCATTTGTTGGTCGACGAGAATCAACAAAGACACTTCCAGACAATGTCCCATATTATTCAAATGGAATACAGTTTTTTATAGACAATCCAAAATCGTGTGACATTGTCTTTGATTGTACGGATGCCTATTCAGCTGAAAAGAATGCCGTTGTATTTATGGAACAAGACATAACAGTCATCGACATGACCCCATCGAAGATTGGTAGAATGTGTGTACCTAACGTAAACTGTGAGTGTTTACGACACACAAAAAACGTAAATATGATTACATGTGGTGGTCAGGTGTCGATCCCACTTCTAAAATATCTAACAACAAAGTGTACTATTTCATACGCGGAAGTTGTCACACAAATTTCATCGGAAAGTGCGGGTATGGCTACGAGAATTAACGTCGATAAGTATATTCAAACGACTGAGAATGCGATCCAAGTTTTAACTGGAATACGTCATTGTAAAGTCATACTTAATATTAATCCTTCACCAGAAACAGTCATGCAAACGACTCTATTTTTAAAAGCGTCGAAATCTACATTCGAGGATTTTGATACTTTTATAGATACGATGCGGTGTTATGTTAAGGGGTATACACCAGAAATACGCCCAACGTACATAACAGATGACACACTCATGGTCTCGGTAAAAGTGTATGGTTCCGAGGATTATCTATCGAAATATGCCGGAAATCTAGACGTGATTAATTGTGCAGCCATCGAAGTTGCAAAGAAAGTGTCCACCATGAGAATTAACACACACGTAACCAATGCGTACGATACCATTTTAGATATTTAAACGTATCACACAATGTATCACTAATGACGACAAATAAAGTGAGTGACGTGATCGTATCCTTTCTCTTGGAAAAGGGAATAACGACGATCTTTGGTATTATTGGTTCTGCAAATTCTCATATATATAATTCATGTGCCGAAGCTGGTATTACTATATTAAACACTCATAATGAACAGGCGGCGGTATTAGCTGCCGGTGCGTATTATAGAACGTGTGGTAAAATGGCCGTGGCTCTAGTCACGGCTGGTGGTGGTGCTACGAATGCGATAACCGGAGTTGTGAGTTTATGGGCAGATTCCACACCCACACTCATCATATCTGGACAAGAAAAGAGAGAGTACGTGGACAAACACGCACACCGAAGAATGTATGGAACACAAGGATTCGACGTCATTCATATGGTTTCAAAGACGACGAAATATGCAAAACTTGTAGAAGCTGCGGACATACATACAGAACTAGAACACGCGTATCACACAGCTCTCGATGGGCGACCAGGACCCGTGTGGTTAGATATTCCATTTGACGTACAATCGAAACATGTTCCCGTGAAATTATGGAAGCAATTACCGTTTGAAAAAGTCACACCAACGCACGAAGATATGGAGAATGTCATCAACTTAATACATCAAGCACAACGTCCAGTGATACTCGTGGGACACGGTGTCAAGCTTTCAAAATCCGAAGAACTATTTAAATCTAGAGTTGAAACGTTACACATACCAATTCTAGCTACATGGTCAGCGATAGATGTCATGGATCACGCACACCCATTATTCTTTGGAAGTCCGGGTGTCTATGGGCAACGATCTGCGAATTTTATATTTCAAAAATGCGATCTTCTCATAACGATTGGAACTCGATTGACGATACCACAAACTGGTTATGATTTCAAAGAGGTTGCGCGAAACGCCACAATCGTTATGGTCGATGTCGACGACACTGAATTCAAGGAGTTTGTTGATGTGCCCATCAAAGCTGATTGTGGTGAATTTTTGGAGAGATTAACCGGTGTTACGAGTGTGTGCGACTCGTGGATACACGAGTGTCGACGCATTCGAGACGAATTCCCAATCGTCGAAGAGAGTCACGTAGATGATGTCTTTCCAAATTCCTATAAACTGATCGATAGGATTTCGGATCATCTTAAGCCTGATCAAATCATCGTCACGGATATGGGTACCGCTTTACTTTCCGGTCATCAATCCATTCATCTCACACAGGGAATGACCATGTTTTCGTCATATGGATTGGGTGAGATGGGGTATGGATTACCTGCAGCATTCGGTGCAGCCATAGCTGGAAACGGGCGTGAAGTATTGTGTCTTAATTGTGATGGTGGTATGATGATGAACATTCAAGAATTACAAACTATCATTCAACACGGATTACGGGTCAAGATTGTCATATTTAACAATGATGGATATCTCATGATTAAACATACACAAAAAATGTTATTCGATGGAAACTATAATGCAGTTGATAAAAATACAGGTATAGTCTTACCTGATTACATGAAAGTTGCACAAGCGTTTGGGTATGAAAATTTTAGGATTAAAACATGGTCTGAGTTTGATTTCTACTTTACGCGCTTCATGGATCATGATGGTCCTGCGATCTGTGAGATATTCATGCCACCAAACCAAGACTTCTTACCCAAAGTCAAGGGTGTGTTGCAAAGTGATGGTTCTATCTTTGCACCACCCATCGAGGAAATGTCACCCATCTTACCAATGGACACGATTCAACGGGTCATGGGAGATGCGATATCCATGAAATCATCTATGATTGTTCGGACATCTGCGCAGCAATAACGTGTACGAGATCTTCTTGTCCGGCAACTAACTTTCTATTTCCAAGCTCTTCTACGAGCTTGGCAAGAGGAACTCTATACTTTCGTGAAGATTCCATAATCTTCTTTTCAAAGACAGAATGTAGTGTGTGTTTGGCGGTTAAAATATTTATAATTTTAGCGACTGGCGCCACGTAATCCAATTTTTCGATACTCTCTAAAACATTGATATTACCCGAGGGGTAAATCGTGGTCATGATTTCGAGTGGGGTATTGCCAGCTCCCGCACCAAAACCACGGACAGTGGCGTCTATAATTTCAGCCCCGTGTTCTATCGCGACCAGTGAATTTGCGACCGCGAGACCCATGTTGTTGTGTGCGTGGAAACCCAACTTTATTCCACAGTGAGATAGACGTTTAAAACAGTCTTCAACTTGTTTTGGAAAAAACGATCCAGTGGAGTCCATGATTATGACGGCAGACGCTCCGTATGATTTCATCTTTTCAACTTCGCCGACCAATACGTCTAATGAGCACGTCGCACACATCATGAGTGCGCCGTATACGGTCTTACCCTTACTCGCCAAATATTCGATGTGTGATTTTGTGATCGATGCCTCTGTACAATGCGACGCAATTCTAAATATATCAACACCCAACTTGATAGCTGGTTCTATATCGCGTTCTATTGTAGCTAATCCGGGTATGACATGAACTGATAATTTTGTATTCTTGAGGTGACTCTTTGCTAGAGATATCATTTCAGTATCGGACAACGTTGCTCGACCTATCAAAATAGATGACGCACCGAGACCATTACCGTGTCCAATCTCCATCACTGGTATATTTGATTGTTCAACAAAAGCACAATGTTTTTTGATCATATCCGGTGTGAGATTATGCGATATCGCGTGACATCCATCCCTGATTGTCAAATCGTGGTACTCTACCATTACTGTAATAAAGAATGTCCGCTTTAATTATTTACAAATGAAGATCTCGTATACAATCCAAGTGTGTAATGAATCGAGAGAACTCTTTTCATTACTGAATCTACTCACGAGACTCGTCGACACTGAAGATGAGATTAACGTGATCGTGGATTCGGCGCACACCACCGAAAAGGTCACGCTCGTATTGGAACACTTCAAGGAACGTATCAACGTGTTTCCCCGTGTCTTCGATACCTTCAAGAAGAATTTGGATTTTCACATCGAAAAGGCGACGGGTGATTACATCTTCAACATCGACGCCGATGAGATGCCACAAGAATCGCTCATTAAGATTATCAAGAAAGTGATTGAAGAAACAGATGCCGAAATCATCACCATTCCGCGTATCAACATTCACCCCGACATCACCGAGGAAGAAGCGACACAGTTTGGATTCAACGTGAACGAAGCTGGATTTATCAATTGGCCAGACTACCAAACTCGCATTTATAAGAAGTGTGATCACGTGTATTGGACCGATGAACTTCACACGAAATTGACCGGCTCCAACAAGATTGTGGCTGTCAAAGCCCTCGCGTCCGTTGCTTTGTGGCACATCAAGTCCATGGACAAACAAAAGAGTCGATGGAAGAAGAATGTCGATGGTGATTACGACATCACTGCACCGTCATCGACAGAATTATATGATTTATTAATGTAATTAAAAGCGTAGAAACACATATAGATATATGTTTGTTGTCGTCACAGCGCATGACAAATATTACCAACCACTCGCCGATTGGACGCTCACGAAGAACAAATTAAACTATTGTCTAAAGCATGGATATAAATTACATTACTCAAATGATTGTGGTGCAGCCGCGAGTGGAAAGCCGATCATGGCTAAACTTCCACCCATTCCAGATACACATACCCCGTGTGGATGGGGTAAGATATTCGTGATTAAGGAAGCGATGGATAAGTTTCCAGATGCTGAATGGATTTTCAATACAGATTGCGATACCATGATTACGAATATGGACACCAAATTGGAAGATATTGTCAACAAGTACGCCACAGATAACATACATCTACTCATTCCGGCAGATTGTAATGGCATTAATTGTGGAAATATGTTTATTCGCAATTCCCAGATTGGCCGCGCGTTCCTCGATACTATCATCGCCGGTATGCCTTTGTATCGACATTGGTATATGTTTGAAAATCAACTCATCCAGGATTTATTGGTGGGTACACATCTTGAAGAAACAGGCGTCATGCCCGGTGGGACATTTTGGTCGAGAGTTGGTAAAGTTTTGCCACAACGCGTTATGAATTCATATGATTATACCACATTACCTCGTCTCAAAGACCGTCCGGATTATAATGATATTCTCGGAACGGATGGACAGTGGCAAGATGGTGATTTTGTGATTCAGTGGCCGTCGACAGATCTCGAATATCGTATTAAAGCAGCTAAAGATATGCACGCTAAAATGAGTACATGATCGTCGTGACGAGTCTTCACGATGAAGCGTTTGAACCACTCGCAGAGTGGACGCTTCATAAAAACAAAAAACTATATTGCGAGAAGCACGGATATACACTTCACTATGCGACAGATGGTGGAGATGCGGTAAGTGGTTTGAAAATGATGGCGGTGAAGAATCCACCAGTACCTGACACACATGTTGCATTGGGATGGGGTAAGATTTATCTCATGAAAGATGCGATGTATAAGTTTCCAGATGCGGAATGGATCTTTAATGCGGATTGTGATACCATGATTACGAATATGGAAATCAAACTCGAGGACATCGTCAGGGACTACACACATTCAAACACACATATACTCGTCCCATCCGACTGTCACGGTATAAATTGTGGTGTCATGATGGTGCGAAACTCTCCTATTGGGCGCGCATTCTTGGATACAATCATCGTCGGAGAACCGTTATATCGTCATTGGTATCTCTATGAAAATCAACTCATCCAAGATATGTTGGTCGGGACATATATTTGGGATGGTAATGTTAAATCTGGAGGATCGTGTTGGTCGGATGTCAGTAATGTTCTTCGTCAACGAGTCATGAATTCGTATGATTATTCAAACGCACCCCTTCTCAAAGATCGTCCAGATTATAACGATATATGGGGTGAAAGTGGACAGTGGCAGGATGGAGACTTTATGATACAGTGGCCAGCCATGAATCTTGAATATCGAATTAACGCTGCTAAAGAATTACACGCAAAGTTGTCCAATGGAGAATCACGCGGAAATTAAGGACCTCTGTGATGATTTGGACGTTCGTATAGATCACATATGTAATGACATACGTCAAGTTCCTGTCTATTATGAACTCATTGATCAATGTTATGACATTGATCGACAAATCAAAGAGGTCTATGAATGGTACGATACATGGAAAGAATTCTTGAAACAATACGAATGCGAACGTATAATCGCGCATGAAAAATTAAAAAAACTTAACGAGCGTAGTAAACTACTCAATAACGCTATTCAGAATATTAAATCACAAGCATCTTCTCGTGACCGACGCGCAGTTTCGTATTCACAACTACACGATAACCTGCATCTTTGAGATTTTTACAAAACGCCACATCCTCTGAGCACATATCACGCAATAATTTGCCATCTTCAGCTTCTATCTCGATGAGAGGATAGCTAAAGTATGGATACTTTAGATTTTCTATGACACCTTTTCGACACGCGAAGAAACCCATGCCATTGTACGCGACGGTCATGTACTGATCACTCGCATCCACATCTTCCTGTGTGAGAAATTGAAACGAACCCGTCTTCTTGAAATAGTCAATGTTCCAATCCTTCACAGCGGCGAAATGTTTCATATCAGCCATTCGATAAAGCCCGGAGACCACTGGGTACTTTTTCGTATCCTCAATGAGTTCGATGACTTGTTCCGGTGTGAACACGATGTCACTGTCCAAAGTCATCCAAACGTCATAATCAACTTTTCCATCAAACGGAACTTGTGAGGCACCACGGAGTACATCGAGTCCGAGTGTTTTCATTCGCGAGAATGGAACGAAACTACTGAATTCGTTTACCATGATGAGTTGATATCCACGGCGCGTGAGCTCCATGAGTGTCTGAGACCATTGTACTAGAAAAGTGCCGGAAAATTCACGACCGGGAAGACCAACAATAATCTTCATATGAATTTATGCGTTTAATACTTTAAGTACTTCATATACCGCTGGGTGTCTCACGATATCCTCCTCATCCATCTCAACATGTTCTATATATTCGAGATCCATACCATTCAATTTGTAAATGAGTTCAGCGAGTCCGTTGTGTTCACCGAGATCGGACTGTTCGAGATCTCCGGTGACGATGAGCTTTGTGTTTTCACCGAGGCGAGTGAGAAGCATCTTCATTTGATTGGGTGTGCTGTTTTGCATCTCATCAGCGATGATGATTGTATTGTCAAATGTACGACCTCTCATGTATCCCAAGGGCTCGATTGTCACACATCGATCGATTTGACTGTGAGAGAGGTATTTTTCAAAAATGTCAAATGCCGGCTTTGTCCACGGTTCCATCTTTTTATCTATATCCCCTGGTAGATATCCCATGTCTTCATCCGCTGCGACGATTGGTCGCGTGAGAATAGTCTTCCCCCTCGCGGATTTACTGATATGCTCCAGTGCAATCTGACACGCCATCATTGTTTTACCAGTCCCGGCCGGCCCAGTTGCGATGATGATAGGTTTCCGAGACCTAAGTGCCAACATATATCTACATTGTCCCGAGGTCTTCGGGAACTCCATGTGATATAATTAAAGTTTTTTTCCTTAATTACATTAGGATGTTGAAGTACACGTTTATTAAAATGATACCAGTAGATTCATATTTGACAGTCGTTGATCCAAATAAGAAGTCTAGGTTTGTCTGTTTTAGTAACCAACAGACGGCTGATGTTTTCGTTGATTACATTACAAAATTTAGATCCACCCATGGGTTCTGGCCAACTATGGACATGTCGGATAGAATGGTGAAAGTGAAGAGCCTGGTTGGTATAAAAAAACGAACACCTGAAGATCTCAAAAAGTACATAGGATATGATATGTTTGACTACGAAACTATCGACAAAATGGCGAAAACAACGAATATATCCTTCATCCACATTACAAACTTTTCTCATCTACCAGATGGACCAGAACAACAAATCATCACCTTCTCGGGTCAAGAGTGGGATGGTCAAGCCGATGATTTGGCGTATAGGGATCTTTTGGAGTTTAACTTAAAAGTAAAATAACATGTATATGAAATGTGTGGAATCGTCACCATATTTGGCGAAGTGAGAGAAGTCCCTTTAGGTCTTCTCTCACATCGCGGACCCGATGATTTTCGAAGCGAAACGCTCGGTAAATGTCGGATGGACTTTTACAGACTCGCCATTAACGATACATCGGCTGCCGGGATGCAACCATTTAAACACCCAAAACGAATGCTCATGTGTAATGGCGAAATATATAATCACCGCTCGTTTCGAACTGGTGAAGAGAAGAGCAAGAGTGATTGTGAAGTCTTATTGAATCTCGTGTACACGATGGGAATAGAAAACACCGTCAAATCAATCAACGGTGATTTTGCCATGGTGTATACGGATGGAAATCGCATCGTCGCGGCCCGTGATCCCGTAGGTGTGCGTCCCATGTTTTACACGCGATACGCCAAAGACTCTATCGCGTTTGCGAGTGAAGCCAAGGCGCTCATGTTTTTAGGTACTCGCATCGATATATTTCCACCGGGTCACTTTTATGATTCGTACGTGAATGATTTCATGTGCTATCACACTGGATACTGGAACATATACAAATTTAGCGGTTCGAAGAATCTCGAAAGGATTCGTCACGCGCTTGAAGACGCTGTCCACATTCGTCTCGACAACACCGACCGTGAGATTGGCTTTCTTTTGTCGGGTGGTCTCGATAGCAGTCTCATCGCGGCGATCGCATCTCGAAAGATTGGTCAGATTCGCACGTTTTCCATCGGACTCGAAGGAAGTCCGGATTTACTCGCGGCGCAAAAGGTATCGCGGTATTTGGCGACCGATCATACCGAGGTGACGTTTACCGTTGAAGAAGGCATTCGATCGATCCGAGACGTCATTCAAAGTCTTGAGTCGTACGACACCACGACCGTGCGCGCGTCCACACCCATGTGGTTACTGTGCAAATTCATCAAAGAGAATACAAATTGTCGGTATATTTTCTCGGGTGAGGGAAGCGATGAAATTCTCGGTGGATACTTGTACTTTCACAAGGCACCAAGCGTCGAAGAGTTTGCGTGTGAAAACATGCGTCGTCTCAAACTCATTCATCAGTTTGACGGACTTCGTGCGGATCGATGTGCGGGTGCGCACGGTCTCGATCTCATCGTACCATTTTTGGATAAGAATTTTATCAATTGCTGCATGGAAATGAACCAGACTTTGAAGATGACGAGTCTCGAAAAGCAGATTCTCCGGGAAGCGTTCGTTGGTTATCTTCCGGATGATGTGTTATGGAGACAGAAGGATGGTATGAGCGATGCGGTCGGAACGGGATGGGTGGCTGGTATCAAAAAACACGCGGAGGCGACGACGAGTGATCGAATGTTTGAAGTCACTCGATTCATGTGTCCACACAATACACCACTCACGAAGGAAGAGGCATATTATCGAGAATTATTCTGGTCGCATTACGATTCGCGAAATGATCATTTAATATCCGAGATCTGGCGTCCAAAGTGGACGACGATCACTGATCCAAGTGCACGTCTACTTATAGAAGAAACTCATAACTAATATAAATGGCTGATTTTGTGAGATCGTTTGACTCTAAGAACGAGGCGCACGTCGCGTGGTTACGAGATGTCGGGCAGGCGATGACGAGAATAACGAATGGTGAAAAGGTGGATATTATTAAAATGGTCGACGATAATCCACTTCCAGGTGATCCAAAGGTTAAGGATGTGATGGAGTGGGCGTACATTCATTTCCAACTCGCGATGAAGTATTCGAATGCGGTGTTAAGCTGTGAGGCTTATGTTCCGACGTCCCAATAATCGATACTCTCTGACTGTAAAATCTCGTGGTTCAGAGTCTTCATCCATACGAACGAGTAGTATCGGACCAAAGACTTCCTCATCCAAAAATGGCGGTGGAAGTATGTTTTTGTTTTTTACACTCCCATTTACACTTTTCATGATCACGACGTCAAAGTCGATCCATTGTCCGATGAATGTCGCACGGCCCCCGAGAAGATTATAGATTTCATTCTTCTCAGGCGCAATGTCTAATTCGATGTCTCGTATGTCACCAATGTCTTCATAAATTATTACTGCCTTTGTCATCTTACAAGTAAATTATAAAAAAATGTTGCGATTTATTAAATGAATAACGGCAATCTCATGATTCACACCACACTCGCGGCTTTGGTGATATACTTGTCGTACTACATCATCAAGTACAAAGTGAAGGAAAACTACAAAGTATACAGGGGGGAGTATGCGTACGGTGCCGTCGACACCAACCCGCAACGTCGTCGTTCTGGATTTTTCGATCAGTGTTCTCCTGAAAACTTTGGTGAATGCAAACGATTCAAGAGCCAATTTGAAGGTCTTCCCCTGCCCTAAGTGATTTAAAACATATGAAAAAGTATAGTATACGATGGGTGGAGGCGAGTGTACGCGCGAGTATGTCGTGCAAAAATTCTCAAAAATTCTCGATATTCCCGAGACGAGTACACTGTGTATTAATCTCGAGAAATCGCTAAACAACTGGGCTGTGCGTCGCTCAAAAGAACTCATGGATGAGGCTGCGTGGGATAATCATAGATTCACCAATCGATACAAGCATAAATTTTTGGAACTGAAATCACATATCATCAGACGCCACGAATTACGAGACGCTATACGAGACGGTGAGATCAAACCCATAAAACTTATGGACATGACACCCACACAATTATGGCCAGGAGGTCCGCATGATTCGTGTATCAGTGAACGTATATACAGAGACTTGCGAAAGCTTGACATGGTTCGTGAAAACAAAAACCAAGAGGGATTCTTCACGTGTGGTCGGTGTAGATCTAAAAAGACAACGTATTACCAATTACAGACCAGAAGTGCAGATGAACCCATGACGACATTTGTGACGTGTCTTACATGTGATAGAAATTGGAAGTGTTGATCACGTGACGAGAATCTGTGAGATCCGTGTCCATGTCACCGACAGATAGAATGTAATTAAACCCACTCGATCGTTTTAACGCCCCTTTCTCGCGTGCTGGTACGAATCCAATGTGATCGAAATCTATACCATGACGTCTCAATTGTGAAATCGTACTCGTGATCACAGGTTCGAGGTTTGGTCTCGCGGTGATAATCACGATGATGTATCCAAGTATCTTCGCCTGCTGTAACAATGCAATCATCGGTGTGTTTGGCTGTCCGGATATGAATATCAATGTATCGTCAATATCAAACATCACGGCGTCGCGATCGCGATTTATATAGCGACCGGTGATATATTCTTCACCACGTTGTCGTAGGTATTCCATTAATATTATTAAAGAATTAAATGACGTCATAATCATTATGATTGTGGATGTCGCATGTGATGACGGAACAATTCAGATAGCACAGACGATCGCGGAAGATGATGATTCATATACCGTTCTCTTTTTGGTCAGGGGTAAGAATGGATATGTTTTTTCGGATGATGCGTGCGTCGTTCCGAAGGAATCGATTAGTGGATTTTATGATGCCGAAGCGCTCGAAGATACCGACTTATACATGAAGACGTCTTACGGATACGAGCTTATCGATGACAGTGAAGATGAAGATTTTGAATATTCCGAAACGGATGAAAGTGAATCAGACATCTCCCTCGATGACGAGGATGATGCTTAAATACTAGGTGTGTACTCATCGTAAGATGAAAGAATGTCCGGTGTGTTATGTCAACGCACCGGATTTCCAGATTAACTGTGGACATTCCTTTTGTTATCACTGTATTAAAAAGTGGTACCAAGAGTCGAAAACACAAACGTGTCCCTTATGTCGAGACTATATGGAATTTCGCGAGGTATACGTGGAGTGTGACACACACGTAGACGTACTGACAGAGATATCAAAGTTTCAATCTACATATGTAACACTCTCTAAAATGAAAAATGCGACTGTGCATTTTGATGATGTCATGTATTTTATGAAACAGACGTGGTGTTTAATCGCGTCACAAAACAATGTACGTTGTGCGCATACGCGATATATATTTATAGATTACGAGAGTGGTACAAAGATAACGGAGTATGGATTACGACTTCAAAAAGCGTGTCACCAAAAACGACATGAAGAACAAGCGATTGATTTACTCGCAGAAACATTTAAGGAATAGGATGGCTATCATAGAAAAGGCGCGCGATGAAAATCTTCTTCATGTGCACGCACCCAAACCAGGGCACGGGGTATGCAAGGGTGGCAAATAAGATTACAAACTATCTCGCAGACCTCCCAGATGTGGAAGTCGTGTACTACGCATTTCAAAACTATAAGGGTCAGGAAATAAAGGATCGTTTCATTGATCCTCGTATCAAGTTTTATGATGCGATCGACATAGATCCAGTGTCTCCACGAGGTTTTGGTGATCTCGGTATTGTTCCAGCCATCGTCGAAGAAAAGCCAGATGTCCTGTTTTTATACAATGATATGATGGTCACAAAGTCGCTCATGGACATGATCCCACCGCAGCACATGCCACCCGTCAAATACGTCTATCTCGATATTGTGTATCCATGGCAAGATATTAACATCTATGAGTCTCTAAAGTCTTATAATTTTGATCAGGTGTTTGTGTTTTTGGAGTGTTGGAAAAAGCATCTCATCGAAGATCTTGGTTTCAGCAAAGATGTCGTCTCCGTGATGAAACACGGTATTGACTTTGAACGTTTCGTGGATGTTCCACGAGAAGACGCAAAGATGTCATTAGGTTTTAAACCCGATGATTACCTCGTCGTCAACATGAATAGAAATTCGTATCGAAAGTGTTGGGGTGTGACAATTTGCGCATTTTTGGAGTTTCTTAAGCGGTGTGACATGAATCCATCGATCAAGTTGTATTGTGGGTGTCAAGCAGTCACACCGGACGGTATAGATATTCAAAAGACAGTTCAGATTGAATGTGCTCGTCGAGGCATGGATGTTGCAAAAGTTTTAAATGAACATATATTCCTTAACACACGTCCTCTCCATCTCACGGACGCGGATGTGAATATTGTCTATAACGCGGGTGATGTGGGTCTTAATACGGGTCACGGAGAGGGATTTGGACTCACGACGACTGAACACATTTACTTTGACAGACCTCAAATTGTTTCGGGCGTTCCGGCACTCAAAGAAATTATCGGTGATCACGCGCACGTCATTGAACCTACACTGTGGTTACAGGTTGGACAACACGAAAAACACGGTGGTGATTTGGCGTATGTCGATTACAGAGATTTCGCGGAACGACTTGAATACTGTTACACCAACCGTGACGATGTTCCACGTGTCAAGGAACTCTTAAAACGAGAATATAACTGGGAAAATGTATATAAGGTTTTGGATCGTTTTTTGACAAATGGCGCCGTATAATCCTCCCGTGTCTCATTACACACAAGTCGATGTATCCGATTATGACGAAGACTTGATATTCAGTTTCATTGGTAAAAATGGTCGACGTTTCTATTGGCTCACGAGATACTTACGCATCGATTATTTATGGTATGACACCCAGCGTAAAGTGATCGAAGTGTGGGGTCCCTATGAGGCATTACTTCTCGGTCAAGTGCATAATATTATTCGCTGTGAATTAGACGTTTTTATTCCTAAGTCAACATTAGAATCTGAATTATCAAGTGAATATGTACAAACGACCGCAGATCCGTCAGCGATTCTTACCGACGCCTAGTCGTACACAGGATCTTCAACCAGGAACTCTCTTGTATTCGATTACACATCCAGCCCCGACCAAGCGTCATGAACACGTAGTGACGTCTGTGTACAGACAAGAAGACTATGTACGTCTTCTCATGAAAAATAATCGAGAACTCGGTCTCGAAGTGTTCGAGCCACACCTTCCAAATTACACAGAGTCAGTGCGAGCTGTAAAATATACAGAGTGTCATATTAGGACTTTAAATCCCGTGCATCTCCAGTTACGTGTATTGAAAAATGGTGTCATTCGAGTAAAACTCACGACATCTCTCTATGACATGTACGAAAAGTACTACGCACAACAAAAACAACCGTCACTCAAGGTGATCGTTCAAACATACAAATCACTTGGATATTCTGACGAGTTTCTTGAACGCGTGATCAAAAGTCACGATAAAAAACTAAAAATAGTACATAATTTCAATCTAGATTCTATATTCAATAAGGAATCGATGAAGAAACAACAACAAAAAAAGAAGAAGGAGGATGAAGAATTGAAAGAGGATGAAGACATGGAAGATGAGGAAGAAGATGATGATCCATGTGACGACGAAGGCATGGATATTGAACAAGACGAGGATGATGATATCGTCGAACAAAATGACGAAGAATTTATAGATGAAGATGACCCCTAAGTCACTAGAAAGTAATCGATTTGTAAGAATACATTATGTTTATCGTCAACGTCGCTATTGGACAATCTATCATAGATCGTTCTATATTTTCAGATATACGCACGGCAACATACCACGCACAA
>Ga0222715_10002451_pt1 | contig 16972 bp, 14 predicted proteins | sample C33_9DmetaG_FD_165056 | JGI IMG/M metagenome (GOLD analysis project Ga0222715, IMG submission 165056) | Estuarine water microbial communities from San Francisco Bay, California, United States - C33_9D | ecosystem: Environmental > Aquatic > Marine > Unclassified | place: USA: California... | reverse complement strand
AATTTCTTCATGGTGGGATTATCATTCGAATTTGCGTGTTGAACCTCGATTATGCAGTGGCTTAACAATAATGGATTTTCCATGCCAGTACAAAGCGATGAATGGTGATGATATGTGCTACTTACATTCAAAAAAGGAGATTAAGAAATGCTCCGAAGAAGAAGTCGAATTACTGAAGGAAATGATAGTTCACGTTCCGACAATCCCAGCAGGTTTCTTTTCGAGAAGACTTCCAAATTCAAAATCTCGTTATCCCAGTGAAGATTATTGGAAACTATGGATAAATAAATTTCCGATGGATCATCCAATCTACAGAATGTATCAAAGAACACACTACAATCTTGAAAAGACAGATATCGCTTCTATGCTCATCAAGTATGCAACTCCTGGAATCCATTCATTGAACACACTTTTATTGAATCATGATGTAGACACAAAGAAAACAAAATGGCAGAAATTTTGGAAGGCTCATGAGATTGTGCTTGAAGAATTTCTTGGCAATAATTTCGCTTTGCCCTAATTGTTATCCTAACGAATCAAAGGGTCAATGCACAAACCCATTGATTCGTTTTAGCCCAATCAAAGGGCTTGCAGTGGGTCTTGTCAGACGCTACCCTTTGATTCGATTGGACCTCACCGTCGCTTTCTGTTAAGGAAGATCAGCGCTCCAACGGTCGCCGTTATGGAGAGGTTGAAAGCAAATCCTGGAACAGCGTCGGCTTCTTGTTCTGCATCGTTATTCGTCTCTTCCGTGCCGTTGTTGATGACGACTTCTCCGACGTAACGTCCGTCCGTACAGGTCCCTGTTCCAACGACCACTGCCTCCCTCGAATCAGAGAGAACGGTGGCGTTTTTCACATCAGTATTGAAATCGTCCCGTTCATAGAGCGATGTTTCGATGACGTAGCAGCCGGGCTCAATTGAAAACGTACGGTTGTATTGTTCCCCGTTGGAATTGATGTCGTTCCACCACCACATGGCATTCACTTCTCCATCATCCATTGATTTTACGAGAATGATTGCCGTATAGGTTTGGCTAGGTTGTAGTTCACGAACTTCTGCTTGGTATTCATAGGTCCATGGAGATGCGTTGTCAGAGGGAGTGTTGGTAGCTGCAATCGTGTTCACAGTGATGTTTTCATTCCTCACGACGATTGAATCAACATCTTGCCATAACCAAACCATGTTGTTCTCGTGTTTTCCAGTGTCCTCGCCGACAAGCACCCGCCCATCATCAAGAACAAGCAGGTTGTCGGGTCCTGCAAGATTGTTGATGTCGCATTCGTAGTCGTCCGAAGCGGTGTAAGGCCCTCCAATGATGGCTGGGTCGATTCTGTTCACGTTCCACTGGTTGCTCATCGTCATTCGGTAAACGATGCCGCAGTAGTTCTGCGTAAGGTCAATGTCGCCCTGCCCGTCAGTCATGGCGTTAGCGATGCTCGACATGGCCAAATAAAGGGTGTCTGGAACCTTGGGGTTGAAGGCCACGCCTTCCATTTTATTCCATTCGTCGGTGGCTCCAAGAGCCGCCGCTGCCTTTCGAGATTCAAGGAAGGCAACTCTGTTGTCTGCGGCAGTTCCAATCACTCCGTCCCCATTGATGTCGTCATTCAATTTGGCTTCAGCCCAATCGTTGATCTCGGCATCTGAGATGTACGAGTTTTCGCCAGCTACAAAATCTGCCGTTGTAATGCCGTCGTATTCGTCAATCCATGTTTGAACTTCTGCTGATGACGATGAAGCCAATTCAATCCAGTTGACATCAAATCCTGCAGTGGAAGCATCCCTGTTCTCGTCTTGTGAAACATGCGCCGCATACAGCGTTCCTTCGCTCAAATCGCCTGCCGTATTGGCGATGAACTTGTACAGGACCGTGTCGTATCCGTCATCGGTCAAATAGACGGTCTTCTCGTCGGGCATAACCTCTGCATTTTCATGAGAGAAACGGCCCATGGCGAGATGTCGATTCAAATCAGGGTCGGCAGAGTCTGCGTTTTCAATTTCAATGATGTAGCCATAATCGTAGGGATTCGGGTAATGCCCTAGATAATCCGCGAGTCTAGTTTGGTCGTAATGGTAGCGGAAGCTTTCGTCGTTCCATCGCTCAGTGTTGTCAAAATACAGTTCTTCTGAAAACAGAGGCGTTCCCCACGGGCTGATGCTGCCAAAACAAAGCACCCAACCTCCGTTAATATCGCTCAAGTCAAGCATTTTACTGTTCAAGACATCCCATTTGGACGATGTTGAATTCCATTCAATATCCAGTTGACTGATACCAGCGGGGCGGTCTTCCCAAGCAGTGTAAAGGAAACCTCGAAGCCCGTCGGTGGTGGCGGGCACATAGGCGTTGTAATCGGGCTTCTGACTCAGGTACAATTGCGCTCCATCGTCTGCAGCGTAGATGCCTCCCGCCAACCCACCTTCGGTCAGCACATCGCCGCTTTGCAGGAGGACCTGATATTCACCATAGGATGTGCGAATGCCGTGCCAGATGTCTTGCGGGCTGCTGGAAGTCTCCAGTGCGGGAACCGTTTCAGGAAGGTTGTTCCAATCAACTCCGTGAACAACGCCAACCGTCGCTTTGTACTGATCGGTGTCAGGATGCATGGCGTTGACGAAAAAATGGCCGTTGGCATCAACATGCATGCCTGTGACTTCGGCTTCCGGAGGCAACATCATGATACGCGTCATCGGGGCCGAAGACTCAGATTCATCGCTTTGAGCAACAGCAAATGGCAACATGTTGAGGATGAGTAACATCCCGATTGAACAGAGAATCAACGCAGACTTATTGCCCATGTTAGCCTCTGGAAAGCGAGCGTCAAAAACGTTCCTCCGGACCCGTGCACCAACCAGTCCGTTGAATTGAAGTATTTACTCAAGTCATGTACATAAGACTATTAGTAAACAGGTTTCATTGGTGAACAGGAGTAATTTAAATGGCCGGCCAAATTTCAAAAATAGGATTCGTAGCAAGCATGTTGTCAGTAGTGGGTTCGTTGTACGTCTACTTTATCAGCGGAGATCAAAATCTTGGTATCTTTGTTGGCCTTTGGGCACCTACTCTGATTCTTGCTTCGAAGGAAATCGAAGAAATGATGAAGTGAGATTCTCATTTTCCAGGTTGGCCTTAGGGTATTTGCAAATCAACCTTCGGTTTGTCCTCTTGACTCGTCAAAGTTGAGTGCATCTCGCGGAACACCAAGCATCGCTTGTCGTAGTGATGAGCGAAGTTCGGTCAATTCACCATAACAGACCAAGACATCGTCATAACGCAGTTGAACTTCTGCATCCGGATTCCATACCAAACGGTCGCCTCGAGAGAGGGCGAATACGGGAATTGAGGCAAAGACTTCATCCAAACGCTTCCCGACCATTTTTGGATGGTTACGCAGCTGGAGAGAAAGGACACCCGAACCTGGAACCGTTCGCAATAATTGGTCGAGGTCAACCTCGCTAAAGGCCGTGTCTTCCATCACGTAGTCAACAATAGCCCCCGCTACATTGACACCGCTTGCTTTCTCAATGCCTTCGAGGCCAGGCGATGAATTGACTTCGAGGACCAAAGGACCGTCGTTGCCTTCCAGCAAATCAACGCCAGCGATGTTGAGACCCAATACGCGGGCTGCTCGGCAGGCTGCTTCAGCGTATCTTGGGGGAAGGTCAACGTTTTCAACCGTCCCGTTCAGGTGGTAATTGCTTCGAAATTCTCGGCCTCTTGCACGGCGGCGCATGCAAGCAACCACACGATCCCCTACCACCAAAGCGCGAATGTCTTTTCCGTGGGATTCAGCGATGTATTCCTGCACGAGCACCGATTTACCAGTCATCAAGAGCCCCTGCACGAGGTTACGAACTTCAAACGCAGTGTGTCTTAGGAACACCCCGTCGCCTTGGGTGCCCTGTGTGACTTTAACGACGACAGGCAAACCCCCGACGATGTCGATGGCTTGTTCAATATCCAAAATGTCCCGAACGTAAACCGTACGTGGAACCGGAATACGGTTACGAGCCAAAATTTGCGAGGCATGCAATTTGTCTCGGCTTTGCAGAATGCCTTGGCCGGTGTTGGCAGTCCAAATTCCCAACTGCTCGATGTGTCGAAGCACGGCAACACCGTGCTGAGTGATTGAATGGCCAATACGCGGGATGACGGCATCAAAAGCGAAGTGCTTGCCTTTGTGGAGAACATCGACACTCCCATCTGTGACCATCAGGGAGAATTTCATTGGGTCGCATACTTCAACACGCAATCCCTTGTTACGCGCCTCCTCGACGATACGGCGCGTGCTGTACAGACGCGGTCCGCGACTCAAGACGGCTAAACTAAGCCCCATAGCATCACGACCGGGGAACTCGTTTTTGATGCCATCGGTCATTCCCGGGCACACGTTGGGCGGTCGCGCCTTTCAAGTGCTCGGAGGCCGTGGAGTCTTTCATGTCGGATGAGGAACTTGATGCGGCTGGAGCACTTTCTGTTGATGAAGATCAAGATGAACTCTTGGAAGAACTATCTCTTGAAGAACGGAAGGAGCGGCTCAAAAAGGCTCGCTGGAACGTGTTCATGTATCTTGGAGTTGCAGCTATTCTCTTCGCCTTCGCCCTTTTCCCCATGCCGTTCTCTGCCGAGTACGATGGATTCACCCAATCCGCTGAAAAAGACGTGGGCCTCGTATGGGGCGTTCCCGTTGATGGCGAGGATATCTTTGACGTTCCCGTCCGCTTGACGGTGACTGCAACAAAACCTCCTTCCCAATCCAACGTCCACATCGGCGTATACATGATTGAACAGGAGGACTGTGCATCAAACCTTGGTGCATACACCACAGAAGCCCGTGAAGGCGCCTCACATTCCTACCAGTACAAAGAAACGAAAGAGAGCGTTCAAGTTGACGGTGAGTATGAATTCGAATTCGCCATTGACCCCGGCCATTATTGTGTTATTGTGGAATACATGAGCGATGAAGGAGAGAAGATTGGCCAATCTACAGACGGGCTAAGCGTTAGCGGAAAATTATACCCGAACCAATTCTTTGGTGGTCTTCTGGGCCTAACTTGTCTCTCGCTCTCTGCATTTGCCTTTGTTGGCGCGCAAAAACACGGCAGCGTCCTTCGTTCCATCCTTGAGGGTGAAAATGAAACGACGGAATCGAAGGTTCTCTCGGAAGTCAATAAGTCCAGAATCGCTTCTGGTCCAAGTGGCCCCCCCAGCGCAGGACCCAGTGGCCCACCTCAAGATTCAGAGCAGGCTGGCTCCCCTGAAAGCGCTCCTGTTGCTTCGCCTGATGCTTCTAGCGAACCTGCTGCGGCGGAAGAAGCAGCGTACACCTTTGAACCTGCAGAAAACGGATATTTCTACAAGAAAATGGCTGACGGAAGTTACGACCAAACCGTCTTTGTCCAGGGTGAAGATGGTGAATACATTCCCTATCAAGCGGAATGAAGAAGCAAAAGCGTTGCCAGAATGATGCAAAAACCTGACAAAACAACGCCACCCTTGAAAGGCACGAGGCTCACGCTTTGCTGAGGCATGACCATGGTAGAGACTCCCACCACCCCACTCACGGTGGCGAAACTCAAAGCCCTCTGCGTGCTTAATGACCTCAGTAGCACAGGCAAAAAAGCAGAGTTGCTCGAACGATTGCTTGAAGCAGGCGTTGACAAAGAAACCCTCGGCATCGAAGTCTTCGACGAAGAAACAGCGACCTTCCATTCGGTGACTGATGAAAGCGACGACATCGCTGAAACAGGCGAAAGCGAGGAGGTTGAAGCCGAACCCGTCATGCTTTCGCTCGAAGATGACGACACGATGACACCAAGTGTGGCTGAAACAAAGCCATCCGTGCGAACGAAGGCATCTTCAACTCCATTAACCCAAGAGGATGAACCCGATGACGACATCCTCGAAGGCGAAATTTTAGAGGCTGACCTCATCGATGACGAACTCCCAGAGGAAGCAGCCATTCCGGCACCTGAGGAACTTGCTCCTCAGGATTCTCCTTCTACGGCCAAGGCACCGTTGACCCTCAGAGAGATGCTTCAGCGTCCGCAGGCTGTCGCCGTTATTCTGACACTGCTCATACTCGGTGCAGGTGGCTGGTATTATGTCAACAATCAACTTGAACCCTTCACGGCCGACTCTCTTCGATATGGGGATGAAATGCGGTACGTGGTCAGCGAAGGCTCCTTCATGGCATCCGATGAGTACGTTACCCTGATCACAGACCAGCTCAATGACATTGAAGAATACTGCAAAATGCGTCTTTTGTTTGACGGTACGGGCTCTTTGGCCATCACCGACGGGTCGACCTTGGAATTGACCACGCAACCCAACGAGGACCGCCTTGGCGCCGTCGCTGCCAAGGGCGGGCAGGGCATGACATGGCTTGCAGTGGAGAGTGTTAATTCATTCAGTTTTTCAAAATTCAATATTTACGGGCACGTTCCTACGACGAGTGTAACGGGCGGACAAATGTGCCCCGATTTCGCCGAAGGAAGAGAAGGAACGGCCGATATCGGAATCACACGTTGGACAGAGTTGCGAGAGCAAGCCACACTGAGCACCCAGGTCGATATGACGCTGCAAAACACGGGTGGAACCTACGACGGAACGGCAATGGCATACGGTGTAGGAGGACTTCTTGGCGGTCTCGAAACATTGTCTCCCGGCCTCGGCCTCATCCTTCAGCCAGTAGAATTGGCTGATTTTTTCGGTAATAATTACATCACGAACGATGCAACGGGGACGAGTTCGGGATGGGAATGGCGAGTGATTGGAAGCGAAAAAATCGGCTCCACAAATATGTGGAAGGTTACTGCGAGTCATCGGGACATCCAAGATTTCTGTTTGGGCTATGCCACGATGAACCTCTGGCTGGATGCAGACAGTCCGTGGGCAGCACGGCAAACTGTTGACGTGGCCATCAGCAGTGAGGAAACCAGTCGGAGCAGTTGTTCCGAATGGCAGAAACGTGGTATTGATGCAGCCTTGCCTGAAGGTGAACTTGAACTGCATCACGCCTTTGAGCGCACCTACCTCCAACGAGGCGTCAAGCAAATTGAACTTGGAAAGTCCTATGATAACCGTCCGCAAGCCAATGATCTCAACCCTGACGAGAACGACCTGGTTGCATGGGGCGTCGACGAGGATCACCTTCCCGATAATTCGACCCTCCGAGACCATCCTCTCGACCTCGCTATGACGTGCATGGATGAATTCGGAAGCGAGGCCAGTGGGGCCACCACAGCACTTGACCAGAACGGGTATGTTTGGCGGGCTTTGAATCAAAAGAACGTTTCTGCAACCGAATGGAATATCTCGTGGGTAGCCACCGATAACACCGCGGGGTGGGTTCTCTTTTCTGTGAGTGGTGATGCATCGAATTTGCAGTGTGAATACCTCTCAAGGGGCGCCTATGACGATTCAGTAACACACAACCGTGACTCAATACCGGAAGTGTTGCCCTTGGAACAACTTGAGGCTCGTTTGATGAATCAGCAACGCTTTGCAGACCTGACCGGTGAGGAGGCTCTGTTTACTTCAACAGGTCTGCATGACGACACCAGAGTCGGCTACCTTGTTGTCGTGCCTGGTTCTGGTTTCGGTTTTGACATCACCGATATTTTTGACTCGGTGACGGGAGCAACCACCGTCGATATGCAACGCCAATGGGACGGCGGCGATTGGGACCACACCTTTTCCCTCCTCGCTGATGGGACTGACGGGCGTGTCGTTGGTTGGACCCATATCGCTGTTTTGGAGGCAGGTTCGTGACCGATGATGAACGCGGACTTGACCACCTCATGGAACAGAATGAGGCAGAGCTCTCCTTTCTTTCAGCCTACGGGGGCGTTGATGGCAACCGGGAAGTCGACGGGTCCAGTATTCTCAGTGCTCTAAAGCGCTTTTTACAGGCGGGTGGACTTGCTTGCGAGGGCAATGATACTGCGATTACCTTTGCATGCGGAGAAGCCTCAGTATCATCCGAAGGTTGCGAATTCATCTTCAGCGGAAAGAACTTGCCTCTCGTACAAAGCGATGTGATTGCGTCGGGTTTTGACAAAGGCGTTCTTGCATCGGACCGAAGCCATGTTCGGGTGTTCATTTGTGACTGGTCGGGCGAACAACGACGGTTCGTTGAACGATTGGTGGAGCACCACCTTCACGGCTAACTCAGCATCATTGGCGGCGTACATAGGCAGCACAAACGAGGACTGCCATCACGATACCAATGCCAATTGTAGGCAAGAGGCCTTCACCCTCATCGCCCGCAGCGGGAACATCGCAACCGTCTCCATCTGCGTGAATGCCGCTGTATGTTCCGTCCGAATAGTAGCAGGTTGACCAGGTCTTGTACCAGTCACCTTGCGGGAAATTTTCAGTTGAATCGTCCTCATAGGTTGCTTTGACGCGCCAGTTGACATAGGAATGGTCTTCAGGAGGCGAAATGCTTGCTGAATACGTGCCTTCTTCGACAGTGGAGTCCATGATTTCAGGCGGGTTGCAAACACCACTGTTCAAGCAAATTTGTGTGGTGATGGCGATCGTTGTACCGTTGGCCTGTGCCTCTTCATCCAACTGGACGGTGAGGGACCATGATGCCCCATCTTGAGACGGTGAAGTCCGTTCTACAACAGAGAATGGGACCTCGCTTTCATCAGGGTTGATGTCCTGTCCATCCTCGCTTCCGGCAGCAAGAGATGTTGGAAGGATTGAAGCCAAAAAGAGAAGGGACAAGAGAACCGGAAGGGACTGCCTCATGGCTAAATTGAGGAGGTCGTCCTTCTTTTAGGTTCCTCATGCAACCCCATGAACCCCTCATTCCATCTCCCAGAGTTCATCGCCGACCCAATGCAGGGTCTTCACGCCCTTACCCTTGGTTTCTGTTACGAGGTTCTCAGCGTCGTGAACTGCCCAGCCGAAGGCCAAGGGCCGCTTGTGCGTCATGTCTCGAATCCACACCAACTCGCCGGCTTCAACCGAATCTTCTGCTGCGTGAATGCCGGCTACCATGCAATCAGCGCCGTTCATCAAGAACGGAATGGCTCCGTGATCCACCTCAACCCATTTTTGGGCGTCGAGGTTGTCGAGGAAGCCGCGCAACGTCAGGAAAACACAACGTTGGTTTTCATCGTCAACCACTTCGACAACAATCGGCGTCTTTTCCACGAATACCATCGTCCAAGGCCCGTATTCAGCCATTTCAAGAAAACCACCATCCACATTGAGGTCCACGCCAAGGTCCTGCTCGAGGCGCTTGAGCAGTGGTGCGATGATTTTTCGGCGCACAGGGCGTCGTTTCCGCATCGTCCATTCATTCGTCATAACCCCTGCTTGAGAGGCTGGATTATCATTCTTCGTCAACGCGTTCTTCATGTGCACCCGCTTCTTGCCCCGTACATGGCAATGTGGTGCACGATTCGAACCTTCAGCAAACACGCGATTGAACTCGGGAATCAACCACCCAGTGAGCCGATTATTTTCGTGAAGCCTAATGGTTGCTTACTTGAGAGCGATGTCATCCCCGTGAGTGCACATCCCGGAGAAGTGCACCATGAGGTTGAATGTGTCGTTGTCATCGGCGAAGGCCTTCAGCCAACGGGCCTTGCAGTGGGTTTGGACCTCACGGACCGAGCCACCCAATCTGCGTTACGCGCCGAACAATTGCCATGGGCGAAGGCCAAATGTTTCGCCGCCAGCGCTGTAGTTGGCAACGTCGCACCGTACGATGGAACGTGGGAGGAGCTGACCCTCAACCAGTTGGGCTTGCATCTGAGTCTCCGCGTCAACGACGAACTTCGTCAAGCGGCCGCTCTGTCCGAGATTTCTGTGACGCCGCACCAACAAATCGAGGCACTCAAGGCATGGTCGCCAGTTCGCCAAGGCGACCTTTTGTTCACCGGAACTCCCGAAGGCGTCGGAGAATTGCTGCCAGGTGATGCCCTGCATGCTCAACTCTTGAACGCCGAGGGGACGGTCCTTTCGGAAATCATTGCGCGCTGTGAGTGAGGGTTGCTTTCATATAGCCTGTGCTGGTCGGTGGCGACGCAGGAGGCTTCATTATGGCTCAATGGCACGGAATTTCACGACGCAAACCATCAGGTGGACGAAAGGTACAGGCACGCGGTAAGCGAGCAACTGAAATCTCCACTGAGAAGCAATTCGCCCTCGTTGGTGAACCCAAGCGCAAGGTCTACCGCAAGACCGGTGGCAACATCATGGTCCGCGTCATGGCTGCTAACCAAGTCAGTATCAACGATCCAAAAACTGGAAAAACCGTCCTCGGTGAAATCCACAACGTGATCGAGAACGCTTCCGACCCCAACTACGTGCGACGAAATATCTTGGTCAAAGGCGCTGTTATTGAAACCAACAAAGGCCACGTCCGAATCACATCCCGCCCAGGAAAAGACGGCGTTATCAACGGCGTTCTTCTCGAGTGAAGCAAGCGACGGCTTCAAGGATGCGGGGCACAACCCCCTATTGAGGCGAGAACATGGACCATAACCCAGACCGAATTTGTGTTTGGCCGGGCTATTTTGATTTGAAATCCTCGCGGCGCAGCGGACGACGTGTTCCCAAGGACGCTTCCGTGCTCAAGCCGGATTTGGAAGGCTTGTTCATGGCAGCCCGACAGGTCGGGCTGAAAAAAATCAAACGCGAAGAGAATATTTCTCATCCACGACGCCCCCACGGACGAGAAGGCCGACTTTGGGTTTCAGCAAACGGCGCTAAGGACTCAATCGGAGCAGGTAGCAAAGAGGAATTGTTGCAACTCATCGGAGGCCAATGGCGGCAAATACAACGTGACCAACGACAGGCTGACAAGCAACAAAGCGTGAGTCAGCCCAAAGCAGGCGACCGACGTGCACGAGCCCAACGAAAGACTTCAGCCAATCAAGCAGGCGGCTTCAAGAAACGTAAGAGTTTCAAAAAGCGTTGAATTTGGAAACATGCTTTGATAACCTTTGGCTTCAACTTCTTACCATGCGAACCGCCTTAGCCTTGTGCCTTGCTTTGCTTCTGCTCGCTCCATTGCAGGGGGACATCACACCTGTTGATGACGCACCGCCCTTACAGGAACAATCATCCAACGAGACCATCATCACGGTGGACAGCACCAACCTTCGCTTTTCTCCGTCCAGCGTGACGGTGGAAGAAGGCGAAACGGTACGCTTCTTTTGGAGTGGACAGGCACTGCCTCACAACGCCGTGGAAGCCAACGGCGTTTTCGACTCAGGAGAACCCGAACGAAACGTCGACTATGCATTCACGTTTGAAATCGGCATGAACGGTACCTATGATTTCGTCTGTGAACCTCACGCAGCATTCGGCATGGTAGGGCAGATCATCGTCAATCCAGCACCCATGCCGCCGCCGACCAATCAATCCGACAATGAAAGCAACATGAGTCAAGAAGAGGCCATGGATACGCCAGCCCTTCCCGTTGCGATGGCTCTTGCTACGGTCGTTCTGGCCGCTGCTGTTCAAAGTCGCCGGGATTAAGGCAACGGGTGAAGCCAACCAAAGACATCTTCCTCGGTTTCGTTCTGAATACCGGTCAATGCATTGTAGAGTTGGGTCGTAACTGCACCCGGCTTCCCATCTCCGAAGACCTTCTTCACTCCTCCGTGTGTGATTGAGCCGATGGGTGAAATCACAGCCGCTGTTCCACAGCAAAATGCTTCCTCTGCTTGGAGTGCAAACGTTGCTTCGACCTTTCCTTCAACCACTTCATAGCCGAGGTGGCGTGCGAGTTGGATGATGGAGTCGCGTGTGATCCCTGGGAGAATGGTTCCCGTTAATTCTGGCGTGTAGAGGACACCATCGTTCAAGCAGAAGAAATTTGCAGCACCGACTTCTTCAATGCACGTATGTGTTTCAGCATCGAGGTAAATGACTTCAGCGTAACCCTTCGCTTTTGCTTCCTTACTGGGTTTCATTCCGGGTGCATAATTCCCAATCGCTTTGACACCACCAGAGCCTCCGGGTGCAGCGCGGTGATGATGCTCTGAAATGAGCAAATCAATGGCACTCATGCCGCCTTTGAAATACGGGCCTACTGGGGTGACGTAGATCAAAAAGGTGTAGGATGGAGCGGGAGCCACGCCGAGAATCGGTCCACTTCCCATCAACAAAGGACGGACGTACATGGCGCCTTTTCCAGTGGGAGGGACCCAGTGCTGGTTGGCATTGACGACCTGCTCAACAGCGTCGACAAAGACTGATTCAGGGACGGGGGGCATCTTCAATCGATCTGCCCCTCGTTGCATGCGGCGAGCATTCTCTTCAGGACGGAAAAAGACGATACGGCCGGTCGAGGTTCGGAACGCTTTCATTCCTTCAAACAGGCCTTGTCCGTAATTCAGGACACCTGCAGCAGGGGACATAGGGATGTCGCCATAGGGTTGCAATCGCCCCGGCATCCAAGGTACCCCTCCTTCGGTTTGAGTGATGTACATCGTTTCGGTAGGGGTGAGGGAAAATGTGAGGCTGTCCCAATCAAACGATTCATTCATCTACAGTTCACCTCGGTATCATGTGCCATTGAATTGAGGCTTTCAAGCATTCCTCTCCATTTCCATGAATAAAGCATGCACTTTGGCGATGGTCATTGAAAATCTTCTACAGATGGGTTCTAATGGGGTCGTAAATTCAATGTGGATGGAGGCTGAAGTATGAAGGGTCAGATGGGCATCATCAGCGGGCGTTACCGGTCACGGGAACGGAAGACGCCAGATGGACCCAAGCCTGAAACGGTGCTCGAATTATTTGGCCGCAGCGACGAAGGTTCATCCATTTGCCTTCTCGTCCATGGCCAACGCCCGACCTTTGAATGTGCACCGATTGGGGAATGGCACGTGGATGAAGGCATTCCACCCTTCCTCGTCGACCGCATCAAACACGTGAAGGCCATGGAACACGTGGTCGATGTGAGCGGCCCGGTCATCAAATGGACTCAACTCGGTGAGCGTCCAGTTTGGACCATTGAAACTGAGCAACCTTTCCACGTCCCAGCCTTGCGCAAAACGCTCCGAAGTCAATCTTGGCAGGTTTTTTCCGGTGACATACCCTTTGTGAACCGTCTTTTTCTCGATCGGGATATTGGCATGCACGTCGCCTTCACAGCCGATGTTGTTGACCGAAGAGTCAACGAAGATGACAACGACATTCTCGCAGCAATTGTTGACGCAGGAGGAGAAGGCCGCTATCCCGTCGACCTCACGCTCCGATGTGATGTCAAGCAATTACAAGCCGCTGAACCCTTCCAAGTACCCTTCCGAATCTTTTCGTTTGACCTCGAGACGAGCATTGAGCACGAGACTGTCTTGTGTGCAGCAGCGTGGATTGAGGACATCGGTACGGGCCGTCGTGAAGTCTTCACCTATCGAGGCGATGAAGCGGACATACTCAAGCAGCTCACGGCAACGGTACGAGAGCAAGATCCCGACATCATCACTGGGTACAATATCGATAATTTTGACCTGCCACGTCTGGCCGACCGAACTCAAGCCCTGAAACGTGGATGGGAACTTCACACGGAATTGTTCGGCTGGGGGCGCGTGCCACAACGAGAATCTGAACTCAAACGCCAACGCGACGCTTTGGTACCGAAACGACAGAGCAATCGTGCTTGGAACCTCGCAGGGCGAGCAGTCATGGATACGTGGTGGCAAGCCAGGCAAGCACTCAAACCGCGTCGCGAAACACTTTCATTTGTCGCGACGCTGCTTTTCCCCGATGATGAAGACAAACACAAGATGGATGTTGATGCTTCCAATATGGATGAGGAATGGGCCACGCGACCCGATGAGGTGATGGCCTATTGTGAACGAGATGCGGCTCTTCCTCTTGACATCCTCAAGGCAATTCAAGCAGTCCCTCGAAAAGAAGCCGTTGCAGCGGTGGCCAAAGTCCCGTTTGAAACAGCAGCGAACGGGAGTACAAGCCAACTCATTGATTCCTTGGTCATCCGCCTGGCTGACCAACAACGGGTGGCCGTCCCGCTCACGGGTTCTGCTGAGGCCAAGGTGGGACAAATTACGGGAGGCTATGTTCACGATGTCGAAGCAGGGCTCCATCCTTGGATTGCAGTGCTGGATTTCAAGAGCATGTATCCCTCGATCATGATCGCTCGTAACATCTGCTACACGACACGCGTTGACCCGGCCCAATCCTATCAGCCGGTTGAAGGTGAATCCCTTCATGAAGCACCTACAGGTGCAGTGTTCCGTCCTGCATCGGCTCGCAAAGGGATGGTCCCTGCGCTTTTGGAGAACCTCATGGCTCAACGAGATGAACACAAAGCAGCACTCAAAAAAGCACAACGTGAAGATCGAACCGTCGCCGTTGAATTTCACGATTCAATGCAGTACGCAGTAAAAATTCTCATGAATTCCTTCTATGGCGTCTTCGCAAGTGGCTTTTACCGCTTTACGCATCGTGATTTAGGCTCTTCGATTACTGCCTGGGCGCGTCAAAACATCAAGAGCATCATCGCAGCGGTAGAAGATGAAGGCCACGGCATCGTTTACTCCGATACGGACTCAATCTTCGTTCGATGCCCGATCGACCCTGAAATCCCTCGTCGGATGGAAGAGGAGGAGTTGGTCTTGCTTGAGCAAGGTGACAAGGCAGCCTTAGCAAAAGAAAAGGCCTACAAAGAAGGCGTTCAATCCATGGTAAAATTCGGCAAAGAACTGGCGAAGCGTTACAGTCGTGAGTCCGCTATCCTCGAATTTGAACGAGGCCTTTCAGTCTTCTTCAGCCACGGTGCAAAAAAGCGCTACATCGGCCAAGTGGTATGGCCGAGCGAAGAAATGCTGATACGCGGTTATGAAACGCAGCGTACCGACTCATTCCCCTACCTCACCGAGACGATGAAGGAGATCTTCAAATTCGCTCTTGCAGACCAAGGTGACGCCCTCGTGGAGTATGCCATTCACAGGGTTCAAGACCTCAACGAGGCCAAGGTCAATCCGCAACGCCTGGTATTGGCGAAATCCTGCAAAGGCCGCGTGGTTCGCACACCGGTAAAATCTCCTGCGGACGTTGATTTCACCAAAGATTACGCCAATCCCGATAGCATGGCTCAGGTGCGTGTCGCTCGCCGCCGCATTGAACTTGGCCTCGGGTTCACAACGGGCATGAAGGTCTCCTATCTCGTCACCGACGCCAGTCGTAGTCCAATGAAGGTGACGCCTTGGCTTGAAGCAGAATCAATGGATGAGGAAGCCTATGACGGACGATTTTATGCCGAGCGCCTCGCTGCTGCACTCGGGCGTATCACCGAAGCCTTTGGATGGTCTGCAAAAGATTTGATGAAAGGCAATAAACAAGCCTCATTATTTGACTTTTGAAGAGACATCGTGAGGAAGCCCTTTTGATGAACCGACTACCACGGTTGTTCATGGGAACCATGCTCAAGTCCATACTCTTGGCCGCATTGATGCTCTGTTCTTCGATGGCTGGCTGTCTTTTCGAAGAAGATTCTGGCGGCTCATCGGATGACGTACTCGCCGTCTTCTCCTTCTCGCCCAGCAAGAACGTCCGAGTGGGTGATACCGTTACCTTCGACGCCTCAGATTCAACACCCAGTGACGGCTCCTTGACCTATCGATGGAATTTTGATACCGTCAACACCATCGATATTGACGCAACCGGGCAACAGGCAACATGGACCTTTGATGAGGCTGAAACCTTTGAGGTCAAACTTGAAGTTTCAGACGGTAGTACGACTTCTGAACAATCTCGTACCATCACCGTCGTAGAGGCCAGTGCTCAGCCTCCCGTAGCGACCATCACACAATACGCTGATTCAGAGGATTGTGAAGACGAATCCATCAATGAACAAAGCAACATTGTGCTTTGGATTTGCGCTCGTGACAAATCGACGACGGACCGCTCGGTCACCGAGACGACGACCGTTGAGTTGGATGCTTCAGAATCCGATGCGGGCGATTCCTCTCAGTACATTGGTGCTGAGGAATACGTTTGGGATCTTGACCTGAACGTCGATAAAGACAACGACGGAGACAGCGAAAACGATGAGGACCTTGTAGGTCAGACCGTTGATTGGACCAATGTCCCTCCAGGCGAATATGAAATCGCTCTGACGGTCACCAATGATGTTGGAATGTCTGATAGCGATACCATCCGTGTCTACGTGTCCTATGCTGGTTACTGGAGCGATTTTGAAATTGGCGCAAACAGTTCCAGTGGGGCTGCAGAAATTGATTTTGACGTGACCATTCATTACGATAAAGAAGCAGCAAATACCGTGCGTAAGGTCGTAGGTGAACTGGAATATCCCGAGCAGGATGACGATTGGATTGCAGGAGGCTCTTCAGCTCAAAACAGGAATAAATTGGACATCTATGCCTTCAATGAAGAAAACGAAGAAGCCTCCAACACATCGAGTACCGAACCCGACTCAAGAGATGACGGCGACTGCAATGACGATGAACAGGATTGTATTCATCTCATGCTTTCATCGTACATGTTCACTGATACGGATTCTACCTACGGGGACGGGGATTGGACGTTGACCATTCGTAACGAACGCTGGAATGACATCCACATCGACCAATTTGTCATTCGTTTGCACTACAAGTGAAGGTAGGAGTCAACAACATGCGCCGCACCCGAATTGTCGCTACCATCGGTCCTGCTTGTGATGACCTCCCCGTTCTGACATCTTTGCTTGAGTCCGGCGTTGATGTTTGCAGATTGAATTATTCACATGGTGAGCCCGCTGACAAATCGGAATTGTACCATCGCATACGTTCCATCGAAGATCATCTCGGCCGCCCTACCTGTATTATGGCCGATTTGCCAGGTCCAAAATTGCGTTTGGGTACCTTCCCAGAGGTTGATGTCCTTCATGATGGCGACGAGATCAACCTCATCTGCGGGGTGAAGGATTTAGAGGCTACCAACGGGACACATTTCCCCGTTCAATACGGAGGCATC
>Ga0222715_10002450_pt1 | contig 16972 bp, 13 predicted proteins | sample C33_9DmetaG_FD_165056 | JGI IMG/M metagenome (GOLD analysis project Ga0222715, IMG submission 165056) | Estuarine water microbial communities from San Francisco Bay, California, United States - C33_9D | ecosystem: Environmental > Aquatic > Marine > Unclassified | place: USA: California... | reverse complement strand
CGCGCGCGAGCCCTCGCGACGAATGACGACGACGACGAATGACGCGCCGCGCGAGCGCTCGCGACTGAATCAATACACGACGCAGAAAGAAAAAAAAATCAGAAACCACGCACGCCACGCGCGTCGTCGACGACGCCGTCGATGCGCGCGCCGCGCAGTGCCGACGACGGACGACCGCCGACCGACGACCGACGACGATGGATAGCGTTCGCGCGGGACGAGGGAAAATCTCGCGCGAGAAAGGAGGAAAAAGCGACGCTTTTTCGTGGGTTTCGCGCGCACTTTTTCGTCGACTGGGTGGATGTGTACGATGGAAGGGTTATTCATACTATATGTGACATAACGCTAGTATATTTATGTATAATTAAGTACGGTACCGGTACGTGCGCGCACGATCGAGGGCGAGATCTGGATCTGCACTCGCGCCATCGATCTCGATCGATAAAACTGGATCGATCGATCGATGTCGAGGGTGGGATTTTTCCCGGGAAACCCGCGCGAGCGGTCGATGGGACCCCGTCGGAGGACGCCGTTCAGCGGTCGCGGTCGTCGAGCGCGCGGCGGAGGGCGCGGATGTTATCGCGTGGGAACGCATCGACGGCGATGCGTCGGATGGTTCTTGACAACGCACGACACGCGTTGAGGTCGATGGCGCGGAGATGAGGGAATCTGGCGGCGTCGCAGAGGACGCGCAAGGCGCGTTCGGAGACGGCGGAACCGGCGCACCGGAGCGTTTGAAGCGCCAACGGCGGGCCCGAACCGGGGGTAAAGTGAGGGGTGAATGCGTCGTCTGTGACGTGCGTGGCGGCGGCGGCGACGCAGGAGAGTTCCAAGTGTTGGAGCGATGGGCAGAGGTGGGCCAAGACGTGGCGCACGGCTTCGTCGCTCGCGAGAGGCGTGCGCGCGCAACGCAACTCGATGAGATTCGTCGGGAGCGTGTCCCATACCACGGAGGACCAGTTACCGAGATTGGAGCAGCCCGTGACGTCTAGTACTTCGAGGGTTTCGATCGAGCCGTATAAGATTGATATGAGTCCGGCGTCGTTGATGTTCGAACGGCCGAGACGATATCCCACGCTCGTCGTCTCCATCGCCACCGCGACTTCGCACACGCGAAGCTTGCGCCAGCACGTGTCTTCAAAATCTACCGGCGCGTGGCCGACGATCGTCCATCCTGGGTCGCCACCAAAGTAGTTTAAGCGCAACTCCTCGACGTGCGGGCAGTAGCGTTGCAACTCGTACAATGGAAATCGCACGTCTTCGCCGCAATTGGTGAAATCCAGAATCTTCAAGTTTGCGCACTTTTTCAAATCGTTGAACAGCTGCGTCGACGCGTTGGTGAATGCCCGGCGCTCGGCGGGTGAGTACGGCGCGATGCGTCCACAACTCACGCGTTCGAGAGTATCGCTCGAATGCGCGATGAACGCGCGCAACACGAACAGCGCGTCGCTCGGCGTGAGCTTGGGGTTCGTCAAATCCATCGTTATCGACCGAAATCCACCACGACGGGCCAATTGGTCGAGTCCAGCCTTGGTAAACTTGCCGCCACTAAACTTGAGCTCACTAATATGAGGACACTCAGCAGCAATAACGCGCAGCGTCGTGTCCGTTAACTTTCCGCACCCAGAAAAATCTACGCTTCGCGCGCCCCGCCAGCGTCCCGTCGAGCACATCGTCTTAATCTTCGCGTCCGTCGGCGCACAAAACCCCGAACTCATATCAATATCAACCCAAAACATCTCTGGTGCGCTATTGATCGCATCCCTAAACGTCCGACTCACGCTCGCGAGCCTCGGCGTCGTCGGAATCGCGCTCCCAGAGCGCTCGACGCACCTCGCGAAGACGTCTTGCAACACCTCCATCGGTAAATCCTCAATCGACACCCGCCGCTTCGCGCTTTTGTAACGCTCCCCACTCGTCATCGCAGTCGTGGACGACAGTAACCGCACGCGTCGCTGCGCCAGCATCTCGTCCTCCTCCTCGTCAGCAATCATCATCATCAGTCACGCCTCCACCACACCGCTCGCGCGTCTCCTCTCCCACCGCCGCCGCCGCCGCCTGCGCCTCGTTCTCTGTACCCAGTCAACCTCGTGGCGAAAATAACGCTCGTCGCAATCGCCGCGAGCACGAACGCGTTGTTCCGCGTCGCCGGCGTCATGTTGTGTCGTCGCGCCGCGTCGTCCCCTCTGGGACCGCGACATCTGGGACAGCGACAGCTGACACCAAATTCGAATTTTACGTATAGTACGGCATTTAAAGCGATTTATCACACACGTATACCCATCCAGGCCGCGATTTGTCGAAGGTTTCGTCGCGCGCGTCCACGCGGCATACCACGACGCGCGCGCGCCGACGACGATCCGTCGCACGACGCACTCGCGAGCGTGACGCGCGCACATTTTAACACCCATCCATTCACCACAGCCGATCGCGTCCTCGCGACGTCGCGTAGACCGCCAGACGACGCGGAGCACGCGACGCGCGTGAATCCAATCGTTGATTGCATTTGCGGCGCACGCGCGGCGAGCTCACCATGGCCAGCGCGCGCGCGGCGGCGAAAACCGCCAGCGTGCAGGCGAATGAGAATGATCACGCGATGTGTGTTCCGATCGCCACGCCGTATGCGTTCGGCGCGGATGAGTTGACGTCGTTACGGCGCGGAGAGGATGAAGCGCGGAATCACGAAGTGCGGTGCGTGCCGATGGGACGATGCGATGTGCGCGACGCGCGCGCGATGCGACGACGCGGCGTGTGCGACGCGGGGTGCGAGCGATGACTGAGTTTATTCGTGTTTTATTTGCGCGCAGGGCGTACAAGTTGGGGAAGAAGAAGCGGTCGTATAACCAGGTTGAGCTCACGTTTGAACGTCAACGGGAGGACAACGGCAACTTTTCAAAGGTGCACGGGAAGAAGCACGCGGGGCGCGAGGAAGAGACGACGATGCGGATCTTTGAAGCGACAGAACGAACATGTGGGGACGATGTTCCACGACAATTCCAGGAATCGGCGTTGGAGTACGAATTGAAGTTGTATAACGGCAAGCTTGCGCGCGCGGTGGTGTACTTGGTGTACGCCGAACCGTTGAAGGCGGACGTCGCACCCGGGAAGAAGAGCGGTGTGAGCGATGGATATGGGTACACGTGGTTACCTGTATCGCGTGATCGATGTGTAAAGGGTTGCGATGGTCCGATTCTCAGTGCGATTCAGCGATTTGGTAAGCAAGGCCGTACGCAGAAGAGCGCGGCGGCGGCGCAAGCCGCGCCCGTTAAGCCAGCGGCGGATGACAAGTGGAAGGATTCTCGTAATTTGTTCATTTCTATCGATGAGGCGAGCAACCACGTGTGTCCGTATAACAAGTGCAAAGTTTTTCGATTATTATTTGGCGTATATACGCATGATACCAATGAATTCTTGGGCAGCGGTGTCTCTGGGCCTATTCGCGTCCTGGCGAATAATGACGTCCCGAAGGGCGCCGCGGCTATGCGTGTTCGATGTGTGTTGGACGGTTCATGGGGTGGATGGAATACTACGGAATACACTGAGGACGAATTGCTTGAAATATTCAAGGGCATGTGTGTGAATAAGCAACTCGGGAAATCGAATCAGGAAAAGCCCCGCGACAAGCGTGTTGCTGATGCGCCCGAAACGGCGCGCGTCGCCGCTCCGAGCGCTCGAGCTCCTCCAGTCAAGCTCAAGGGTACAACACGCCCGTCCGCCAAGCATACTGGTGTTGCACCAACGAAACGTAACAAGGCTGTTTCGGGCAGAATGGTGAATAAACGCCAGCAAAAGGCGCAAAGTCTTCCATTACAGGAGTTGCCGATTTCGCCTAACCAGCAAGACGCCCTCGACATGCCTCCGCCAGAATCTCATGATTTATCCTTCTTACCGTTGCAAATGATGACATCGCCGCTAGGCACGCCTCCGGACGCCGATGCAGCAGGGTTCGCCGGGATGTTTGGCACGCCAGTTGAGTTGTTGTGCAGCGCTGACATGCGCGACGTGTTGAACACCTCGGATTTGCCTTCGTTGTGCACTCCTGGAGATCAAAGACAAAACACGCAATTTCCGAGTGCAGAAATGATGCCTCCACCAACGACCGGTGGGTTCGCGCACATGCGGTTTACACCAGGTGTTATTCCTCCTATCGGTAGCACCGGAAGTTTGGGGAGCATTTCCCTCGCCTCGCTCGGTTCTCTCGGGCCTTTGGCGAGCGCTTTCAAGCAAACGCCCTCAGAGTTCAAAGGCAAGACGATATCTCGAGCGTTTACGCGATCTGCGCGAAAAACCGCAGAGGCAAAAGCGACGCCGAATGCATTCTTAGCATCTATCCTCGCGAGTGGAAACACTGTCGAAGGTGGTGCAAAGTCTGTCAAGGTGGCGGCGCCTTCAGTATCTGTACAAAAACCAACTGGCTCTCGACGCACTACCCGCAGGGCTCTCAAAGATATTGAAAATAACGTTGAGCCTCGCACTGCAGCAGTCACTGCTACGGCGCATGTGCGCCCCGCATCGATGACCACGGCTGTGGCTTCCGCTCCAGGTGTGTCTGACGAAGCCTTTGATGACATTCCGGTGCGTGGTTTGCGCAGCCGCCAGCCATCGCCGAATGGTCTCGCCCCAACTCGTTTGCTCTTTTCACCAGTACCGAGCGGTATGAGCGCTATGCATACCTTTGATGATAGCGATGATGAGAAAATTGTGGCGAACGAGGCGCCGTGGATCTCGCCGACTGGTGTTCGTACGCACCAAGCGCAACGAGCAAACAAGGACGCGCGCACGTACAAGCGCAAGCAAGCGGAAGCGTCGGTGAGCATGCCGAGAATGGCATCAGTAACCGATGTTGCCGAACTGGTCACCGCCCAAAAGCCAAATGAGCGCGCAGCCGGTGGGAAGTCTAGATTGTCGAGCTTTTTCGTTAGACCATCAAATGCTCCTCCGCCGCCTGAAATCAAATTGGGAGGCGTCGGTAATCGCACGAGTAAGCGCAAGACGCGCAACTCTGGCGCTGCGGTACACTTTAGAGGTGACGTCAACTTCGAAAACGCTCCGAGCACGTCGAAAAGACGCACTCGGAGCACAGATGTGGAGCAAACGTTGCTTTCGCCGCAGTGGCCATCCAAGCGTTCGGCACTGTCGCCGAGGGATGCAAACAACCAAAATGCAATTAATTCCCCTGGTTTTGTGAATTCGCTCAAGTCAATGATGGGTTGGGCTATTGGCGCCACGGGTGACGGCGTCAATAAATAGTAGCTCAGTGATGCCGCCGCAATCGTCGACGTCGCCAGAGCCGAAGATATTTTCAGCCGCCAGCCGCCGCTCGACGCACACATGATTTTAGCAGTTCCTTGTACCACAGACCTCTTAGCTTATTCAGGCCATTGTAATGACAACTAAATCAATATAATTGACGCATCAATTACGCGCCCAGCGTTCGCTTGGGCGCGCCAAGTGCGACTTCAACACACGGCGCTCACACATGTGTTTACATTGGCGGCGCAACTTCGTCAAGGTTAACCTTCGCAATCGCGCAATTACGCCCCCACTTTGACGCGCGCGACTTCGTTCACGCCCATCAAACCTCGCGAAAAGACGCTAAAAGTACATTCGTAGATAACTCTACGTCTCACTTCACCGTCACTCCTTTCGCCAAATCCCTTAGACGTGCGTTTCGGCCGATTCTGTAGGATCACCGCGCACTCTTCCGCGACCTAGTACATGCGCCGCACACAGGCTCTTGTTGCCGCCACCACTCGCGCGTTCACTTCATTGACCGCGAAGTCTAATCAAGAAATTATTATTTCTTCGAGAATCATGTCGAGTTGCTCGACTTTCGCGCCCGTCCGCGGGATGGCGTTGAGAAGCTACAATGCTATGGCGGCGAAGGCAGCCGCCAATCAAGGCAGACCAGCGCACGCGGCGTCTCGGGTGATTTTCCCGAGCCGAGGGTTCTCTATCGTCGCCGAAGCGGGTGAAGGCGAGGGCGACGATGCCGCGTCGGCGCCCCGTGGCGAAGAAAACAAGCTCTACATTGGTAACTTGAGCTGGAACACGACGGACGAAGAGCTCAGCCGCGTGTTCTCTGATTTTGACGTGCAGGAAGCAAGCGTCGTGATCGACAGAATGAACGGCCGATCCCGTGGTTTCGCGTTCGTTACCGTCGGAAGTGCAGAAGCTATGCAAGGTGCGATCGACGCTCTTGACGGTGCTGACGTCGACGGTCGGGAAATTCGCGTGTCTCAAGCGCAAACGCAACCGCGCGACCGCGCCGATCGCCCCCCGCGCATGGAACGCGAAGGTGGCCGCGATGGTGGCCGCGGTCGTGGCCGAGGGATGGTCAACGACAAGCGTCGCGTGTACTTCGGTAACCTCTCCTGGGGTATGGATCACTTGGACCTGCAAGACCTTTGCGCTGAATTTGGTAACGTCGAGGACAGCCGCTTAATTACGGACCGCGAAACCGGACGCTCCCGTGGCTTTGGTTTCGTGACCATGAGCAGCGAATCCGAGGCCGATGAAGTCGTCAACCAACTCAATGGTCAAGATGTCGATGGTCGCGTGCTTCGCGTGAACATTGCCAATTCGGACTAAGTGTCGCCGTCGGTAACATACTTCGGTAATTTTCAGTTGGAGGAACGCTCCAGCCAGAACAGAGTGTATAGGCAAAACAAATTAACAGTTGTACGCGTCGACGAGTGGGTTTATTATAGTGATAGTCTGGGGAATGTTTGAGTGGGAAGCACTCATTCACGCATTCAGTTTTGTGTGTGTAATAATCGATTTAACCGCTTGAAAGAAATTACGTCGCTCGCGCGTTTCGAGGCAACCCACGCAACATACTTACCTCGTGTACGGTCGAACCCGTGTAGCGTAACACGTGTGTTTGATACTAAAGCGTTGTTGACATGCTATAACCTTGTGCTAATCGTCTACTGGATGGCATCGACAGCTTCATTGAATATCTCCACCATCTTTCTAATCACCTCGTATTGCGACTCTTGGATTATCTTATCGTCTTGCAACTTGTACCCTTTTTCCGCGTCCCATTTGGGCATGGGCGGAATTTTTATCAATTTGGACGATGTGCCCGTGTACGAGCGTTTATCAAAACTCCACACCTGCTCGTTTTTCGAGTTTTTGATCGTCGTACCCCAGGTGTAGTGCATGAGCGACGCTTGTCCGATGGTTATGTCAGCTGGCGGCTGGATCATGAGCTTCTGGAATGGTACGGGTGGGAGTTCGAATTCTAATTTCGGCCGCACGGCAGCTGCTGCGAACGACCACGCGTACATATCTCGTACCCATCCGAATACTTTCTTGACAGTTTCGCTCGTCTCGCCCAATTCCACCTTTTGCGCCCACACCTCAGAGACGCGCTCCAAATCATCGCGGTGGATACACTGCGGGGCATTGCCTGTTTGGTACACATCCTTCAGCGGACCATCTTTAGCTTCATCGTGAAGCTCTAACGATGCAGGCTTGGCGTTCGGATACGAAGGGACGATGTAACCAAACATAAACCCGTATGAAAATCCTTTGGCGAGCACCACGCTCGGCGGCGGACTACGAATGAATAAATAATCAGTTTCCGCCATCAATATATGCGAGCACTGCTTCGCGTCTTGCGTTTGTGACCATTGGTAAATCGCACGGGCGCGATCTTTGACTGCATAATCGCAATATACATCGCAATCCTTGTGTGTCGGGTCAACGCGCCATGTAGGAATAAGTTTCATCAGTTCGTCCTCTGTTGATCGATGCAATACTCGCGTAAACCGACGCAATATGCTATCTTTCTCGCTCGCTGCTTTTTTCCACGTCTCGTAAAAGATTCTCGTTTGCCAGTTCATGTATGGCGATCCATTACTGGTGATCATCGTGTGCACGCACGTCTCCAAGCCTTCGCTTCCGCCGCCGGCGTATTTTGGCGTGTCTGGATATAATGTCCCACTTGTCGTTTTCTTATTGTGCTCTTGCCCGTACATTGGCGGCATGTACACTGTAGGAAGAACTCCCGTGAAACACGAACCCGGATTCGACGGATCAGTGCGCCAAAATCGACACGTTGCCGTTTGCTTGCACAGCGCGCAACACTCGGCATCATCCGCCACCGTCGTACTCCCTTCACCCACTTTTTGAGGACCCCAATAGTCACTCAAAGGAAGTACATGACACTCGTCATCTTTTGGCTCACTGGCTTGAATCTCATGCCACGTGGCGTCGTCGTAACCATGCTCACCAGATATATCCTTCACCGAAGTCGCCTCCGACACGCGATTCGTTGTCACTGAACCCGCACTCGCAACGCTCTCACGAGGCGTCTCAACCTGCGATTCTTTCGCTACCGCCGCCCTTGATGCACGACGAGCGTCATCTTCGTGTTCCAACTGTTTGACGCGCTCAGCGACGTAGGCATCGCGCACGCTTTGCTTTGCAAAGTCTGTGACGGTATCCGTAACTGGAGAGTAATCCACATAGTTTGGCGTGATTTGCCGGACGATGAGCGCGTAAGTGATGCCCGCGACGATGAGCGTCGTCACGGTGGACGTGATCTTCGTGCGAGGGGGCTGTTTAGCCACCGATCCGGGGAAGGGTCGACGCTTCATCGCGTGCCGAGGTTTGCAGTTGCTCGCTTCGAGGATAGACAAACTAAATTGACTGCGACGCGTTTTAGCAAAAGTCTAAGCTTGAATACGCTTACAAATAACTATTATGCGTTCAATCGTCAATCGTATTTGGTGTACGTTTTGCTCGGGAGCAAGAAGCACTTGGCCAAGGCGACGATACCGCCGAAACGTTGGCCGAGCGTCATGCCAAAGAACATGCGTGAAAGCGCCTTGCAAAATGTAAAGGCGTTGTCCGCAACGGGGTAGCACAACGGCGGGGGAATGTTGGTGTTCATAATCAATGGGAATCTGTCCACGACGACGGATTTGGGCACGCAGCACCCGCGTAAGCCTTCGATACCGGCGAAGCGATCGAAACCAGACTCCTTGACGCCGCCAAACGGAAGCGACTGTGCCATGTACGTGGAGCAGAAATCGTTAATGGACGTCATACCAGCCTCAAGCTGCGCACCGAGCTTTTCAGCACGACGAGTTGATCGAGTGAAAATGTTCGAGCCGAGACCGAAATCGCAATCATTGGCGAGTGCGATGGATTCTTCATCGCTCTTCGTCTTGACAATGGCTAGCACTGGGCCAAAGACCTCCTCGCGCGCGATGCGCATGTCGTGCGTGATGCCAGAAATAACCGTCGGCGGATAGAACTGACCGCCCTTTGCGCCCAATTCAATGGAGCCGCCGACATGGACGGTTGCACCGCGCTTCACGGCGTCATCAATGAGAGACTGCACGTATTGCGCTTGCTTGGGCATGCACATCGCGCCGCAATCAACCGACGCGTTGAGAGCCCAACCTTGGCGTAACTGCTTCGCAGACTCCAAAACTTTAGCCAAAAACTTGTCATGGATCTTTTCATGCACGTAGAATCGCTCTGCACCCGCGCAGTTTTGACCGCACGACTGGAAAGCTCCGCGAAGCGCCATGGGGACGACTTGGTTCAAGTTTGCATCGGCGCAAACGATAAACGGATCTTTACCGCCGAGCTCTAATACGACAGGCGTAAGTGTCTTCGCCGCGGCTTCCATGACCTTGCGCCCAATTCCCGTTGAACCGACAAAAACGAGCTTTTGAACACCACCGGTAACTAAGGCGTTGCCCGCCTCGCCATAACCGGTGATGATTTGCACCAAGTCTTTCGGCGCGCCAACGGCTTCAAGCGCGGCATCGATGACGCGACCGTAGTATTGCGAGCTCCAGCTGGCATATTCGCTCACTTTGACAACGAGCGCGTTACCTGCAAACAAGTTGGCCACCAACGGGTTGAACACGTTGTGAAATGGATAATTCCACGGCACGATTGCGCCCATAACGCCGACTGGATGGTACTCAACTCGAGCCTTCTTGTAAAACATCATCGCTCCGCTCGAACGATACTCTGGCTTCAACCAATGTTCACCTTCATTGCACAACCAACGGATCTTCTCCAGCGTCACCAATACCTCGCCGAACGCCGCGTCGACGAGAGGCTTACCGCTATCTCGCGCGCTCACACGGCAAATCGTGTCCTGCTCCTCTAAGATGAATCGCTGGATCACGCGCAAGAGCTCACGGCGCTTTGCAAAAGACGATTTCGCCCAAATCTTTTGCGCCGCTGCGGCTTTCGCAATGCGTTCCTTGACTTCATCCGCGCGCATCGCCGGCATATCCGCGCACAGCTTTGTCATGTTACCCGGGTCGTAGCACGGCACCGACGTCGTGGGCCAATTCTTAGACGGGTCGAAACGCTCGTCGGGATACCCATTCTCTTCCTCTTCGGTCAAGCGCACGTTGAGCTTGGGCACGGACGGAGGCGCCGTGAGCCAGCGAAGCAAAAGCGCGACGATCGCGATGACGCCCCAGCGCTGCGTCGTGCTCTCAATCGAGCGCACGGTGACGAACGCGCGGTTCGCGTAATGGAACACCGTCATGGCACCATTCGTGACGTCGTCGACGGACACCATGACGTCGGCGGCGACGAGGGCACGGTTCGGAAGTGACGTCCAAGGCTCGATTGTTTAAGATTATCCCCTCAGTGCGTGCCGCAGCAGTGTCGAGAACGCCACGCGACATCCATGCGCCACGACGACGCGGTCGCGACGTTGACGTTTGAGCAGTTTTCACAGTCGAGCGAGCGGCGCGGGCTCGTGGATGCGACGGAGAGAATGGCGAGGCATGGCTCGGTGAACACCAATCAATCACCGCAATGGTCTAAGCGCGGTGGCTCGCGCGTGTCGAGTGCAGGCGTGGCGGCGATGACGCTGGTGCTAGTGTTCATCGTACTCTCCTTCTTATCGTCGTCGTCAACGTCGTCGTCGTCGTTGTCGTTGACGTCGCAGGGCGTTGCGGCTGTCGGTGGGGCTCAACTGGGCGCAGGCGCGCTTGAAGACGGTTCGCCGCGCGTTTACGTTTATGACGTCGTCAACGCGTACCCGCACGACAGACGAGCGTTCACGCAAGGGTTGACTGTGTGTGGTCAGGATGTGTTGTGCGAAAGCACGGGAGCTGTGCATGGGATGAAGAGTCAGGTGCGCGTGACGGATGTCTCGACGGGCGAGAGAAAAAGTGGCGCTAAGGACATTCCATCGCCTACGTTTGCCGAAGGTTTGACGAAAGTAGGCGATGACTTATTTTTAATCACTTGGAAGTCGGATAAAGGATTGAAGTACACGTTATCGGCAAATCATGAGTTGGAGGAGAAGGGGACGTTTCGCACGCCGCTCTCCGACGGGTGGGGACTCGCGGCGCACGCTTTAAACGATGGCACCACGGTGTTGTACGCCACGGACGCGTCCAACAAGCTCCATGTATTAGATATTCCTACGGGTGAAAATGCGCTGGCATCGCGACGACGTTCGGTGACGATTACGGATAACGGTGAACCGGTGCGTTTTGCCAACGAGCTCGAAGTCATCCACGGCGCGGTGTTCGCCAACATCCTTGAGCGCCCATGCTTAGCGCGCATAGACCCCGAAACGGGCAAGATCACGGGCTGGGTGAACATGGGAACTTTAAAGTCAACGTCACCGAATGATAACGTCGGCGAAGTGTTGAACGGCATCGCGTACGACGAAGAGAGCGACAGACTCTTCGTCACGGGGAAAATGTGGGCGACGCTGTTTGAAGTAAAATTACGAGAAGTCACCGGCGCGGAGTATGAAGACGCGTTGATTGAGGCTCGTGCGTTGTGTACGCCGCCAAAATCTCTCGCAAGTTACGGGTATCCGTAGCGACTGTACAATGCATTTAGTAGCACGTTGTAACATATTTCCGCAACGAATGAGACGCATCGCAAGTAGAGTTTGGTTCATTCAATATTTTGAATTACAATCGCTAATCCCGCTATGTGAGAAATGCGCGCGATTGTTTGTGCAATATTTGTATTTTCTAATTCAGTAGAAATTCCTACCCCGCATCAAGCGCTTCTAAAGACGCGGTTCCATGTCTCAAATCCAATCAAATTTCCATTTAGGCGGCGGCGGCACCAGCAACAAGCTCGATAATTTCAGAGGTAATCTTGGCTTGGCGAGCGCGGTTGTAGACAAGGCTCAAGTTCTTCTTGAGTTCCTTGGCGTTGTCGGACGCAGTGGACATCGCGTTCATGCGCGCCGCGAGCTCAGAGGCGAGAGACTCTTGGAGCGCACGGAGGATTTGCGAGTTCATGTACAACGGCATGAGCGCCTCAAGGATTTGGTTCGGATCTTGCTCGAATTGCATGACACCCTCGAACTCAGAGACCTCAGTGTCCGCCTTCACACGCTTGACGGCGAACTCACCATCTTCAGACGTAAGCTTGAAGATTTCGTCGTTGGCGGCGTCAACGCACACGCCGTCGACGCTGCACACTTCACCCTCCTTGGAAAGGGGCAAGAGCGTTTGCACAGTCGGTTCAGCGGCGATGAGGGAAACAAATCGGGAGTAGATCATTTCAACCTTGTCGACTTCTTCGGAGGTGAACTCAGCGAAGATGTCATCAGCAATGGTTTGCGCATCTTGCGTGGACGGGGATTGACCCATGTTGAAGCGCTTGACCAAGTCGTATTGATCCTTGCGGCGGTTGAAGTACACACCACCCTTCTTACCGACAGTGATGAGCTTGCACTCAACGCCTTGCGACTTGAGCTCCGCAACACGCTGTTCGGTCTTACGGATGATAAAGTTGTTGAAACCACCGCACAAACCGCGGTCGCCAGTGCACGAAATGATCAAAACCTTCTTCACCGGGCGTTGCTTGGTCAACGGCACGTCAACATCTTCGCCAGACAAACGTTGGTTGATGGCGAAGAGCACCTTGACGAGAGACTCGGAGAACGGACGAGCACCAATGACGGCATCTTGCGCCTTGCGCACCTTGGCCGCGGCGACGAGCTTCATCGCGTCGGTGATCTTCTTCGTGTTCCCGACAGAGACGATGCGGTCACGCATCTCCTTCGGCGACGCGTTACGAATCTACACGAGATGACGAAAACAAAACACACGTCAGTACACGCGTTCGCACACGTCACGACACGCACCCGCGCGCACCCGCGCGCACCCTCGGATCACCCCCATCCTATGGGCAAACAGTGCGCCCACGACGGACAGGTTTTTGATACGATACGATGGGCGAGGGATATCGCCCGGCGCCCATCCCGCGCGCGCGCCCCACCGTCAACGCGCGCGCCGTCCTCGCCGCTCCACGCGCGCGACGCACGCGCCATCCACGCACGCATCCGCGCGCACCGACGCCGACGCGCACCGTGCACCGCGCACCGCGCCACCGCCACCGACGCCCACGGCCTATCCAGCGCGATCTCGGTGCACAGACCCTACATCGCCCGTCCCAATCGCATCCAACCACCACGCGCGCGCCGACCACGCGAACGCCGCACCACACCGCGCATCGATCGCATCAAAAACCCATCCATCGCCCGCGCGCCTCGCGCATTGCCGCACCCGCGCGCGCGCGACGCCAATCCGCGTCGTTCCCATCATCGATCGCGAACGATTACTCCGAGAGACGCGCATCGTCGCATCGCAAAAAAACGTACCACCAACGAGCCGCGCGGCGCGGCGACGCACGCGGGCTTATTCGAGCCATTCTTCACGCTCGCGCCGCGAAGGGACAACGAGCGGGACGCGGTGAGCGGCGCGGTGACGGACGCGAGAGCGGACATCGTGAAGCGTGGGGGTGTGACGACGAACGCGCGCGCGCGGGGCCACACACCGTGCACTCGATGGGCGTCGACCGTTCGCGACCAGGCGCGAGAAGGGTATAATAGGGGCGGATTCGCGCGCGGATCTGGAGATTTATGCGCGAACGGGGTTTATGGTGTACGCGTGATGGACGTACGGGTGGGTTGAGTATTGTGATTTATGCGTGAACGGGGTTTATGGTGTACGCGTGATCGGCGAGTGGTGGGGTTGAGTATGTGGTGTGTGGCGCTCTGGGGGTGTGATTGGTGGTCGTGCTTAGGGTGCGTGTGTACCCCGTGGGTGTACCCCGTGTCGGTTCGGCGTTGAGGCGTCGTCGACGAAGGTGTACGCGCGCGCGGCTGTGGCTGTGTGTGTGTGTATTATACGTGCGAGCTAACGGGTGAGGTGCAGGGCGTGGGTGTCGATGCGCACGGGTCCGCCCGCGGCGAGGAGCACGCTCGCGGCTTGGTCGCAATCGGGGTATTGGGACGGCGCGCTCGGGGCGCCGCGCGCGCGGAGTTCGTCCCAGGTTTCGTCTCTGAGCTGCGTTTCGCGCACGACGCACACGGCGCCGGTTTTATCGCGTTGTGTGACGTCACAGAAGAATCGAGTCTCGCGCAGGCGCACGCGCACGCCGTCGACGCGGAGCCAGAAGCGGAGGAGCACGAACCAACATTTGGGCATGGCGCGCACTTTTAACGCCAAACGCGCGACGCCGTTGTCGTCGAGCTCGGATTCGTACAGCGTGAGCTCGTCGTATAACTGAATCGGGTCGCGTTCGGTGAGCATGGCTCGGTCGATGCGCAAGGATGTGGGTTCCCACGTCGGCGCTGGTGCGGCGCGCGACGGAGCGACGGAGACCGAGCCGCCGTACGGCGTGGTGAACGTCCAGTCGTAGCTCGTCGACGTCTCCGTGGAGTTCCACGCCGCCGATGACGGCGGCGGTGCTCGAGCCTTCGCATCGCTGGCCACGTCGTCACCGTCACATTGCGCCGCGGCCGGCGCGGGCGCGGGCGCGGCGCCGTCGCCGAAACGCTCGACGTGCGCGCGCGTCCACGTCGCCGCCGCCGCAACCTTTATCACCTCTCCTTTCGCCTCCACCCACTCGCGCAGCGCGTCCTCGGCGTTAAAACTCAACGTCACCCCACTCTCGGCGTGCGTGAACGTGAGCGACGAATCGAACAGCATCTCTGGCGTCGTCGGCGCGCCCGTCGATGCTTCCACTTGCTCGATGCGTTCGCGCGGGACAATGGCTGTGGTTTCGCTGCGCACGTGCCATCCACCGGCGAGTTCGAGCGACTCCACGCGATGCGCGGGCATCGTCCTCGCTCGCGCGCGCGCCGTCCGCTCGCGCGCCAGTCGCCGTCCGTTCGCCGTCCGCTCGCGCGCGGCGCGCTCTGTGGAGAGTGACGCGTCATCATCTTTCGCCTCACACGCCGCCGCGCGCCTTCATCGCGCGCGATGCCGGCGTTGCGCACCGCGCTCGATGCGTTTCGCGCCATCGCGGACCCGCTCGAGCGGTACGTGTTTTTGCGTCACCTGCAGCGCCGCGACACGTCGACGTTTTATCGCGCGCTCGTGGCCAAGCCATTGGAGCTCATGCCGTTCGTGTACACGCCGACGGTTGGCGAGGCGTGCGAGCGCTACCACGAGCTTCCGACCGAGGTAAATGGGGTGTATATTACTGCCGACGACGCCGGGCGCGTTGGGGCAAAGTTGCGCGAGCATTGGACGACGAAGATGGCGTGGTTGAGAGAGGGCGCGGGGGCGTCGGCGCGAGGCGTCTCGGCTCGAGGCACGGGGGCGAACGCAGGCGAAGCCCCGGTCGCGGTTGCGGTCGTGACCGATGGTGAACGTATTTTAGGGCTTGGTGATTTAGGTGCGGGCGGTATGGGGATCAGTGAAGGAAAGATTTTGTTGTATACGGTGTGCGCGGGCGTGCACCCGACGACGTGCTTGCCGGTGTGCTTGGACGTCGGGACCAATAACGAGCGTTTGTTGAAGGATCCGAATTATAAGGGCTTACGAAGAGAGCGATTGAAAGGCGAGGCGTATGACGCGCTAGTCGATGAGTTCATGCGCGAGCTCAGAGCGTGGCAGCCGAGATGTTTGGTGCAGTTTGAGGATTTTGGAAACGCCAACGCGTTTAGAATTTTAGAAAAGTATAGAACCACCGGTCCGTGCTTCAACGATGATATTCAAGGCACGGCTGCGATTACGCTCGCGGCATTGTTAAGTTCGCTGCGCGTCACCAAGGGTGAGCTCGCGGATCAAAAAATTTTATTCTACGGCGCCGGCGAAGCGGGCGTCGGCATCGGCGAGCTGATCGCGATGGCCATGGAAAAGACTGGCATGACGCACAAGCAAGCCATGGAACGGTGCTATTTCATGGACTCAAAGGGCTTAGTGTGTAAGAGCCGACTGAGCGGTTTGCAGCCGCATAAGGTGGCGTTTGCGCACGACGTGGAGTACCAGCCGGATTTGTTATCCGCGATTGACGCCATCAAGCCCACGGCGCTCATTGGCGTGAGTACCATCGGTGGCGCGTTCAACGAAGATGTCGTGAAAGCCATGGCGGTGCTGAACGAACGCCCAATCATTTTCCCGTTGTCAAACCCAACCTCCAAGGCGGAGTGTACGTTTGAGCAAGCCATGCGATGGACGGATGGTAAAGTGGTCTTCGCCAGCGGTTCGCCGTTCGATCCCGTCACTCGCCAACGCGATGGCGTGAAAGTATTCCCAGCTCAAGCAAACAACGCGTACGTATTTCCAGCGCTTGGATATGCCGCCGCGCTCACGGGTGCATCCCAAGTCACCGATGATTTGTTCCTCGCCGCCGCCGAAGCGCTATCCAAGCTCACGACGGACAGCGAAATCGACGCGGGACATCTATTCCCAGACATGGACGCCATTCGCGACGTCAGCGTCGCCCTCACGGCTGAAATTTGCGAAATGATTGTCGCGCAAGGCCTCGGCTCGGCGCCGCGCGACGTGTCGACGCACGCAGAGTGGCTCGCGTACATCAAGGCGCACATGTACGACCCAAACGCCACCCCAGCCATTCCATCCAAGCTCTAAACGTGCACACGCACGACGAGACGTCGATCATGACCATCAGCGCCATCACTATTATTAATTCAATTCTCATTATTTTGCCTCGCGATAGGTAGCCATATGCAATTTCAATTTCAATTCCA
>Ga0222715_10002448_pt1 | contig 16983 bp, 26 predicted proteins | sample C33_9DmetaG_FD_165056 | JGI IMG/M metagenome (GOLD analysis project Ga0222715, IMG submission 165056) | Estuarine water microbial communities from San Francisco Bay, California, United States - C33_9D | ecosystem: Environmental > Aquatic > Marine > Unclassified | place: USA: California... | reverse complement strand
ATCGCACGGTATCGCGTCGTTTCTGCGGACCTACGGGCAGAACCTAGCATTAGACGTAACTGTGGTAAGAGCGGCGCTTACGAATAAGCTTATTGACTTAGCTGACTGTGGCGATGTCAGATATGAACTAAAAGCAATCGAGATGCTGGGTAAACACTCGGACATCGGCCTATTCACTGAACGCAGCGAAGTCACCATCAACTACAACTCACCCGAAGCGCTGGAGACCGCGATCAAGGAGCGAGTCAAACGCCTACTGAATGCTGAAGTGTCGGAAACGTCGCTTTTTGATACTGACCTAGACGAGGAGTTTGGGGTGTACCGCCGCGAAAAGCCGGTAGATGCGGAGTTTGAAGAAGTGGCCTCCGAAGAAGAGGACACAGAGAAGTAACATGGTTGCGAAAACTAAAAAAGTTGCCAGCCGAAAAGGTCGCCCGAACAAAAAGCTAATAGGCGAAATTGATCTTAAAGACATCCCGCAGATATTACATAAACTACCCCCGGCAGAACAGCAGCTATTACTTGCCGAGCTTGAAAAGCTAGAAGAACTGAAGGCTAAGCAACTTGCTGAGACCAAGTTTATAAAGTTTGTCGAGAAAGTATGGCCTACGTTTATAGCTGGTAGGCATCACGCTAAGATGGCAGATGCGTTCGAGAGGGTGGCTAAAGGTGAGCTTAAACGGCTTATCGTCAACATGCCCCCACGTCATACCAAGTCGGAGTTCGCGTCTTATCTTCTGCCCGCGTGGTTCTTGGGGAAATACCCGCATAAGAAAGTAATCCAGTGTTCCCATACAGCCGAACTTGCTGTAGGATTTGGGCGTAAGGTGAGAAACCTCGTTGATAGCGAGGCGTACCACAAAATCTTCGACGGTTTGCAGTTGTCTTCGGACAGTAAAGCTGCGGGTCGTTGGAATACATCGAAAGGGGGTGATTACTTCGCCATCGGTGTAGGAGGTGCGGTTACCGGTAAAGGTGCCGATCTTCTGATTATTGACGACCCTCATTCTGAACAGGAAGCAGCACTAGCCGAAGTAAACCCCGACATCTACGATAAGACTTACGAGTGGTATACGTCTGGCCCTCGTCAGCGTCTCCAGCCGGGTGGCGCGATTATTGTGGTTATGACACGCTGGTCTAAGCGTGACCTCACAGGCGAAATCCTAAAAGCAGCAGCGCAACGCGAGGGTGATGAGTGGGAAGTCATCGAGTTCCCAGCAATTTTACCTAGCGGTAATCCTCTGTGGCCAGAGTTCTGGTCGATGGAGGAACTTGGCGCGCTACGCAACGAACTGCCCAACTCCAAGTGGATGGCGCAGTATCAGCAAAACCCGACATCAGAAAGCGCCGCCATAGTAAAACGTGAGTGGTGGCAGGAGTGGGAGAAAGAATCGCCCCCCTACTGTGACTTTATTCTACAGTCTTGGGACACCGCGTTCGAGAAGACTCAGCGCGCCGACTACTCTGCCTGTACGACGTGGGGCGTGTTTTATACACCCGATGATGCGGGGATTACCCAAGCAAATATTATTTTACTTAATGCGTTTCGTGATAGGATGGAGTTCCCAGAACTAAAACGGGTTGCGGTAGACGAGTATAAAGAATGGGAGCCAGACAGCGTCATAATCGAGAAAAAGGCTTCAGGTGCGCCTTTGATCTACGAGATGCGGGCTATGGGGATTCCCGTCCAAGAATTTACACCGACACGGGGGAACGACAAGATTTCCCGATTGAACGCTGTGAGCGACCTTTTTGCGTCTGGACGGGTATGGGCACCTGCTACTCGATGGGCAGAAGAGGTAATCGATGAAGTAGCAGAGTTTCCTGCGGGGGCACACGACGACTACGTGGATAGTGTATCTATGGCGATGCATAGATTCAGACGAGGGGGTTACGTTGGTACAGCGCTGGACGAGCCGGAAGAAGCAGCAGTCTTCCGATCCCAAAGACAAGCGGGATACTACTAAAGATGTTGTTAAAAATCAAAAACTTACGGGGCGACAACGCTACGCTAGGTCAAAAAAGAACTACGAAGCGCAAAAACGCTGGAGAAAAAATAACCCCGAAATGGCTTGGGCTATTGCCGCCGTTTATAGTGCGAAGGTCAGAGCAAAGAAAAGAAACATACCATGCGACATTACTACGGCATACGTGGTTTCCATAATGCCCACTAAATGCCCTGTATTTGGTACCAAGTTTAAGTTCAAAGGTAATAAGTTTATTAGGCCAGAAAGTCCGTGTATAGACCGCAAAATACCCAAAAAAGGCTATACAATGGGTAACATTGCGATAATTTCGAACCGGGCGAACCTAATTAAGGGTGCCAATAGTGCAAACGCTGTGTATATGGTGTATAAGTGGATGAAGAAGATAGGACTTAAGTGATGAAAATCGATAATCCATTCAAAGTAGGTAAAACTCAGTGGGCAAAATGGCGTGATGCCGCCCGCGCTATGTTCAATCGCTCTATGCAAGAAGGTATGGGATTCTCTGCGTCGTTTGAGGCAGCCCAAGAAACCAACGAGTACTGCATTAAGAACAATATTCGCGTTGGTTTGGGACCGCTGACTAAAGAAAAGCCCGCTGAGCCGGTAGAAGCGGAAGAAAAACCAGCTAAACCAGCCAAAAAAGCTCCTGCTAAGCGTCGTCAGACCAAAAAGGACTAACCATGGATATCGACAAGGCTCTCAATCAAGCTCCTATGGGGCTAGACATGGAAGAAATGGGTCTGATGGACGACGAACCGGCCATCGAGATCGAGATTGAGGACCCTGAGTCGGTTAGCGTGACTCTGGCAGGGCTTGAACTGGCCTTTGAAAACCAAGAAACAGACGAATTTGACAACAACCTTGCGGATGAGCTTGACGGCGAAACGTTGCAGGAGCTTGCTAGCGAGCTTATTGGCGACTACGAGGACGATCTGGACTCTCGTAAGGACTGGATGCAGACTTACGTAGACGGTCTGGAGCTTCTTGGCCTTAAGGTAGAAGATCGTAGCGAACCTTGGCCCGGCGCATGCGGTGTATACCACCCACTGCTGTCTGAAGCCCTCGTCAAGTTCCAAGCGGAGACTATGATGGAAACTTTCCCGGCTCAAGGGCCGGTGAAGACCAAGATTATTGGTAAAGAGACCAAAGAAAAGAAAAAAGCCGCTGAGCGCGTACGCAACAACATGAACTATGAGCTTACTGAGCGCATGGTTGAGTACCGACCCGAGCATGAGCGCATGCTTTGGGGTCTAGGGCTGGCAGGTAACGCGTTCAAGAAGGTTTATTACGACCCGGCGGAAGATCGTCCAACGGCTATGTATGTACCAGCAGAGGACGTTGTAGTCCCATATGGCGCATCTAACCTAGAAACTGCCGAGCGCGTCACCCACGTGATGCGTAAAACCGAAAACGAAATGAAGCGCCTCCAGCGCTCAGGTTTTTACCGTGATGTGGACCTGCCGGAACCCACCGACACCATGGATGATGTCGAGCAGGCCATTGCGGAGAAGATGGGGTTCCGCGCCACATCGGACGACCGCTACAAGCTCCTAGAGATGCATGTCGATCTGGTTATTGAAGACGACAAGTACAGGGAGAAAGAAGATGGCGACGTTGGACTACCATATATCGTCACTGTGGACAAAGCTAGCGAAACGGTCCTCTCAATTCGCCGCAACTGGAATGAGAACGATAAGCAAAAGCGTAAGCGCAACCACTTCGTACATTATTCGTATGTGCCGGGCTTCGGTTTCTATGCTTTTGGACTTATCCATCTTGTTGGTGCTTTTGCTAAGTCCGGTACTTCTCTTATTCGTCAGCTTGTTGATGCTGGTACCCTTTCTAATCTACCGGGCGGCTTCAAAACTAAGGGTCTTAGAGTAAAAGGCGACGATACGCCTATCGGCCCGGCTGAATGGCGTGATGTAGACGTAGCTAGCGGCTCTATGCGTGATAATATCATGCCACTGCCGTATAAAGAGCCAAGCCAAGTGCTCTACAGCCTCCTTGGCACTATTGTAGAAGAAGGTCGCCGCTTCGCTGCCGCTGCTGACATGAAGATCAGCGATATGTCGGCACAAGCCCCCGTTGGGACCACGCTGGCTATTCTAGAGCGCACGCTCAAGATCATGTCTGCTGTGCAGGCGCGCATCCACTACTCGATGAAGCAGGAGTTCAAACTCCTCAAGGTCCTGATCCGCGATTATACGTCACCTAGCTACGAGTATGAGCCTGTAGTGGGCGATGAGCGCGCAAAGCAGGCAGACTACGACACCGTAGAAGTAATCCCTGTAAGCGACCCCAACGCTGCTACGATGGCTCAGAAGATCGTCCAGTATCAGGCGGTCATCCAGTTGGCCCAAAGCGCGCCGCAGCTTTACGACCTGCCCTATCTGCACCGCCAGATGCTTGAGGTGCTGGGTATCAAGGAAGCGGAAAAGCTGGTCCCGCTTAAGGACGGCGAAGACATGGAGCCGCGTGATCCTGTGTCCGAGAACATGGACATACTTAACGGTAAGCCCGTCAAGGCGTTTATATACCAAGACCACGAGGCGCACATTAAGGTGCACACGTCCGCAATGCAGGACCCAAAAATCCAGCAGCTTATGCAGGCAAACCCGGGCGCGCCTGCAATGATGGCAGCAATGGCGGCTCACGTACAGGAGCATGTCGCGTTTGAGTATCGTCGCCAGATCGAAGAGGCCGCTGGGGTTCCTTATCCAGAACCCAACGCCGAGATGGACGAGCAAACCGAAGTCGAAATTTCACGTCTGGCTGCCGCAGCGGCAGAGAAATTACTAGGCAAAAACCAAGCCGAAGCGGCGCAAATGCAAGCACAGGCACAAGCACAAGACCCGATCCTGCAAATGAAACAGGCGGAGCTACAAATCAAACAGCAAGAAGCTCAGATCAAACAGCAGAAGATGCAAATAGATGCTGCCGCAGAAGCGGATCGTCTGGACATCGAACGCGAGCGCATTGCTGCACAAGAACGTATCGCCGGTCTTCAAGTCGGCGCGAGAGTATCCACAGACGAGGCTAAATTGGCTGCGAGCGAACGTATCGCCGGTCTTCAAGTCGGCGCAAAAGTAGCAACAGACAAGGCAAAATTGTCTGCACAAGAGCAAGAAGCAGGACTTCGTATTGGCGTAGATATCGCCCGCGAACAAATGCAGATGGCGAAAGAAGCGGAGCAACCCCCTGCTCCACAACCTAGGCAGCGAACTGAGGATGTAAATGAATGACGAAATTCTAATCTACATATCTGACAAGATAAAAGAAGAACTTAGGGTCATCGAAGAAGACATGGTCATGGGAAATGCCAAGGACTTCGGTGCCTATAAGTATGCCTGCGGTATTTATCGTGGGCTTCTCGTAGCAAACGGGATCGTAGCCGATCTCGCAAGTAAAATGGACAATGATGATGACTGACGTAGAGGACAAGACTCTGCCAAAAATGCCAAAGGTGCTGGCGGCAGACCCCGAACGGAAAGCCAAGCAGCTACCTGATCCTTCAGGCTATCGCATACTATGTGCTATTCCGGAAATCGAAGAAAAGACCGAAGGCGGAATTATCAAGGCTGATATTACCCTTCACCACGAAGAACTCCTGACCACGACCTTGTTTGTACTGAAGCTAGGCCCGGACGCTTACTCAGACAAAACTAGGTTCCCTAGCGGCCCATGGTGCAAAGAGGGTGACTTTATCCTCGTGCGCCCGCACGCTGGTACCCGTGTGAAAATACATGGGCAGGAGTTCCGCGTAATTAACGACGATTCTGTTGAAGCCGTAGTGGAAGACCCACGCGGTATTACCCGAGCATAGGAGGCTATGATGGCTGAAGAAGAACACATGGAAGAATTCAAGATCGAAGAAGAGCAAGAGCAAGAGCAAGAGCAGGAAGCTCCAGAGCTTGAAATCGAAGACGATACTCCAGAGGAAGACCGTGGGCGCGAGCCTATGCCGCAGGAGATTGTAGAAGAACTCGAAGCTGACGAACTCGATGAGTACTCGGATAAGGTCAAGACCCGCCTCAAACAGATGAAGAAAGTCTGGCATGACGAGCGCCGCGAGAAAGAGCGCGTTCTGCGTGAGCAAAAAGAAGCGCTACACGCTGCGCAGAAGCTGATGGAAGAAAACCGCAGGCTGAAGCAAACGCTTAGTGTTGGCGAACAAGACCTTATTGCGCAGTACAGACGGGCCGCAGAATACGAACGCGAGTCTGCGCAACGTGCTTACCGGGAAGCGTATGAAGCGGGTGACACCGATAAAGTAATCGAGGCGCAAGAAAAACTAAACAACGCCAATTATGCGCTTCAGCAAGTAAATAATTACCGACCGACTTTACAACAGCCGGAACAAGAGGTAGAATCGCCACAACAGATGCAACCATCTCAGGTGGACCGTAAGACTATTGCGTGGCAAGAGCGTAATAGTTGGTGGGGTGCTGATGAAGAGATGACTGCCTCCGCACTTGGGCTTCACCAGAAGCTCGCTAAAGAACGTGGCCCTCAATTTGTGGGCACCGACGAATACTGGGACGCTATCGACAAAACGATGCGTCGTCGCTTTCCTGAATATTTCGGGGAAGATGAAGCGGAACAAAAACGTGCGGCTCGCCCTGCGTCAGTTGTCGCTCCAGCTTCTCGTAGCCGGTCCCCCAAAAAGATCGTGCTCAAAAAGTCTCAGATAGCAATAGCTAAACGTTTGGGACTAACTCCGGAGCAGTATGCGAAGGAACTTATGAAGATGGGGAATGCATAACATGACACAGACTAGAATCACACGCGAAGCAACTACTCGTACTACGGCAGAACGCCCTAAATCTTGGCAACCGGCATCAATTTTGCCCGAGCCAGATCGAGAACCCGGATACTCCTATCGGTGGATTCGAGTTTCTTCACTAGGAAAGTCTGACGCTCCAAACCTGTCCAAAAAGATGCGTGAGGGGTGGGAAGCTGTCCGAATTGAAGAGCAGCCAAAGTTTGAATTGTTTGTGGATAAAGATAGCCGCTTCAAAGACAACATCGAAGTCGCAGGTTTGTTGCTCTGCAAGATTCCGACTGAGTTTATGAATCAACGCCGGGATTATTATTCCGGTAAAAACAAAGCCCAGATGGATTCCGTAGACAATAATTTTATGCGCGAGAGCGATGTTCGGATGCCACTCTTTAACGAGAAACGGTCTTCGACATCATTTGGTAAAGGCAAATAAGCTAGGAGCTTATAAATGGCATATCCTTCTGTAGATGCCCCTTACGGGCTGCTGCCAATCAATTTGATTGGTGGGCAGGTCTTTGCCGGTTCCACTCGCCAGATTCCAATCGACTCGGGTTCAGCTACAGCTATTTTCTTTGGCGACGTAGTTAAGCTCAATTCGGACGGAACTCTGTCGAAAGACACCGGTACTGATGCTGCAACTCCGGTTGGTGTTTTCATGGGTTGTTCTTACACAGACGCAACCTTCGGAAAGACCTTCCGTCAATACTACCCCGGCGGCGTTACAGCCTCTGACATTAACGCTTTTGTTGTTGATGACCCAGACACGCTGTACAAAGTCGCGGTTACTTCGTCGGGCACGACTGTTGGCTACGTAAACCGCACTGCGGTTGGTAACAACGCTGTGCTCACTCAGAACGCTGGCAACACTGCCACTGGCAACTCTAAGGTCGCTATCGACGACACCACTGGCACAACGGCAACGTTCCCAGTGCGTATCATTGATGTCGTGCCTGAAACCCACACTGCTGGTAACCCCGGTTCTTACACCGAAGTTATCGTCAAGTGGAATGCCGGTATGCACCAGTACAACAACGCTACTGGCGTATAAGGAGACTGAACAATGGCAATTTCACGCGCACAACTCCTCAAGGAGCTTCTGCCGGGACTGAACGCCCTGTTCGGTCTTGAATATTCGCGTTACGGCGAAGAGCACAAGGAAATCTTCGAAACTGAATCTTCAGAGCGTAGCTTCGAAGAAGAAACCAAGCTGTCGGGCTTCTCGGCTGCTCCGGTTAAGAACGAAGGTTCGGCGATTTCCTACGACAACGCTCAGGAAGTCTTCACTGCTCGCTACAACCATGAAACGATTGCCCTCGGGTTCTCGCTCACGGAAGAAGCGATTGAAGACAACCTGTATGACAGCCTCTCGGCTCGTTATACTAAGGCGCTTGCCCGTGCGATGTCGTACACCAAGCAGACTAAGGCTGCTGCGGTCCTGAACAACGGCTTCGATTCCGATTTTGTCGGCGGCGATGGCGTACCACTGTTCTCGGCTTCACACCCACTGGTCTCAGGTGGCACGAACTCGAACATTCCGGCGGTTGCGGCTGACCTCAACGAAACTTCGCTCGAAGCGGCTGTTATCCAAATTGCTGGGTGGACAGACGAGCGGGGTCTCTTGATTGCAGCTAAGCCTCGCAAGCTGGTTATTCCTTCGGACCTTCAGTTCGTTGCGACTCGCCTGCTTGAAACGGAAGGTCGTGTTGGCACCGCTGACAACGACATCAACGCAATCAAGTCAAACGGTGCGATTCCGGAGGGTTACACAGTTAACCACTTCCTGACCGACACCGACGCTTGGTTCCTGACGACCGACGTACCTAACGGTCTGAAGCACTTTGTCCGTACGCCAATGTCTACTGGCATGGACGGTGACTTCGACACCGGTAACGTACGCTATAAGGCTCGTGAGCGTTACAGCTTCGGCTGGAGCGACCCACTGGGCATGTACGGTTCCGAAGGCGCTGCCTAAGGAAACAGGGGGGAAGGGGAGGATTAAGTTCCTCCCCTTTCTTTTTTACCACATAAGTGGTAAAGCTTAACTACTAGGTAAATAACTCGTACCGACTGGCCTAGCAGACGTAGTAGAGACGGTACGGGGATGTGCTACTACACGGAGTATTTATAATGGCTCAGACTACTTTTTCAGGTCCCGTCGCTTCAGACAACGGTTTTTCTGGCGGACCGACCACCACAACCAACCTCACCGCTACGGGCAGCGTGATTATCCTTTCGGGTCTCCCAACTTCGGACCCCAGCGTTGCTGGACAGCTTTGGTCGAACAGCGGCGTCGTCACGGTTTCGGCTGGTTAATAGGTTCATAGGGAGGGTCTTCCTATGGCTCAGCAAACAGACGTTTTTGCTACCAAGCCCCTAGGGGCTGGCGCAGCAAGTTTTAAAGACCAAGCGAACAACGACCTCGGTCGCGTACGCATCAAGAGTCTCCACATCGAGTGCGGCGCTAGCGCTGGCTCGGTAGTCATAACGGACGGCAGTGGGGGTAGCACGCTGCTCACCATCAATACGCCATCGGTCGCGAATGGCGGTGCTTATGATGTCGTCATTCCAGACCAAGGTATTCTTGCAAAGACGGGCCTATATGGTACGATTACTAACACAGCGTCAGTAGTCGTATTTTATGGGTGATTTATGCAAAACGAACAGGGCTTCGATCTAGCGGGCCGTAGTATATTTATCGCGCTTCCCGCGTACGACTTTAAGGTATCCTTGAAGTTGGCCGTATCGCTTGCTCGTTTTGCGCAGGCCGCGCCTCGCCACGGGATTAGTTTGCAGATCGGAAGTATCTGCGGCTGTTCCGTGGTTTCGCGTGCCCGCAACCTACTTGTTCGTGACTTCCTTGACTCTGAGTGCACCGAACTTCTTTTCATTGATAGCGACATCAACTTCGAGCCAGATGCTATTCTGCGTTTGATGGCTTGGGGTTCTGACCCGGACAAGGGCATCGTGGCTGCGCCTCCCCGCGTGCGCGATGAGAAACTGCGCTATATCACCGACCTAGACCAAGACGAGAACGGCCATATTACCATGAACGGTATGGGGCTAGTTCGTGCTGAGCGTGTGGCTACGGCCTTCATGTGGGTTAACCGCAACGTATTTACGGATTTGGTCGGCGCTCACCCGGAGTGGGGATACTACGATCAACGTGCAGATAAGCAGCTTAACGCTGTGTTTGATTTCAAAGTAACCCCTGAGGGTTACATCGGCGAAGACTTTCTATTCTGTGACCGCGCAAGAGAAGCAGGCTATGAAGTCTGGATCGACCCAACAATTACTTTAGGCCACATGGGCGTGCAAGAATATGTCGGTAATTTCGGCGAAGATGTGCTATATCCCATGGTAGACCATGAAGAAGGACTAGTCTGATGGGCATTAAGATCGGTGATATTTCGCCACTTGGCGGTGCGATTACTGGAGAGGGGATTCTCGGTAAGGGTCTGGTGGCCGCCGGGGATGCCTTGGGACCTGCTGCTGGGCTTATGCCTATGGTTGCTAGCAAACTGGAAAAGCGCCGTAAACGTAAGAAAAAGCCGGGTGAGCCGGACGACGGAATGCGCAAGGGCGGCAAGGTCAAGAAGATGGCTAAGGGCGGTAAAGTAAACTGCCGCCGTGGCGACGGTATCTGCCGTCAGGGCCGCACTAAAGGGAAGATGATGTAATGGCTAAGTCTCCGGCATGGACACGTAAGGCGGGCAAGAACCCTAAAGGCGGACTCAACGCAAAGGGTCGCGCTTCCTACAACCGTGCCAATCCGGGGAAGCCGGGCCTCAAAGCGCCGGTAAAAAAGGCGCAGGCCAAAAAGTCGCCCAAGTCGGCGGCACGACGCAAGAGCTTCTGCAAACGCATGAAGGGCATGAAGAAGAAACTAACTTCGGCCAAAACCGCCCGCGACCCAAACTCGCGGATTAATAAATCGCTTAGAGCTTGGGATTGTTAAAATGAGTGTGATCCATCCTTCGGAAACAGTAAAGCACGTAGTAGACGGGCTTTCTATAGCTACGGTGTTAGGTACATTGGCTGAATTTCTCCCCGCTGCCGCCGCGTTGTTTACCGTCGTATGGACGGGAATTCGTATTTACGAAACACGTACTGTTCAAAAACTTTTGGGTAAGGATACTAACGATGCCGGGTAAACGTGGACCAGTGATCACCATGAAACTGGATGACCTTGAAAAACGCACTGCAAAGCGCGACGCTGACCGTAAAGAGGCGGAGCGTAAGTCGAAGGAACTCGATAAGGGTGCAGTTGAACGTGGTAATCGCGAACAAAAGCGGGAAGCAGAAAGCCTTAAGGAGCTACGTAAGCGTATGCCTAGGGGCATGAAGTGCGGCGGTAAGGTCCACAAGATGGCCAAGGGCGGCAAGGTAAACCACAAGGGTTGTGGTATCGCCAAGCGCGGTCTGACCAAGGGTCGGATGGTCTAACATGCGTAGTTGCCGTGGCATGGGTAAGATGATGAAGTCTAAAATGCCGAAGGGTATGGCCAAGGGTGGCTCCGTTAAGGATGCCTGCTACAATAAGGTCAAGTCTCGGTATAAGGTCTTCCCATCCGCCTATGCCTCGGGCGCTATCGCTAAGTGCCGTAAGAAAGGCGCTAAGAATTGGGGTACTAAGAGTGGCCGTTCGTAAGACAGCAAAAGGTGCCGCTCTTAAGCGCTGGTTTAAGGAAGACTGGAAAGACGTACGTACAGGCAAAGCTTGCGGACGTAAGAAGGGTGAAAAACGCGGTACGCCGTATTGCAGACCGACAAAACGGGTGTCCAGCAAGACACCCAAAACGTCATCTGAGATGACTACGTCGGAGAAGCGCAAGCGTATCGCACAAAAGAAACGTCTAGGCCAACCGGCGGGTAAACCTAGAAGAGTACAAGCGGCTCGAAGGAAAAAGAAATGAGTGCACAACAACCTATGACCCCGATGGGTGGCCAACCAACCCCTAATACAACACCATACGGCCTAACGCCGTCCACCCCTATGTATCAGCCCACCCCCATGCAGCAGCCCAACCCCATGACTGCTGGACAACCTCCTGCGCCGGGCGGCAAGGGCGGTGCTCCGGGCCAACCCTCACAAGCTTCGCAACCTCCTGCACCGGGCGGCAAGGGCGGCGCACCCAGTTCCCCCGGGGCACTTCCAATGCAAGGTGGCGCGCCAAATACGCCGCAATATTCCGGCATGCTGGTAAACCCGGGCACTAGCAGAGAAGATATGCCGCAAGGCTATCTAGCCCAACCCGGAGATAGCGCAAGGTTTGGCTCTCAACCAACTCAACGCCAGCGCGACCCTTTTGACCGCCAAGCTGCGATTGACCAAGCGCGCGCTCGGTCACTCGCCTCCACCATGGGAGAAGGCTATCTAGCCCAAGCCGGAGATAGCAGAAGGTTTGCCCCTTCACTATCGAGCGCAGAAGACTACATGGCGGCCCCCCAAGCTGGGACCTTCCAAGCGCCCCAACCAATGCGTCGCGGCGGTCAGGTACATAGGGGTTTGGGCGCTATTGTCCCTAGGAGACGGTAATGACAACAACAGGCACTTCAGCGTTTAACCTTGATCTTAACTCGTTAGTCGAAGAGGCTTTCGAGCGCTGTGGTGCTGAGCTACGTACGGGATATGACCTACGTACGGCACGGCGTAGTTTGAATCTGCTCACCATCGAGTGGGCTAACCGTGGGATTAACCTATGGACCATCGAGCAAGGCAGCATACCGCTGGTACAGGGGCAGATTGCTTACGACCTTCCGGTAGATACTATTGACCTGCTTGACCACGTAATCCGCACCGGCACAGGCACAAACCAGTCCGACATCAACATCAACCGTATCAGCGTCGATACCTATTCTACGATCCCGAACAAAAACGCTCAGGGTCGCCCTATCCAAGTATGGATTAACCGGCAGTCAGGCGCAACCGAACCGGGCGGCGTAGCTAACCCGCAGATCAATGTGTGGCCTGCCCCCGATGGCGCTACCACTTATACGTTTGTTTATTGGAGACTGCGCCGTATCCAAGACGCAGGCGACGGTGTTAACACGCAAGATATCCCGTTTCGCTTTCTCCCCTGCATGGTTGCAGGGCTTGCATACCACTTGTCCCGTAAGGTACCCGGCGCGCTAGAACGTACCGCAATGCTTAAGATGGAATACGAAGAGTTGTTCCAGCAGGCTGCCGATGAAGACCGCGAAAAGGCTACACTGAGAATAGCGCCTCGGCAGATGTATCTCTAGGGGGTGTCATGTCTAGTAACTACGCACTCGGCAAAAAGGCTATCGCGGAATGTGATAGATGCGGGTTTCAGTACAAACTCAAAGAGCTGAAAAGCATTGTCATTAAGACCAAAGAGGTCAACCTCCTCGTATGCCCAACTTGCTGGGAAGAAGATCAGCCCCAACTTCAACTAGGTATGTATCGTGTTGAAGACCCCCAAGCACTACGCAACCCGCGTCCCGACAACAGCTACCAACAGAGCCGGGACATTCAGTGGGGCTGGGGTCCCGTAGGGCTAAATAACCCTTTGGGTTTGTCCGGACTCGAAGATGTGTTAGAAGCACAAGGTGCACTAGGAACAGTAACCGTAACTACGGAGTAAGGATATGCGCGTTAAAAACCACTCGACCATGAAAATGACACCCGTTCCAAAAGTAGACGGGTACCCCAATAAAGTGCCTAATACTCAAACAGTACGTATTCGCGGTTGCGGTGCGGCGACAAAGGGTTGTGGCGCTAGCAAGAAAATGGGCTAACGGATGAACTATACCGAACTAGTCTCTACCATTAAGGCGTATGCGGAAAACGACTTTCCGGATACCGCAGGTTCTGGTGGCCTTACGTCAACAGAGCAGTTAGACACGTTTATCCGTCAGGCGGAAGAGCGCGTGTTTAACTCTGTGCAGCTACTTGACCTGCGTAAAAACGTGACTGGTTCGTGTACTTCCGGAAATAAGTACTTATCCGCTCCCACAGATTGGCTTGCTACCTTCTCTATTGCAGTCATCGATAGCGACGGACGCTATGAGTATTTGCTAGATAAAGACGTGAACTTTATTCGGGAAGCGTTCCCGAACCCATCTGCTACGGGCAAGCCGACGCACTACGCGTATTTTGATAAAGATTCTTTTATTCTCGGCCCGACGCCGGACGACAACTATGATGTCGAACTCCACTACTTCTACTACCCGGCATCGATTGTGGATGCCAATACCACGTGGCTCGGAGATAACTTCGATAGCGTACTGCTTTATGGTTCGCTGCTAGAGGCTGCTACTTATATGAAGAGCGAGCCGGATGTAATCACGGTGTATAAGCAGCGGTATGATGAAGCGCTTGGTATGCTCAAGCAGCTAGGGGATGGCAAGAACCGTCAAGATATGTATCGTACCCCTCAAGTTAGATATCCGGTGGGGTAATAGATGATAGACCAAGTAGGAACAGTATTAGGCGGATCGGTCACAGTAGCCACTTCGAGTGGCCGTGGCTTTACGCCGGAAGAGATAGCCGAGCGAGCGTTGGACAAGATTATCCACGTAGGTTCTAACACTCACCCAGCTATAAGAGACCAAGCGGAGTCGTTTAAAGATGATATTCGTCAGGTTTTAGTGTATTATATGCACGAAGCCGTACGGTCTAACAAAGTAACTCTGGCTAATAAATTTAAATCGGCGGGTCACCCAGAGTTGGCCTCCCTCTTGGACTCATAGGAGACTGCAATGGCAATTACGCAAGCTATGTGCACCAGTTTCAAAGCAGAACTTCTGCAAGGTGCACACGATTTCCGCGCTTCGGGCGGCGACACTTTTAAACTGGCGCTTTATACGTCTTCAGCTAGCATCGATGCTAACACGCTGGCGTACACTACGTCGAATGAAGTTTCGTCTTCGGGCACTAACTACACAGCGGGCGGTGAAACGCTGACTCGCACAGGGGTTACCAGCACCAACACATCTGCATCTGCGGGTGTCGGGTATACTGATTTCTCGGACGTTACTTTTAGCTCGGTATCTTTGACAGCGCGGGGCGCGCTTATTTACAATAACACCCCGGCTGGCTCTGCCAATACAAACGCTGCGGTTGCAGTGCTTGACTTCGGTGCAGACAAGACTGCTACTGACGGTGACTTTACGATTATCTTCCCAACTTACGACAGCACCTCAGCTATTATTAGGATTGCTTAATGGCTCTAGTCCTTGCAGATCGTGTACGTGAGACCTCGGCGACCACGGGAACCGGCACTTTTACCCTAGATGGGGCGGTGACCGGTTTCCAGTCGTTCGCGGCTGTAGGTAACGCAAACACTACTTACTATACGATTGCTGGGCCTAATAATAACGAGTGGGAAGTTGGGATTGGTACGTATACCGCATCCGGTACTACGCTATCCAGAGATACCATTCTCGACTCTAGCAATGGCGGCTCTGCCGTAAACTTTACTGCGGGTGAGAAACAGGTATTTGTCGTCTATCCGGCGGACAAAACTGTAAACGCTGACGCTTCTGATACCGTAAACATATCTACACTTGCTGTCACTTCTGGTACGATTAGCAGCACACCAAGCGCAGACACCGACCTAGTAAACAAACTTTACGTCGATACTATTGCGGCGGAGTCAATTCACTACCACACACCGGTAGATTACGAAACTCCGGTAGCGCTGCCTAGCAACTCCTATAACAACGGCTCATCCGGGGTAGGCGCTACGCTAACAGCTACGGCGAACGGTACGCTTTCGGTAGATGGACAAAACCCATCAGTCAGCGACCGTATTCTAGTATACCAAGAATCCAACGCTGCGCATAACGGCATATATACAGTAACTAATACCGGATCGGCTTCTACACAGTGGGTGCTTACACGTGCTACTGACGCAGACAGTTATGCCCCTGTGGACTCCACAGCGCTCGGTCAGGGTAGCGGCTTCTTTGTTACTGGCGGCAATACGGGTGCGGGTGAGACGTACGTTTGCAATACTGAGGGAGTCATTACCTTCGGTACTACGGCCATTACCTTTGCGCAGGTTTCGGCGACGCAGATTTATACTGCTGGGACGGGGCTAACTCTATCTAGCACTGAGTTCAGCCTTACGACTCCAGTTGCTCTTGCTAACGGCGGTACTGGCTCGACCACTGCCTCTGGCGCACGTACTAACTTGGGTCTCGGGACGATAGCCACGCAAGCGGCTAATAACGTAGCCATTACCGGCGGTACAATCTCGGGCATCAATACGTTCTCTAACTCAAAGATTGAACGCTACCGCGAGGATGTAACTGCCTCGACCATTAGCTCTACTTCGCACACGATTGACCTAACTACTGCGAACATTTTTGAGTTGACCATGAATAGCAGCATTACATCGCTGACGATTTCAGGCGCGCCTTCTTCGGGTCAGGCGTACAGCTTTACGGTTATAGTAAAACAAGACGCAACGGGTTCTCGGACTATTTCGTGGCCTGCTTCAGTTAAGTTCCCTAATGCTTCTACGCCAACCTTGACTACTACCCCCAACAAAGTGGATATATTGAACTTTATAACTACGGACGGCGGTACAACCTACTACGGTGCTCTATCGCTGGCTAACCTGTAAGGACATCGATATGGCCATACAAAAGATAGACTCCATTTACCTATATACCGGAATGACTTGGGCACCAGATGAAACTGGCCCTAGCGTAGAGGCTCGGGACCACATGGACTCCCTAGGCATCCCATACATGCATATGAACTATGCTGACCCAGAGCAGCATGAGGCGGCGCTATCTCCGCTCCGCGACTGGGCTATGGTCGGCATGCCGGACAGCCTCGATGAGTTTCCGTTTGTGGTGTATACCGAAGTGCACGACGACATCGACACAGAGTTTCAGCCCAAAGTTATCATCTACGGGCTAGACGCTATCAAACAGTCTAATATCGCCACCCTATACAAGCTGGGGAGGTAGGTAGTGCCTCTTAGCCACCTCAATGTGGACGGTTCTGCGGCGGGGACAATAACCTTTAATGCGCCCGGGACATTCATAGTACCGACTGGCGTATACAGCGTTAATGTATCCGGTAAAGGTGGCGCAGGTAACCCCGGTAATGCTGGCAACCCCGGTACTGCGGGTAACGCAGGTAATCCGGGTAATAACGGTGTTGCGGGGGCAGCCGGTAATGGAGGTGCCGCAGGTAATCCCGGTGGCTCAGGTAATCCCGGTAATGCAGGTACT
>Ga0222715_10002444_pt1 | contig 16990 bp, 24 predicted proteins | sample C33_9DmetaG_FD_165056 | JGI IMG/M metagenome (GOLD analysis project Ga0222715, IMG submission 165056) | Estuarine water microbial communities from San Francisco Bay, California, United States - C33_9D | ecosystem: Environmental > Aquatic > Marine > Unclassified | place: USA: California... | reverse complement strand
ATAGATTTATCTCTAAGATAAATCACTTGTTTTCCAAAGTGTTTGCACTCTTGAAATATTCTAGGAGCAGGATCAAATGTGTCTTTGGTGTACACATAGATTTCAAACATGCTCATAATGTTATCCACAGGCACAAACACATTGTTCAAGTCTATATTAACATAGTCTGCTTCATATGTCAATATGCCATGATTCGGATAGTCTTTTATAACTTTTTGCACTGTTTGGTAATATCTTTCATTTGTACCTAAAAATAAATGCTTGAACTGTATATTGTCTACGTGTGGTTTATAGATATCAAAATTTATTGTTTTTTCAAAATGCTTTCCCACACCATTGAGATACACTTCTGTATCACAGAGATCTATAATGTTTGCTGGTTTAAAAAAGTCAACCGCCAAAGGATATTTTGTAGGATGATTTTCTGAATACACTGATATCACTTTATCTGCAAACAATTTGCGTAGTATTTCTTTTTGTTGATTGGTGTATTGATCATAATCTTGCCAAGCCAATGTCATCATGCTTCTGCCCAGTATGAATGTTACGTCTTTGTTGTCTACTGTGATATCTTCAAACACAACATGGTTGCAGTGAATGTATTTGTTGTTGATTACTTGTAGATAATCTTCTCTAGTGAATTTTCTATGTGTAATCACGACAACCCTAGCGTCAATGCCTGCATCATTAAGCAAAGAACAATATTCGTAACTGTAATAGAATAAACCGTCAACAGGTTTGCTGGATACAACAATATTAATCATTTAAAATTTATAACATCATCAATATGAGGTTTTTCGTCTCCTTTATTTACTCTTGGTGTTAATGGATATCCAAATTGCATACTGAATAATACTGTTTCATTTTCGTATTTCCAATTCATAAAACATAATTGATAAGAAACTCCTAGTTTGTTTTCTAAACACAAACCAGTCAATATTTTTGCAAACATTCCTATTTCTAATGAAATGTTGTGTTTGTCTTCTTTATATCTTTGTGGGTCAGAACAAGGTTGGTCATGTCCTTCATCTATTAATCTTTGTACATAAAGGCTAGGATTTGTAACCAATCTTGGAGTAAAAATTAGATTGTATGGTCCGTGAATATTATGATTATGTCCACCGCCCGTTATCTTTTGAACATGATCGTATATTTTTCTTTTTTCTTCGATACAATTAGGACCTAAAACATGAACCTTATAAGGCATGATGTTTTGTTTAGATGCTGTTAGTCTAAAGGCCTTACTTATTAACTTTTCTGCCAAAGCCTTATCTGGTATTCTATCAGAATATCTGTATACCTGATACCTTGCCTCAAATAGTTCTTCCATAATCATTATTTTATTTCAGTGACATTAATAATTCTGTTTCTAAAACTATTAATTTTACTCTCATGCTTTGTAGGAATTTCATGAACATTTCCATATGGATCTGTTGCTTCTCTTGTTTTTGTAATGTCTACAATTTTAACTTTACGTAATTCTTTTCCTGTGCGTGGGTGTGTGTCCATACTTAAATCTGTTGTATTTCTGCTACCATTACCGGCGCCAATCATTAATTCGGGATCATCAGCCTCCCATCTAGGTCTACCTTCTTGCGGATAACCTATGCCTATGCCGTAAGCAATTTTTTTTGATCCTTCTTTTACTTCATCAAGTATGCCCAATCTTTTTTCCCAAAAATCATTTCCGTTTAAATCATTATGACTTTTGTTACATCCAGTGGCTAATCCTAAACTTCTTGCGGCTCTCATAACAAGTGCCAATGCAATGCCTATACTCACATAAGCATTTTCCCAACGTGCGGCAGACTTGTTAGATTTCCTTGAACCATCTGCTTTGCAATTTAAATTTGTTTCAGGTTCTTTTGCAACAAACAAAATGTAAAGATTTGCATTTGCCTGAGTGTTCCTCCATGTTGATGGCGGTCTAGTGTAATGTGTATGACCCCAAGTATATTTTGAAATTTCTTCTATGACTTTTCTATCTGCTGTCCAGTATACATCATAGTATGCTTCGAATTGTTTTGAAGGAGCATTAGTGCAGTGCCAAAGCAGGTAATCAATTATTTCAGGAGCAACTTGTTTTGTGTAGTCCCAATTACGTTGGCACTGTTGCATTTCCTTAATAATTTTTTGTTCCTGATCCCAATTATAAAAAAGATGTTTGATCTGTGTATTCTTTTTTTGGTTAGGTCCAGGAATGTCTAGTGGATTTTTGGTAGTATCTGACATTCTTCATATTCCTTTATTCGTGCTGTTGCACAGCATAAGTATTTATTGATTACGTAATTGGTAAGGAAATTTAATGATAAAATGCATCACCGAAACAGAAGTTCAAGATTGGATTAACAAACAAGAAAATATTCATAGTTGGCACAAGGAATTTCGTGTTTGGAAAAAGCATTTGTTATTGCTGTCCAAAACTTGGCCCCATGTAAAAAAGTTTTACAAAGGTACAGGCACATTTCTTGGTTATTATGAAAGTGATTTGGTAGCGGTGTATTGGTATAATCAAATTGGTGATGAAATTTATGATGGTTATTTAATTTCATCTAAGCCGGGTGCAGGTTTAAAACTAGGGCGATATCTTTCACAGCGAGTCCAATGGAAAGAGAATTGGTCTATGTGCAGTGAAAAGTATCTTAAGTTTAATCAACGCATTGGCTTTGTTGAAAAAGATAGAAAAATGTTAGACAATGAAGAATGGATATTATTATGGCGCCAAAAGAAATCTTAAGTTTTAGCAAAATGCACGTTGACGCAGAACAGGTTGTGTCAGCCAAGTATGATGAACTATTGATGAAAGATGGTAAAATTTACAAAGACACAATGTCTGGTTTGTGGAATGTAACACTAGGATATTCCAACGACAATATAAAACAGGCAATGATAAATCAATTGAACAAATTGCCTTATGCTAGTAACTTTTCAGGATATCAAAGTGAAACAACAGAGAAGTATGCCAATGCACTTTGTAAAAAAACTGCCATGGATAGGGTATACTTTACAAATAGTGGTAGTGCCGCTGTGGAAACTGCGATAAAGGTTACAGGAAGAACTGTGGTGAATTGTGCAAAACACAGTTATCATGGATCCACAATTTTAAGTGCAAACGCAAGTGACCAACGCATTAATGAATTTTGGAACATAAAAGATCCTATTGAAGTGCGTAAATTTAGTAATGCAGATGAATTAAAAAAATTATGTACACCCAATACATTTACGATAATTGAACCTGTTGTGGGTGCAGGTGGAGTTTACAGTTGGGATGATGATGTGTGGCAAGTGCTGAAAGAATATCAAGACAATGATGGCATTGTAATATTTGACGAGACTGTTACAGGGTTTGGGAAACTAGGCACAATGTTTGCGTTTGAAAAATTTAATTTTAAGCCAGACATATTAGTATTAGGTAAAGGAATCACGAATGGATATTTTCCAATGGGTGCGTGTTTAATAAATGAAAGAATTGCAAAAACTATAAAAATGTTTAATCATGGTTTTACTTTTTCAGGACATCCAGTTGGCTGTGCGGCAGGATTGGAAACTATTAAAGAAGTAGAAAAATTAGAATTAAACCATGTGCAAATAAATGGAGTTACAAGACAACAAGGTTGCATGGGAGCCATAGACTTTGCTACTCCTAAACAGTCTTTAACTTTTATAAAGAAGATGAGAGAAAAAGGTTATATTTTAGAAGATGGTTCTGAAAATGTATCAACTGCTGTGTTTTGTTTGCCTTTTATTTTTAAAGAGCATGATAAATTTGAGGAGGCAATCAAAGAATGTATCTAAATCCGTCATACACAATACAGTTTCCTGAGATTACAGAAGCAATAAAAGATTATTATGCCAATGTGTACAATCATGATAACCTTATAAAAAATAGATTTAAGATACAAGATAGATTTATAGAAGACTTTGTTCCTTGGATTAATCAAGGACATATTAAATTTAAAGGCTTAAAAGACTTTGGATATGTGTATATCACAAATGGCGTGTCTGAAACAATCACTGTGTGTATGTTGGAACACAATTTAAGACCCATTGTAAACAAAGATGACTATCCAGGTTATATGTGCCAAGCAATTGCCTTCAAAGATTCCTTAATAACTTTACGTAATAGAACAAAGTTTTTAAGTTTACCTTACTACAACACAGCCGATGAACATCCTGATACTAAAGAAACACTGCAAGAAAAGTCATTTATAGATTTGGCATGGGCAGGTGGTTCGGGACTACAAAAAACTTATGATGTTGGTAAAACAGAATATGTTTCTTTTAGTTTCAGTAAAATGTTTGGCATTCAGTATCATAGAATAGGCATCCTTTTTTCTAAAAAGCCAATTAAAACTTTTGATATGTTTAAAAAGCAAGGTTATGTAAATCTTGCAGGTATAGATTTAATTCAGCATTTGATGAAGTTTTCACCCTCTTATTTCTACGATAAATATAGAAATACAGCAGATGCTATCTGTAAACGAATAGGAGTAGAAACAACCAAAAGTTTATGGTTTGGTTTAAAAGATGGCGTTAAAGTGCCGTTGTATGATGAATGGATAAATGAGAAAATTAAATAAAGACTTTTACAATATAGCGACCAACAATGATTGGGTAGACTTGTCCGACTTTTGGAGTTGGCCTCTGACACAAATACTAGACGATGTCAAAGCAATTCCAGATAATCTGTGGGCTAAACCATTTGACGGTGGATACAAAGAAAAAGGTAAAGGATACAACAATACTCAATCAAATATAAATTTACCTGGCACAGAAAAAGGATCCGAAAAAATTCCTGCCAAAGGTTGGAAAAGTGTGATGTTCCTTAATGATACAGGAATAAGTGATAATCAAATATTAACATTTGATGCCATGTATCAGAATCAATGGGAATATAAAAAAAGATTAAAGTATGTTAACAAAGTAAGAACATGGACAGATATTGCAAAGTTCAGTCCAACATTAAAAACTTTTTTTGAAGAAAAGATATTTCCTTACATAGGTGTTGCATACATTTTTGTTACACAACTAGAACCAGGAGGCATAATATCACAACACAATGATATACCCGATGGTGCTAAACCTCTAAACACTGGCGAAAAATTATTTGCCTATGATATGTGTAATGTGTTTAATCTTTGTTTGAATGACGTTGATTATTGCCATGCTGTGTTTAACAAAAAAATTATGCCTTCGCATGACGGCTGTTTAATGTGGACTAATACAGGCAAGGATCATTGGGTGGTAAACATGAATAGGGAGCCACAATACAAAATTATATTCCAAGGATTTTTCAAAAAGCCTTTTAGAGAAAAGGTAGTAAACGAAAAAAGCGAATATTTGAATGCTCAAGATATACACTAATACTCCGGATAACTTCAAATACATTGATCAGTACAAAGAAGTTTTACAACAAATTGTAACTGACAAAACGGATTTGTTATGGAAAAACTATGTCGATTTTAACTTTGCTGAACAGTCTGCTCTGTCAGTAGGCTTGGAAGGAGATGAAGTAAAAGTAATATCCAGCATTATTCATAAACCTATATGGCCCAATGGTGTGTATAGACTTTTGAATAGGTATGCTGTTGTGAAAGATTATAGAGACACAATGACCAAAACACATCATGGAGAAGGACATAATATTGCTCAAATAATGTTAGATGATCAAATTAAATATTTGAAACAAAATATCGATTACAACTTTTATTTTGCAAGTAGACAAAAGAACAAAAGATTTTTAGACTATTGGATAAAGAAATTTAATAAAGATTACAATTATGAACTGGCAATATCTGAAAAAAGATATTGGATATGCGACAGCACAAAATTTAATTGTTGCCAAGTGTTAATATATGATCCACAGTATAAAATACCTTTTTTACCAGAAACAGAAAAGCAATGACTTACAAGCAATACTTGGTAAAAAACTTTTTATCAAACGATGAAATAGAGTCTTTGACCTATGACAACAAAACAGTAATAGAGTCAGACAGTGGAGACCTTACATTATATAATCAAAGGCAATTAGCACAATCTGTTGTTGATAAGATTAGTAAGCACATAGGACCTGTAGAAGTTCGCAAAAGTCATGTTTACAATTTAACACAGCCGTACAGATTACATTGTGACGCAGGGTTTGACGGTGATGCATATTACACTGTGATAGTGCCTTTGGATGACAATCCCCAAGGAGGTTTATATGTAATGGACCAGTGGGCCAATCACGCATACAGCATTGAAAAATACTTTAAGCAAAGTAAACAGCCTGTGTTATCATTAGAAGAGCAAAAAAAGTTAATACATGGATTTGATGATTCAAAAAGTTTACCAGATTGTATTTATTTTGAACACTTAAAACAAAGGACTGGTTTTACAATAAAAGAATTTATAGATTATAAATACAACACAGCAATTATGATACCTAGTATAAATTTTCATTGCAGTCAAAATGTAAAAGACTTTGTTTCAAAAAAATCTTTGGCTATTTTTACAAGGCGTAAATAAATTTATGATATCACAAAATCCTAAAATAGTTCCTAGTTCAGCAAATTATCTAATTAATTTCTTTACAAAATTAGGTTATGCTTTAGAAGTTCATGAAGACTGGACAGGATTGACAACTCTATTGACAAACACAAAAGATTATCCATATGAAATGGATGAAAGTTTTACCACAGAACGTATGGACGGTGTGCAAGGTTTTGCTCTATATTTGAAAAAAGATGATCAAGTGATAGGTACATATGCCGCTAAACATAATGTTCCTTCTGGATTTAGAGATGGAATGATTAGACAGTATCCTAATTTACAAACTGCACCACTGCCTGACATACTGACAAGGAACGATATCAAATACTATTACAGTTCGTGTCAATGGATACACTCGGAACATCTTGGTAAAGGTTTAGGTGTTGCATTGGATCTTGTTAAAAAACATATGGTGTTTGATTTACCGAACACTAACGGTAGAATCAATTATGCAATACACAAACTAAATGATACAATGGATCAATATCATTTAAACAAATTACACTACACACACTCTGTGCCATTTGCAACAAAACCTGATGGTGACTTTGGTGGAGCAGGCGGAAAAAATGATTTGGAATATGGTATTGCTTGGACCAGCAAAGAAGATTTCTTTAATAAATTAGATCAAATTAAATCTAAGTATTAGATCACTAAACCTTGTTTGACCATATCGGTTGGGTGTATCTTGTTGCAGTATTCATTTGCACTCCAACTTACACCGTCATATTCTAACCACGGTGACCAACCCAACACAATACAAGTTCTGTTTTTTATTTTGCTATGATAGTTGAAGTTGAACCTATGCACTTTGTAAGTGTTCCAATGATATGCGTAGCCAGGTTCAAAATATAGTTTTGTTCCTGTGTCTTTAAACTCAATAAAATAGTCTTCATCAAACACAATCGGTATCAAAACTCTTGATACAATTTCATTTCTTTCATCTGTGTGCCACATAAACTCTTTGTCATCTTCGCTTACACTTTTTCCGTGTTCTGCGGCTTTTATTTCTGCTATTCTTCCTTGGATTGATTTTCTTTTAAGTTTATCAAATATGGTTGTAAATGACCTATAATTAGTTACGTCTGTAGCAACACGTAATCCTAAACAATCATCATATGTGTTAAATCCTTTTACTTGAATTTCATCTGTTTGTTTTGAATAATTGTAATTTTCTAAATCTTTTACCCACTCTTTTGCGTTAACATTTTTGATTGATCTTGGTTGACCTAAACCTTGTGCGTGTGTAGGTATTTGAAATTTGTATTCTGGATTATAATTTAAGCCTAAACCTCCATACAGTTTACTGCGACTCCAATCACTGTTTCCTCTATGACACATTCCATACCACCCAAACTTATCAAAAGCACCTGTTACATCTTGTGCTAATTCTTTCCAAGGTAAATCTACAGGAATTTTTACATACTCATCTTGACATTTTGGTTGCAATTCTTCAATACCAAAATGTTTACGAATTTGTTTTTCTCTTGTTTGGTCAGTGCCAAAATCTTTATCTAGAAAACTTTCTTGCATCATTGAAAATTATTTATAGCGTCATTTACGCCTTGTTTTTCTTCATGGCTATAACTTATCATGTGTGCCTTTCATGGGCACTGTACGACGCTTATTTTTGGTTCTAGGGGGTGTTTTATGCCATTGCTACCCAGGCGTTTCCATCATAGAACGCTGGATATGGATCTGGGGTTCCACCTTTTGCGGCAGGATCCCATGTGCTACCATCTGCCACTGCAATCATGCCTACAGTTGGTGATGCTGGAGCACCAGTTTGTGGAGTCAATAGAGCCACACCGTTTACAAGGAAGTCAGCCGCTGGTTCTACATTTAAATCACCATTTACATCTACTTTACCTGATTTGTGTACTCTTAATACTTTTGAAAATCCATGTACGCCATCGTCCACAGAAAATACCATTTGGTTTTGGCTACAAGTTATTACACCAAAATTAGTGTCAGCGCCGTTCTCAGTTTTTGTCCAAAGCACTCTTCCAACAGATTCATTTACTGGAATTGTACCCACTGATTTTACTCTAGTGAAAGTTAATCTACCAAATTCATCATCAGTTGCGTGACCAATTCTAAGTTGGTTAGTTGCTGAATCTACATTGATTTGATAAACTTCATTAAGTCCTGTGTTAGGACCTCCGTTAAAATTAACATTGTTGATGTTCGAAATATTTGCGTTTGCACCATCAACCAATTGTGTTGAATCATCTCCAAACACTGAACCTATCACATGACCTACAACTGAACCACTTACTGATCCTGTTATGTTTGCTGTGATTGATCCTGTTGCGGCATCAAATACCACTGTGCCATCTGCTTTTTCAACATCACCTCTCACAACGCCTGTTACTCTGTTGGTTACAGTGATATCGTCCACATAGGCATTTGCCCATCTTTCTGAATTTGTTCCTAAATCTCTTGTGCTGTCTGCGTCAGGAGTTACATTGCCCTCAATTTCTGTGAAGTTTAAATCGCTGGCTCCTACTGGATTGCCACCTACAGTTGTACCGTCTCCCACAAACAGTGGTGCCACAGCCGCTGAGCTGTAATCTGTTACAAATATTAATTCACCCAGTACAGGTGTAATTGCAAGACGTTCTGCGTTGGTTCCTCTTCTTAACTGTAATGCCATTTAAATATGCTCCTAATACGTTTATTTATCTGTATTTACTTGTTCTTCTTGATAAATTTTTTGGTTCTATTGCTAATATCTGCCTTTACTTTTGCAGTATCCAACCTAAAATCAACGTTTTTAATAGAGCCTTCATAGTTTACAAACATTTCATTCAGTGTGGCCTCTAAATCCTTGGCAGAAACATTCTTTTTGTTAGGTTTCATGCGAACCTCCCATTTTTTGCCATCTTTAAAGGTCACGTTGATTGATTTTAAGTATTGAACAGGTATTGCAGATACCTCAACGTCTCCGAATACTTCGGGCCATTGACTTACAACCTGCTTGGGCAATCTGCCCTTCTTAAAGTGTACCACAGCGACAGTATCCACAACTAGGATGTTTTCTTCTTAGCAGGAGACAGGTCTTCTGCTTCCTTCCTTAATTTAGATGCTTCCTTAAACAATCTATCTGCATCACTTCTCATACGAGTAGCAATTTGTTCATCGGTCAAAATTTTACTGTCTTGTGGTTTTACACCTTCAAGATTAGGATTAACCTTTGGAGCATTAGACACTGCTAACTTTTCAATTGATACACCTTTTTGTGTAGCGATCATTTTGTTTAACTCATCTAATTGTATAATAGATTGTGTGTTAGGAATCATTTCAACTTGATCAGTTGGTACTTTTTCTAAATTTCCTTGTTTAAAAAATTTAGCCAAAGCATTTAATCCATCTGGTAAAGGCGCTCTTTCCAATGCTTCATACAATTCATTGGCAGTTTGTGCTTCGTTAGATTGAATAATTCTCATTAAGCCATCGTGATCACCTTCTGGTAATTTAGCAGTTCTAATCACAAGAGCTGAGTTATGATCTTGTGGAATAGTTCTGTAAACCACAGCAACCCTGTCATTGGTTCCTTTGATTCTACCTACGTGTTTTGTGTCGGCCATTATTTTTTCTCCTGGGTTCCTGCATCTTTGATCTGAGTCGCAGATGTAGTTGCGTCTGGTTTACCAGCGGCTGGCTTTTGTTGTGCCTCTACCACTTTTAAAAAAGACTCAAGTTTATTGTATGTTGTTCCTACGGCTTGCATTTCATTGGCTTTGAATGCACCCCTTTGAGTAGCAACATCGATAATTTGTTTGATAACTCCCAAATCTTGCACACTTAAATCAGCCGCCGGTGCTTGAGCACCTTCTGGCGCTGGATTTGCCTGTGTAGGTTCTGGAGCCTGTTTAGTTTGTTCTGTCATATCGATACGTCTCCTTATATTTGTTTGACTTTGTTATAACAGAATTATTTAACGTGAGTGAAGATATGGACAACTCAAATTGAATATGGACATTTCTTTTGGTGATTCGAAACCTACCAAATACACATAATCAAATTTTCCAAGCGAATTTAATTGTAAATGTCTACCAAAATAGAATCTACTTTTTAAATTTTGATCAATCCAGTTCACAATTGGTTCTTCGGCATCTTGCCCAAGACTTAAAGGTTGGCAGATTAGATTTTTTGGTTTCTTTTTGAATCTTCTTACATTAAAGAAATTTAATGGATTGGGTGTGTTAGTTTTTTGCAACATTATTCATCATACCTCACAGTAACACCAAAAGGTGCTTCAACGTTTTTATCATGATGGTCATGTATTACAAAAACGGTATCACAATATTCTGCATCGCCCCAACCTTCCCATGTGTAACCATCAGTGAACATGATAAATTTTTTTGGAACAATATCATTTGCTTTCATATATTCCCAATTAGCCATAAAGTCAGTGCCTCCACCTCCTTCAACTTTATATTCTGTAAGGCTGTCATCATGCGGAGAAAAATCTTGTTCGTTATGTACTTCTGTGTCAAAGCACCATATCTTGATATTATAGTCAGCATATTGCGACATGATGTTTTGAACTTCGCCTAAGAAAATTTTAACTTGTTCATCTCTGATAGAACCTGAAGTGTCTATTGCAACACACACATCAATTGTTTCATCATGTTTTGTGCCTGGCAATATAGCACCAGAGTGCCATGCTTTTCTGCTGGGTCTTGTAAATGTATAATCATTTTTAATTACACTTTGAATTTGTGTTTGTAGCACTTCTCTCCAATTCATTTTAGGTTCTGTGAACTGCTGAATAACTCTTTCTATCTCTTTGGGAAGATTACCAGCACCGGCAGTTTGTGCCGCCTGCAACATTGAGTCTTTGACCTCATCTCTTATCTTTTCTAATTCTTCTTTAGAATAAGCAGGAGCCTGACCTTTTTTGTTTTTATTGTCTGGATCTTTGTTTGATTGACCTGTGCTTTCACCTTTTTCCCAATCAATATGTTCGTCTAACAGTTTGCCCAACTGTTCCATTTGTTCTTTGCCTTTTTTATATATGTCATCATACACTGCTTCAGATGTCCAACCATCATATTTCCAATCTTGGAAAATCTGTATGTCTTTAGGTTTCTCACCAATGTTATCTCTAACCAAAGTGTTGTTCACAATGTAATCACAAGCAATATTATGAAGTTGTGGATCTCTGTCTTCTCTTCTTGTCATGTGATCAAACACACAGTGAAGTATTTCATGTGCAATCACAAATTCTATTTCTTTGTTGTTAAGTTTACTGAAGAACTCCACATTGTAATAAAAATTTCTGCCATCAGTTGCGGCAGTAGGACACCAGTCATCGCACTCTTGTATTTGTAGTCTTGTTGCCATGTTGCCAAAAAATGGATGTCTTAATAACAATCCAACTCTGGCCACCACTATTTTATCCAAAACTTCTGCTCTCAAAATTTTAAACTGTTCTGGACTTAATTCTTTTTTTTCTATTTCTAAAGTGTCTGTGTTCATAATATAATAATACTTTCTTTTGGTAAATTAGTCAACCTTTTTTTGGTTTAGGGCACCTCGAAAAGTGCCCTAATATCAGCACTTTTATTTTATTGATTGAGCGGCAGTAACATATTTGCCGTATTTCTCATGGAACTCATCAAAACATTTCACTCTATCAGGATCAATAGGTAATTGATACTGTGTAAGTGCCAATTTGATACCCATTACAACAAGTTCGGTATCAAAATTGTCCATCATAAATCTAAGAAATTTGTTAACTTTGTCGTCAAACTTCTTGTCTTTTTTATCACATGCTTCTTTGAGTTCATAACACAATGAAACTGTAAGCGAGTACATAGCACTTATCTCTTTAGATTTCAGTGTGTCAATTTTACCATCAAGTATATCTGATGGATTAGGCAGTTTGCCTGCCACTTTTCTGTGAGCCATGAACTTGACTGCAAGTCCTTCTCCCACAGCACCACTAACCATGTCAGTGGTAGTGCTTTCATCCAATTCATCTGTTAATAGTTGACTAACAAACGACCAGGATCTTGGAGTAGCAAAAGAACGACTTGGTGACTTAGGATCAAAGTCATACAAATCCTTCTTGCTAAAAGTTAGATAACCCAACACATCTTTGTGGATGCTTTTGTCAACTGCCCATTCAAACCAGTCATCAAATTCCACTTTCATTTCAAGGTGTATAAATCTGTTTGCCAAAGGAGCCGGCATTCTGTAAACAACACCTTTGTCTGCTTCTCTGTTACCAGCCGCAATAATAACCACGTTGTCAGGTAAAGAGTATGTGCCAACTTTTCTGTTTAGAATCAATTGGTATGCCGCCGCCTGTACTGAAGGAGCCGCAGAATTCATTTCATCTAAAAACAGAATTATACATTTATGTTTTTTAGCCAATTTTTCATCCGGCAATTCTGAAGGTTGTGCCCAATCCATTGTGTTTTCTTTTGAATTGAAATATGGAATACCTTTGATGTCTGTAGGTTCCCATAAACTTAATCTGATATCAATCACATGAGCATTCATGTTTTCACCGATTTGGTGTATTACTTCTGATTTACCAATACCTGGGCCTCCCCATAAAAATATTGGTCTTTTAATTTTTAGTGCGTGTAAGATACTAGCCTTTGCCTTGTTTGGGCTAACTTGTCTAGTTGATATTGTGTCTTGTTGTGCTTTTACCATTTTGTACTCCTTTTGTAACTTGTTGTATAATTTAATAATACATTCTGGTACTCCAAAAGTCAACCCCTTAAGATGTCAAGGTTTATGCGGGTTCTAGCGTCTGTGGATAACTTATTCTGAGGATTCTAGCCTAGAAATTGCTTTATTAAGTCCGTATTTTCTTATATCACCTGAAAACAACATCAATTCCATTGCTTTCCTTTCGTTGGTAACAACAATACCGTCTTCTGCTAGATAGTAAGGACAATTAATATATTTGTCTAAAAATATTATCACCTGAGTGGTAAGAGTAAAGTCTACAGGAAAAGGAACTTCGTAAGTTTGTATTTCTAATTTTTCTGTGATGAATTCGAAACCTTCATCAGTTAATCTCAAACCGCCCAAACGTCTTGTGTTTTTCCACCAAACAGGCATGTATTCTTTCATCGTGTTTTGACCCAATGAAATATTGGCTTGTTTTAGAAATATTTTGGTGTAAGATTCTTTGGTAATCATTGTTCACTGACAGTTTCACCTTGGGTCAATTTGACCACCGTGAACTTTTCAGTGCTGAACATTGTGTTCAATTTTTTTGCTAGATTGAATGCGTGTCCAGGATTTGAAAATGAAACTTTCTTGTATTTAGGTCCAGGATAATTGTTCAATAAATTAGATGACTTCAAATTGAAGGGTTTGTTTTCATAGAAAACTGCCCAAATGGCATCAGCCGCTAAAACTTGCTCGGATTTATAGTCACTTTTGTTGACGTTTTCTAACAAAATTGTTGGTTTAGGTCTACTCATATACACAATATTTATCAATAGTGTATAGGTTTTATTAGTATATAATTGGATTTACAGTCCGCCGCCGTCTACTTTTATGTCTATTTCCTGTTCACTAGAAGGCTTAATCAGCAATGACTCGTAGTTGCCTGCCAGTCTAGCCAGTACTGTGCCTAAACTGTATGCTATTTCCTTTGCACCTGCAATGTCGACTGTAATTTGTTTTTGTTGTGACTGATCAGCATTCTTTATCTGTAGAAGTAAACGTTCTAATGGTGCTGTATTAATCGGTTTTGTTTGCATTGGCTAACTCCTGTTTCATTTCTAATTGTGTTCTAAACGGTCCTCTAAAAGGATAACTCTCTAAAGTTAAAAGTTTAGGACAAAAACTTCTTACCCAACCTTTCTCAAAACGAATAATATAATATCCTGCACAATATAAACTTTTTGATTTTTTACTCTTGGTAAAAAGTGGCAACTTTTTTTGCACATCAAAAATTTGATTGTATGCAATAAATTTACTAGGATAATCATACACAGAAACTTCTTTTGGTTGAGATTCTCCAACGGTACGTTCTACTGTAGAACCCCACATCCAATTGCCAGTAAATTTATTCTGCAATTGTTTTTGATTATCAAATATCATTGTGCCTGTATCACAACTGAACATGTATCTTCTATCTTCTTGTTTACAAATTGTGCCAAGTTTTCTACCATCTTCTTCTAGTATCCAAAACCGTCCATTTAATATTGGCTTGGCGAAGTATTTTATCATCACATTAATCTCCTTTTTTATATTTTGCATTTAAGGGTTCTGCATATGATTCTGGAGAATCGGCAATTCTTTGCATGTCCCATTTTGCACAAAATTTCATTAGTTTGATACCCACTTGATCAACTTGTTTAGGTTCTGTGGAATCAATTGTTTCACTTATAATTTTTCTTATTTCATCAGGCTGTGCAGTTAAATCGCACAGTGTAACGTTTCTGTTGTAGTCATCTAATACTCTGTGTTCGGCCCCTTCATGATCTACCCATCTTTGAAGCATTAGATTATTCCAGTTGTAACCTTTAGTTTCTCTATCTGCAAATGCTTCTTGCAATCCTACTTTTTTCTTTGTACCTTTTTTACGTACGCCAGGATATGCACTGAAAACATTGTCACTGGTATCGCCACGCATACACTTTTCAAACAATAACCATTTAGGATCAGGTGCAGGCTTTTCTTCTTTAGTTTTTTTGTCTATTACTCTTTTATTGTTTTCATCAAAGTAGCCTTCATGCGTTGTTGTAACTTCTTGAATACCGTTGTATTGCTTTACATTAGGTGCAATCAATTGTGCAAAATCACCATCTGTGGAAACAATAACATGTTTATCATCAGGGTGGGATTGAATCCAACCTGCAATTAGATCATCTGCTTCTAATTGAGGGTGTTGTAGCACTGTACAATTTGTTTTATTTGCAACAAATTCTTTAAAATTGTCAAATGTTTCCCAAAAAACTTCGTCTTCCTCTATTTCAGTTTGGTTTCTAGAGTCTCTTGCATCTGATCTATTCCTTTTGTAAGGAGCATAAACATCTTTACGCCAACTTCTTCCTTCCATACAAAATACAACATGACTTCCTTCAAAATCTCTCCAAACTTTACGTATTGAATTCAAAGTTATATGCAACGCCATACCAATTTTATCATCAAGATCACCCCTGATAACGTGTCTTGCTCTGAAAAAGGTATTTGCTGTGTCTACTAAAATGTATGTCATGTGTTAAATTCTATTGCGTTAGTGGTATCTCCTTCATAAAAATTCTTATCAAATAAGTCAAATGCTATACTGACTCTTTCATTGTTATCCTGATGTGCATCTGCTTGATGAAATATAAAACTTGGAAATAAAGTGAGTCCGCCTGCTACATTATCAGTCTTATACACCATTCTAGGATTAACGTGGTTGTGATAGACAGTTTTCGTGTTGTATTTTTCTAAATGCAAGTTTCCACTCAAATATGAAAAATGTTTTGCACCGTGGCAATGAATGTCTATTGCTTGGTCTTTTCGAAGTACATTGGCCCAGCAAAACATTATACATTTTCTGGGCTGTGTTTTGTATTCATTCATAAAATTAACATAACTTGTTTGTAAAAATTTTAACAAATTTTGAAATGCAGGCAGGTCTTTAGTTAATTGGAAAACATTGTAATTTTTATATTGAGCAGTCAAACTTTCGTCACCCAAACCTGTACCACCGTCATCTTTTGTTGTGGATTTGTGTTTATCTATGATATTTTTTTCGTTGTTTAGTATCCACTGTTTCATATCAATTAATCCTTGAGAATCTTTATAATTGTCAAACCACAAAGGTATATTCCATGCAGGCGAAAACTCTGTGAGTGGATGCATACTTTTATGGATTTGTAACATTAACTGATCTCCGACTTGTCGTCACTTAAATTTTTTGTGTTGATATAACCTGCACTTCTTGATGGATCTTGTCCTTGTTCTTGAAGAATATTTTTAGCAATAGTTTTAAACCATTTATCAACTATTTCTTCATTGGATTCACCTTTGTAGCCAGCGTCTATCAACTGTTCTATAAATTCATTGTTCCAATCTAATTCAAAGAAACCATTCTTAATGTTGTCTTTGTTGATGTGTGTGTTTAACACAGCAACCCAAGGCTTTCCTTCTTTGGTTGCTTTTTCTTTTTCCTCCATCAATGCTGTCATCTTAGGATCTTTTACTGTATCTTTAACAACTTCGATCTTTTTCTTTTTAACAAATATTTCTTTAACTTTGTTTACAATGTCCATTTTTTATTCTCCATTTTCATTTTGTCTGTGTTAATCTTATCAAGTCCCCCAGGCATTTCCGAATATGTCGACGTGTAGTCTAGGTGTGTATCTCCATCCTCTTGCCATTGCAAGTTCGGCAACCTTTTTTGTGTTGAGGCTGTATGTTTCTGATCTTCCTCCCAGTGGCATGACATAAACGGGAACGTTGATTCCCACTTGATTGAACTCGG
>Ga0222715_10002442_pt1 | contig 17000 bp, 15 predicted proteins | sample C33_9DmetaG_FD_165056 | JGI IMG/M metagenome (GOLD analysis project Ga0222715, IMG submission 165056) | Estuarine water microbial communities from San Francisco Bay, California, United States - C33_9D | ecosystem: Environmental > Aquatic > Marine > Unclassified | place: USA: California... | reverse complement strand
TAATACGTTAGGAGGTACAGCAGTACCCGTATCAGTCGTCCAAGCCGAGGCAGTCCTCGATGAAACCAGTAAGGCTATACAGTCAGAGGGCTGGCACTTTAATACGGAGCACGAGTATCCACTTACTCCCGATGCTTCAACGTCTAAGATTAACTTACCGATCAATACGCTTCGAGTAGACTTGGACCCACAAATTTATACAGACAGTGATCCAGTACAACGTGGACTTTTGTTATACGACAGAAAGAATCACACGGATGTATGGACTAAGGAGGTTAAAGCCTCCATCACTTTTGAGTTGGACTTTACGGATATACCCGAACAGTTCAGACATTACATAACAGTTAAATCAGCACGTATCTTTGCTAATAGATTCTTAGGTAGTAGGGAGATAGAAGGCTTTGCTTTGAGAGATGAGATAGAAGCTAAAGCACGTGCGATAGACAGCGACTCCGAGAATGCTGATCGTACTATCTTTGATGACTACAGTGTACTTAGAGTATTAGATAGATAGTAGATATATGCCTCTGTTAGTAAACAGTGTACCGAATCTCGCACAGGGCGTATCACAACAGCCTGATAACTTACGGTTTCCCGGTCAGTGCGACGAACAGATTAACGCTTGGGCTACGGTTGTAGAAGGGCTGGTTAAACGTCCACCTACTAACTATACAAAGAAGTTAAATACAGATAGTACTGACTCTGATAAGTTATTCACACACTTCGTTAAACGATCTGAACAGAATAAATACTGTGTAGCTGTATCGTTAGGTGGAGTAAATGTTATCAATGTAGCAGACGGCACAAAGGTATCAGTAGCTGTAACTTCTATAGCTAATAGTTATCTGAGTTTAGGTAGTTCTGTAACGAATCCGTTAGCTGACTTACGAGCACTAACAGTAGCTGACTATACATTCCTAGTTAATAAGAAGAGGGAGGTGGCGAGGGCTACTAATAGTGAGCAGAAATCTACAACTCCACCTGACGAAGCTTTAATTGTTGTTAAGTTAGGAGACTACGAAAAAAGTTATAATGTATATATAGACGATCAAGTAGTTAACTTCGATTCCAGTATACCTTATATACACGCCTTGCCTCATACCAACGACCACATACCAGACGGCGGATCAACTGCAGGTACTTATAAGTCTGGCACGTCACAGAATGGAGGAATACACGCAGACACGACTCGTATAGCTAAAGACTTAAAACATTTAATAGAAGGTCATACCACGAATACTACAGGAATTTCTTCTGTTAATTTAGTAAGTGGAGGTAGCGGGTGGTTAGGTGGAAATTCTACAGGCACAACAACTGAAAATTTTGTATTACCAGTAGCTCCCGGAATAACAAGAAACGAAACTATGACGATTGAGGAGAAGTTAGTGTTAGAGATTTCTCAGCCTACCGCCTCTCCCACGGTAACAAGTGCAGCTTTAGTAGATTTAAATGTTACTAAAGGTATTATTGATGGAGTTTCTATTTCCCGAAGAGGTTCAGGTTTTAATCCAGATGATGTCACATACCCATTGGTTTTAACTTTTAAAACTTTCGGAAGGGCTGCACTTGGCGATGGAGACATAGAGGATGTACCTTGGAAGCAAAGACCAAACACAGGTAGCGGGCAAAATATCACGGTTTCTCTTTCTACTAGAACGGGGTTTGAAGTTACTCACACCGGCTCACTTATAAAAATAACAAGCGGTGACGGCCCTTTTAAGATAAGAGTAGAAGATGGGTTAGCTGACCAAGGAATGGGCGTTGTATATAGAGAAGTAAATAGTATTACAGACCTACCAGCTAAGTGTTATAATAACTTTATAGTTAAGGTAATTGGTGACGCTGATATAGACCAAGACGATTACTATGTAAGATTCTCGACAAAAGAAAAAGAAGAGTTTGGGGAAGGTACTTGGGTAGAGACTGTAGGCTTCTTTCAAGATGAATCTCCCGGCAGTATAATTGAAGGCATAGATACTATGTTAGTAAAAGAAACTATGCCCGTCACTCTTATACCTTTTTTTAAGAATGGAGCTATCAATTCCTTTAGGTTACAATCACCTAACGAACTTTTAATTGTTAAACAGGGTGCTACTTACTACCGATTAGATAAAGACCACACATCAGCTGACAGTAATAAGCCGGGAGTGGGTGCCGATTGGGAAGACTTTTGGTCGGAGGTTCCAGACACTACACAAGGGTACTTAGATTGGGAAGCAGATGTGTACTACTACGGACCCACTGAGACGACTAGCGGGAGCGGTTGGTCAGGTCGAGTAGCAGGTGACGACTTCACCAATCCATTCCCATCATTCGTCGGTAAACGTATACGAGACATATTCTTCTTTAAGAACCGCTTAGGTATACTTACGGATAGTAATGTTATCTTCAGCGAAGCAGATGAATACTTTAACTTCTTTCGTACTACTACACAGCAGTTACTAGATAGTGCAGTTATCGATGTCGGACTTAGTCATACAAAGGTAGCTATCCTAGAACACGCTATACCATTCCAAGAGAAGTTGATGTTATTCAGTCAGGGGTCACAGTTTGTACTTCGTGGAGCAGATGTGTTATCACCTAGGACTGTAGCTATATCTCCTGTAACTGAGTACGATATATCAGATGGTGTACAGCCTGTAGCTTTAGGTAATTATATCTACTTCTCTTTTAAACGTAATGACTTTGAAGGGGTGTACGAATACTTTGTAGATAACAATACTGAGACATTTAACTCAGAAGAGATCACTCAACAAATACCTAAGTATATAACATCTAACATACAAAAGATGGCGGGTTCACAAGCTGAGAATACTATTGTTATAAGTACGACAGCAGACCCTAAGACTTTGTTTGTATATAAATACTTCTGGAGTAATAAAGAGAAGGTACAAAGTGCGTGGATGAAGTTCACCTTTGAACGTGACGTTCGAGGCTTTGACTTTATCGACAGTAACTTGCATTTAATCACAGCAGATACAGATGGTTTACACCTCGAACAGTTGACGCTGGAAGATGGCTTAAAAGATACCGACCTTGATTATACATTGTATTTAGATAGTCGAGTGGATGGCAGTACTTTAACTACGAGTTACGACGCTGCTGCTAAGACTACTACTATAAGTGGTTTCCCTTATGATCCTACTAATGTAGCTATCTACACAAAGAACGGTCATAGCACACCCTTCACTCGTACATCTTCTTCTGCTGGTACTGTTGTGGGTGATCTTACTTCTACTGACTTCTTCGCAGGTAAGCCGTACAATATGTTGTACAGGTTCTCCGATCAGACATTAAAGCAACCTACGGAGCGTGGTGGTAGATCGTCCAGTGATTACGCTTATCAAACGATTCGTAACGGTAGTATAAACTATGCAGACACTGGTCACTTTACTGTTGAAGTAACTCCTAAGTTTAGAGATAAGTACACCTACGCATTTAATCCTGACATTGTCGGTGCTAACTTAACACTTAATCAATTCACGCCACAGAATGGACACTTTAGATTTCCTGTACAAGCACAACCAGAAGAAGCTACGATTGAAGTGAAGAGTGCAAGTGCGTTACCAGTTAAGTTATTAGGGGCTGAGTTTGAATCTATGTTCATACCTAGGAGTAGACGTTATGGAGCTTAGGATAGAAGAAGCACAACCTGATATGGATGCTGTTGATCTGTACGAAGACCTACGGGAGGACGATATGTTAGAGATACTAGGACTTATGAACCACCCACGAGACGCTGTTATTATGTCTTACACATGTAGTACAAAGTGTTACAGCGTAAAAGATGACTTGAATAACTTGTATTGCTCATTTGGTGTAGCTCCTATAAACGGTACGAATATCGGAAGTGCTTGGTTATTAGGTACTAGAAGATTACCTACGATTAAAAAGTTCTTCATTAAACACTCAGCAGAACGCATGGAAGAATTATTAGATGGCTTTGATTATCTAACTAACTTTGTTATGAAGAGTAACAAGCTGAGTATTAAATGGTTAGAGTGGTTAGGTGCTGAGTTTAACGATTGTCAGTTCGACGGGTATCTGTCATTTATATTAGAGAGGAAGTAACGATATGTGTACAGCAGTAGCATTAGGTTGGGCAGGTTTAGCTTTAGGTGCAGCGTCAGCTGGTGCGTCGGCAGTAGGTCAGAGGCAACAAGCTAAGGCACAGTATCAAGCACAACTTCAACAGAATGAGATGCAACGTCGTATGCAAGCACAAGCAGCAGCGGCGGAACGACAAAGAGCTTTACAAGAACAGACATCACTTCGTATGCGTCAAGCACAAGAGCAAGAAGCTGTAGGACGGGAGCTTGAACAAGTAAGTCGTAAATCACAAGCTGCACTTGCTAGAGCTAGAGTATCTGCTGGGGAAGCGGGAGTAGCTGGAGCGTCTGTTGATGCTTTGATGGGTGACTATATGGCACAGGAAGCTGGGTATCGTAGTGCGTTGCTTCGTCAACAAGAACTTAGTGGAGTAGGTACAGGACTCGGCCTTGAACAAGTAGGATTAGCTTCTCAACAACGTCTTATGGGAATCAACCAACCTATATCCGATCCAATACGTCCACGAGGTCTAGGTATCTCTGATGTATTGAGTGTAGCTAGTGGTGGATTGCAAGGGTATATGGCAGGTAGATCGTTAAGCGGTGGAGGTGGAAGTTCTAACCCAGCGATACCTAGAGGATCAGTGTCTAGTTATGATGCGTCAGGGCTTCAAACATATACTTTACCTGAGGGTTATTAATTATGGCTAAGGAACGAGTACAAGTACAAGGCTTAGGGGGTGCAGTCCCCGGTATTCAGCCGACCATTCAACGTGCCGGACAATACAGTGTTGCTCAACTTAGGGCTGCTCCTGTGCCAGTTCCTCGTAGTAAGTTATTAGATTTAGCTGACACTTTAAAAGCTGGTCAAGATGTACTACAACAGTACGGATTAGCTGCTAAACAAGAAGCGGAAATATTTGAAGATGAGCTAAGTCGTAAAAGCCCAGAGGAAATACAAGCTATGCTCCAAAAGACGGAAGGTGAGCTAGACAAGCAAGTACGTCGAGGAGCGATGGGGTGGTTGACTTCTCCGTTGAATCAGAAGAGGAAGCTTAGGGCGGTCGGTAAGTTAGCTGGTAATGGTCTGATTAACGAAATAGAGGCACGGATGATTAATCCGAATGCTGATGACCCTGAAGACCTTACGGAACTAGCTAACAAAGTAAGACAAGAATACATCGAAAAGACACCTAGTTTGCAAGCTTCTATGTTTACACAAGAGGGTCTTAATGAATCAACTAACGCGAGGGTAAACGCTCTTGTAAGTACTTACGGTAGGCAGCAAGAAACCGAAGCTAAAGCAAATACCGCAAGCCAAGTAATGGATACTATGTATCAACTAGTTAACCACGGTTACGATGGTTCGACAGTTAGTGGTTTTAAAGAAGACGGCACAACGGAAGAGCTACTTAATCAGTGGTCCGATTTGGGCGGATTTAACGCTAAACAACAAGCAGCTTTCTTAGAACAAACAGTAGTAGCATTAGCTAGGGATGGAGGAGAAGTTAAGGCGGATTCGTTTCTTGAGTGGGCAAGCGTAAACCTGAAACTAGGAAATGCTAAGATGTCGCTCATAGAGAAGAGTAGGCTTAGTGCACAAATAGATAGTGCTGCTAGAGGTTTTGAACAGTTAGAAAATAAACAAAGAGCTGATCGGGTTATTGATAAATTAGCCGAGTTTAAGAAAGCACACAACGCTATACAAGTGCCGGGCGGAAAGGGAACGTATAACGGACAAGAATATACAGATGTTACTCAACTTCAATTAGCTGCTGAGAACCAAGCTTCGTATACAGACGCTTTTCAACAAGATAATAGAGCCTTTACTGAATTAACAGACCAAATCAATAACTTTGTTAGAGTAGATGTTGATCCAATAGAACGCATGACTCAGGAGCTACAAAGAAATACTCCGGGATTAAATGTCATCACTGGTAATTTTCTTAGAAATAAGTTACAACCTCACTTAGATAATATAGCTAAGTTAAACGGCGATATAGAAGCTTTTGATATGTTATTAAACGCAAACACATCACTACAACAAGCGATAGATACAGAAACTTCTAGATTGGTTATGTCTGGATTATCGGAAGAAGAGCAAAAAGAAGCTTTAATAATATTTACTCAAGAAGAAAGTAATCGGATTGTTAAGGACTACAAAAAAGACTTAAATACTAGAGCTGCGGCGTTTGATAAAGAAAAATTAGACGAAGAAAGAGTAGATAGGACTCTCACCGAAAGCACTGAAAAAGCCGTTGAAGCTCCCGAAAGAGGTATGTTTACTAAAATGTTTGAGGGTGTTTTTGGATACAAACAAGACGATGGAGATATAAGTGAAGCGAACAAGGCTATAAGCGTACTGGGTAATAAACAAGCACCTGATGACGAAAAACAAAAATCTATGGAGTATCTTAAATCCTACGGGGTAGCTGCTTCTACTGCGTTAGCTAAAAAACTTAAACCTAACGCTTGGAAAAGAGAGCCTAATTTTAGCGTAGATCGATTTGGTAGTACGGTTTTCAGAGGAGGTGTCAGATATACTGAGGATGAGAATGAAGATTTAAGGAGAAAATGGATGCACATCAACAGCTTCCTTGAAACGTTTACTAAGCTGCAAACATTAGAAACAGGCGTTGCTTCATTCCTAGATACTACAGTTAGATTTGATCCTACCATATTTGCAGGTAGAACACGTATCACTCGTCTACTTACTCCAGCTGAATTAGAACAAGCAGAAGGTATAACAAGTGATGCTGATATGCCTACCTCTATAAAAAGCAAAGCTCAACTTATTGGTATTGATGATCTCGTACAGTTTGTTAAAGATCAACGAGAGTTTGCAAAAAGATTACAAGTTATAAAATAATACATTGTTATGGCACTTCCTGAAGACCAGTTACCTGTAGAGGACGAAAACGATTTCTTTGATTACGCATCAGATGCTTTAATGGGCATACCTAGAGGTGTAGAAGGTGCTGTTCAAGGTGCTTACAACTTAGCAGACTACTTAGCTTTTGACTCACTACCTGATTACGACACTCGTTTCCTTGGTACTTCTAAGACTATGGCAGGTGGTGCTGTAGAAGGTATAACACAATTTGCTACAGGGTTTATTCCATTGTTTGGTGCAGCTGGTAGGATAGGTGCATTAGCTAAAGCAGGTACTGTTGCTAAGGGAGTCACCGCAGGTGCTATTACCGACTTTACATTCTTTAACGGACAAGAAGCTAGACTGTCTAACCTTATACAACAATATCCAGAGTTACAAAATCCAGTTAATGAGTTCCTTGCACACGATGCAGATGAAGGAGAGATCGAAGGACGTTTAAAAAACGTATTGGAAGGGTTAGGTCTTGAAGCGTTAGGAGCGGGTATTTTTATTGGAGGTCTAAAAGCCGTTAAGGCAGGACGGGACGTACTAAACAAAAAAGGAACTCCAGAAGAAGTAGCTGCGGCTATGAATGAAAAACTAGAAGGCGGTCGTGTGTTTTTTGATGATGAAGCACAGATAGCTGCCAGAAGACAGATGGAAGAGGACGAAGCTGCCTTACTAGAAGGTGGTATAGAAGTTGGCGATATTCCAGAGGTTGATCTTAGTAAAGTTAACTGGGATGAGGTAGATTTAGAAGATGTAGCGGAAGTTGCTCCTAGGTTATCAAGAGAAGAATTAGAGACGCTTGAAGCTGGTGGTAAGTTAATAAGTGAGCAGACCACTAGTACGGGTATAGTTAAAACCTACGAGTTACCCGGTGGTAGTAAGCGTACCGTTATGGTTGATATTAATGACCCAGAACGAGTCATAGCAGCTGATTTTGCATTCGCTCCTAAAACGGCAGCAGATTTAGATGCGACCTACGGAAACATAAGCTCAGGTTTAAAGAAAGACTTTTACGATAAAACATTAGTTGAGCAGGTTTCAAAGCGTATGCAGACAGGGAAACCCATGACTGCTCGTGAAGCTATTCAAGACTTATCTGATAGAACAAATGGTAACTTAGGTGAGTATAGTCCTATTGTTAAGAAGCTGTTAGCGTTAGGAGATGAGACTGGTATAGACGCTAAAATTGAAGAAAGAGCTTTTGCTGGCAATATACCTGAAGGGACTAAAAGGGGATCGTTTTACGACTCAGAAGGAAGGCGTATAGTATTAGACGCACAGACTTCCTCAGTAAGGGACAACCCAGCATACAACTTACTACACGAATCTACACACGCTGTAACAGTTGACAATGTAAGTAAGCATTACGATAGAACGGCGTTTGATGGCATTGCGATAGAAGATGTAGCTGGTAGATCAGCTTTTATTGACGATGTATTAAAACAAAAAGACTTACCCAAACCAATCGCAGAGATGTTCCGTATGTTCAAAAAAGCGGACGGTATGCGTGATGAGATTGCCTCTAAAGGTAAGCTTGTAACAACAGAAGGACAGCCTGACTTATATTGGATTAAGAACCCAATGGAGTTTATGTCTATGTCTTTCTCTGACCCACAACTACAGAAAGCATTAAAGGGTATTCAATATACTCCAAAGATGACAATGTGGGAAAAGATTGTTAATACTGTTAAAAGTTTCTTTGGTAAGGGTGTAAGCACAGACTTAGCTGATAACATCGTTAGTCGAGTCGGTGAGATTGCAGAGATGAAACTTCCCTCTCAAAGAGGTAAGGGTGTTTCTATGCTGCCTGAAGAAGCTGCTAGAGGTGTACCGAAGTTTGATCCTAAGAAACCGAATGAGTTCCTTGAAGCTGTACCTGAGAAGTTCCGTGGGTACGCTGATGAATTACTTAAAGGAGGCACTCCTAGACTTCCACGGTTTGCTTTAGAAACGGGCGATGATGTTGTTGTGCTCAAAGATTTACTGGAAAGTTACTACAAAGAAAACCCTGATAAGATAACAGTACAAGGAGCGGTGACCGAAGTGGGAGAAGAGATTGAAAAGCAGTTAATGTTACAACAAGGTAAGGATACTGCTACTAAGATCGCCGAAGCTCGTGTAGTACAACAAAGTTTAAGAGACCAAGGAGCTGCTGTTATCAACAACTTAACTGAGTCTATAAGGAAGTACGATGATACTGATGGTGGAGGTGTAGCAGTAGCTGAAATAAAAAACAACTTCCAACAATTACTTAGCGTAGCTGATGTATATAGACAGTTAGGTAGGGAGAGTAGTTTACTTTTAGGTGCTAGAAGAGAGAACTATGGAAGTAGTAAGATAGGCCTTAGTGAATCTGATTTTCAGATAGAAGGTATACGTAAAGAGTTTGCTAATGCTTCTGGTTCCGATCCTAAAAAGATGGTTAATATCATTAAGGAGAACATCGACGAAAACGATCCGGAGGCTACGTTTAATAAACTATTTAAAGTATCTAAACAAGCCCAAGGTAAGAATTTCTTGGATATGCCTACTGAGTATTGGATGAATGCTATACTTAGTGGACCCAAAACCCAAGTAGTCAATGCGATGGGTAATAGTCTTACTCAGATATGGTCTTCTATTGAGTCTGTTTTAGGCGGTATAGCAAGCGGTAATATGGACGTTGTACGTGCTGTTATGGCTTCTTGGTCAGATAAAGAAATGTTTAAGGAGGCTGGTAAGTTTGCTAAGAAAGCTTTTAAACAATCTGATAACGTATTAGACCCAGAGGCCCGTGCATTTAGTGATCGTCCATCTGTTGCTATAACAGGCAAAAGAGTGTCTGAAGCTCTGCCCGGACAAGGGTTATCAATTAAGCAGGAGCAAGGTTTAGATTGGTTTGCTAATAATGTTATAAGAATACCAAGTCGTTTGTTGATGACCACTGACGAGTTCTTTAAACAGTTAGCTTTTCGCAGGGCGGCTAGATTAAAAGCCGCTATGTCTGGCATACAGCAAGGAGTAAATGATCCTAAGAACCTAGCAGAATATATAAATAAAACATTAGACGGTGTTATTACCGAAGGTGGTAGGATGTCTTCTAAGGAAGGACTTGCTAGGGAGGCCAATGAAATAGCAGTTGAAAAAGGAATTAAAGACACCACTGAAAAGAATAAGTTCATATTAGATTACGTAGAAAAGAACTTTGATGAAGATAAGTCTGCACTTATACAATATGCACAAGAAGAAGCTAGGTATCTTACTTTTACAAAAGAATTAGAAGAAGGCATAGGTAAAACAATGCAAGACTTTACTAACAGGCATCCCGGTTTTCGTTTTATATTACCGTTTGTTAGAACTCCAACCAACATTCTTACCTTTGCTATAGAACGTACTCCACTGATGGTTAATCCATTAATGAAACAAGAGTTTGCTATATTACGAAAAGAGTTTTCTAGTGCCGATCCTATTGTAAAAGCACAAGCTAGGGGTAAAGTAGTAACGGCTGGTTTAGTTGCTCTTGGATTAGCGGAAGCGATAAGTGACTCTAACGGAACAATTACGGGAGGAGGTCCGAAAAACGAAAAGGAAAAGAAAGCGTTACAAGCTGCTGGCTGGCAACCGTACAGTATTAAAATTGGAGATACTTATTATAGTTATCAAAGGTTAGACCCATTGGCTACTCCTCTAGGTATTGTTGCTGACTTAGTGGAAACTAGTAGAGATATATCAGCACTAGAGAGTAAAGATTCAGAAAAAATATTAGAACACGCTTATCAATCTTTTATTATATCTCTTACAAGAAACGTTACTAATAAATCGTACTTAACAGGTATACAAAACTTCACGGATGCTTTAAGTGATCCTGAGCGTTTCGCTGGTAAATTCAGTAAGAACTTTGCTTCTTCTTTTGTGCCTAATATTATATCTCAAATGGCAGATAGCGATGAGCAGGTAATGAAAGAAACCAGAGGCGTTATGGACGCTATTAAGAGGAAGCTAGGAGCACGAGGAGGTTTAGATGCTAAAAGAAATGCACTTGGGGAAGAGATAATAGCAGAGACGTTGTTAGCTTCTCCCATGCAAGCCCTTAATCCTATAGCCGTATCTACTAAAAAGGATGATCCTGTATTACAAGCTATGGCTGAATTAAAGCACGGATTTAGAAATCCTATACCTAATTTAGGAGGAGATATAGATTTACTAGATTACGAAACAGAAGACGGTCAATCAGCTTACGATAGATGGTTGCAGTTATCTTCCGAGATTAAAGTTAAAGGAGATACATTAAGACAAAGACTAAATAGACTTGTTAAATCTAGGGATTTTAAAATTATGTCTCCGTTATCTGAGCCGGGACTTCCTAGCCCTAGAATACAGATGATAACTAGTATATTAAATGAATATAGAAAAGCGGCTAGAACGAAGATGTTAAAAGAGTTTCCTGAATTAAATCAAAAATATGCTTCATTAACTCTTGCTAGGACGAGACTTAAAACAGGCGTATCCCGTGAAGATGTACTTGCTCTTCTCTCTCAATAATTAATAATATATATCATCATGGCTATCACTTACGTAGACTATACAGCGACAGCATCTCAAACAGACTTTGTTTTTAACTTTCCGTACCTCGAAGACGAACACGTAACAGTCGAGATTGATGGTGTTTTAAAAGCATTAGGACCAACCGCAGATTACACCATTGAAACTTCTCCTACGAAAAAGATTGTACTTACTTCGGGAGCAACCACTGGACAGAACGTCCGGGTACGTAGAAAGAGTCAACCCGACACGAACCTTGTAGACTTTGTAAATGGTTCTGTATTGACGGAATCTGAGTTAGACAGAGCGTACCTACATAATCGTTATCTTGCTGAAGAGATCAGTGAGTTAAATGATGCGTCGTTACAACTTAAAGAAGGTAGTACTGATTTTTCCGTAAAAAACAATAAACTTGTAGACTTAGCTGATCCTACCGAATCACAAGACGCTGCTACTAAGAACTACGTTGATACTAACGATGCGTTAAAAGTTAATAAAGCTGGAGACACGATGTCTGGTGCTTTAGCAATGGGTGGTAATAAAGTTACTGGATTAGGTACTCCTACTGCTTCCGCAGATGCTACCACCAAGACGTATGTAGACAGCACTGTATCGTCTGCTTTAACTGGTATTGGACTTACTCCTGAATTTTCTAAACTACAAGGAGACGGAACATTAACAGACTTCTCTTTAACGTTTAATACAAACAGTATCGCTTCATCTGCTATCTTAGTTACAATTAATGGAGAAGTACAAGACCCAGACGACTACACGATTGTTGGAGGAGATAACGAAATAAGATTTACTACACCCCCAGCGAACTTATCAGAGATACTTGTTATCGAACGAGGATATAAAACAAAGATGGATATACCAGACGAATACGACTACGGTACTTTAACTGATCCAGTTACTGCGTCTTACACCTACGGAGGGATTGTATAATATGAGCATTCAAGTACAACTTAGAAGAGGATCATCCGCACAGAACTCTGCATTCACAGGACAAGCGGGGGAGTTAATCTACACGACGGATACAAAAGAGTTATTTATACACGATGGTGTTACGGCGGGAGGTACTAATGTGACTGCTTCTGTAGCAGACGACTCTATCACCTTCGCAAAGATAGAAGAGATAGCAGCTAATACGATACTTGGTAACAGTACTGGTAGTTCTTCTGATATATTAGAACTAACTGATGCACAAGTAAGAGCGATTATAAACGTAGCTGACGGTGCGACTGCTAACGATAGTGACGCTAACTTAAAGAACAGAGCTAATCACACAGGCACACAGACTGCTTCTACTATCTCAGACTTTGACACAGAAGTAGCTAACAACTCTACTGTTGCTGCTAACACTGCAAAGGTAACTAACGCTACACACACCGGGGATGTAACAGGAGCAACTACACTTACTATTGCTAACGGCGTAGTAGACTCAGATAACTTATCAACAACATTAGACTTTGGATCAATCGCATGAGTGTTTATCGAACGCTAGTAAGTAAACACGATGAGAGTAAGGCGAACAAATAACCACATACAACCATGTCAAACATAGAAGTAAAACTTAGAAGAGGAACCACTGCACAACACAGTACATTCACTGGAGCAGAGGGCGAAGTAACCGTAGACACCGATAAAGATACAGTTATTGTACACGACGGAACGACCACTGGAGGGCATGAGTTACGTAAGAAAAGCGATACGATTGATGGTAGTGAGATAGACGCAGGTGCTATTACCCACGATAAGATCAGTACGGCTGATGCAGTTTTCAAAATAAACAGCAGTGATCAAATTCGCATTGGCGGTGATTTAAGTGATACTGCTTTAGAAAGTATATCTCAAGTAGGTGTTACGTCTTCTTCAGCAAATGCTGTGATGACCATTGAAAGTACAGGAGCAACTAATGATGGTGTACTGGTTTGCACTGCCCAACAAGATGCTATTATACAACTAAAAGATGCGAGCCAGTCAAGCACAGATAAAGGTATTTATAATATTTCTTCATCAGGCGGTAAGCTTGCTATCGGTTCTATCGCAGCTGGAGGCGGGGGGGTTAATATTGGAGCCATTAATTTTGAAAGAAAAACACTATCTGCTGTTGATTATATAGTACCATCCTTAATTAATACTCCGACCTTTGCTGACAATAGTGCTGCTGTTGCTGGTGGGTTATCTACGAAAGACGTTTATAAAACTTCTACAGGAGAACTAAGAATAGTAGTGTAACCGATGATCGACTCCCTCCCCAACCTTCTTAACACCGCACTTGTCGTAGCTCTAGGCGTGATCGGGTGGATTATTAAACGCATGATCGAACGGTTAGACCTTGGTGATAAACGACTTACGAAGATAGAAGTGGAGTTAGCGGCACAACGAGAAAGAGACGCTGCTGTGGAAAGTAGAATAGGTAAGGTTGAGACTGCAATAAATGAAATGCACAACAAGATTGACCGCATGATGGAAATATTAGTGAGGAAATAGATATGCCAAAAGGATTATACGCAAACATTAACAGAAGAAAGAAACTCGGTATTAGCCGTAGTAAGAAGAAGTCAACCATCAGCCCTAAAGCGTACGCTAATATGAAGCGTGGGTTCCCTAAGAAGAAGTAATAGAGATGGGTGTATCGTTATCGATAGGCAGAGGTGAGAAAAGCAAGAAGGGCGGACTCACTGCTAAGGGTAGACGGAAGTACAACAGGGCTACTGGCTCTAACTTAAAAGCTCCCCAACCCGGTGGTGGTCCACGTAAGCGTTCCTTCTGTGCTAGGATGAGCGGTAACAAAGGACCGATGAAGGACAGTAAAGGACGACCTACTCGTAAGGCTTTGGCGTTGCGTAGGTGGAAGTGTTAATAGATGGCTAGAAGACCTGTAGTACGTCCTCATCCGTTAGCGTTTCAACAACGCACAATTGCTGCTGCATCATCTGCTAAAGCTATAGAGAATGAGGAGAAAGCTGTAGTGCTAGAACAACAAGTAGAAAGTTTAGAGAGCGATCCATTCTTCGTCACGATAGACGGAGGAGGGCCTGTATTAGAAGATACTGATATATTTGACGGAGGACAAGCGGATGCCTAGTTTTACAAAACGTATACAACTTAGACGAGGAACTTCTAGCGACTGGACGACTGAGAATCCTGTGTTACTTGAAGGAGAAATTGGAATCGAATTAGACTCTGCTAGGAATCGTATAAAGATCGGAGACGGTACGACAGCTTGGAACTCTTTGCCGTACTTCTTGGACGCTCGTGAAGAAGAGGTTGGAGATTACAATGATTTCTTGACTGCTTTAACTACTCCGTAATTACAGTAATAACACCGAGACATGAGTAGTTTACTTACACAGTTAGGCCAGAAGGTTAAAGCGAAGCTTGATAACAAGTTTGATAAGTCTGGAGGTTTAATAAGCGGTGCGGTAAATATATCACAATCCTTGCAAATTGGATCATATCTTACATCAAGTCTACCAACAGCAGGTACATCAGGACGTTTAATATATGTCAGTGATGGGGACGGTAGTGGTGGTCCTTGTATAGCTGTGGACGATGGAACAGATTGGAAGATCGTAGAGCTTGGAGGTGCAGTACCTACTGTTACTCATATACTTGCGGAAGACGGAGACAGCTTGACGACTGAGGTTGGAGACATTCTTATCATTGAAGCTGTTTGACAGCTATTAGCTGTTCTTATAACCTTTAGATTATATTTGAACTCGTAGCTATAACTGTTGCGAATTTCGGTTAACCTCAAAAGAAAGTATATATATTATGTCTAGTTTGCTTACCCAGTTGGGTCAAAAAACAAAAGTAGAGCTTGATAAGAAGCTTGCCCTCGCAGGTGGAACAATGACTGGGGCTTTGACCCTTAGTGGTGCTCCAACTGCTTCCCTTCACGCCGCTACCAAAGCATACGTCGATACAGCATCCGACACTTCTTCCCTTCAGTCCGAACTTGACGCTACTCAAGCGGGTGCAGGTCTCGGTACTGACGGTACTTACACAGCTAATGGTTCTGCCAACTACATCAGTTCGGTAACAACTCTTCAAGCTGCTGATAACGCCCTTGATACTCAGATTAAAGCCAATGCTGACGCTATCGCTTCTAACGACAGTGATATCTCCACCTTACAATCTAACGTAAGCAGCAACGATTCTGACATCGCAACTCTTCAAACGAACGTAAGCTCGAACGACAGCGACATCGCTACTCTTCAGTCTAACGTTTCTTCGAATGATAGTGACATCAGCACCTTGCAAAGCAATGTTTCCAGTAACGATACTGACATCTCTGCTCTGCAAACTCAAGCTGGTTCCCTCGCTTCTGACGGTAACTCTGCTACATTCAGTGGTGACATCTCAGCTGCTAACGCTGTATTCTCCGGTAACTTAACAGTACAAGGAACAACTACTTCCGTACAGACCACCAACATCGATGTTTCTGACTCGTTGATGAATCTGTCTAAAGGTGCTGCTTCCGGTGCTAACGCTTCTAATGACGGTGGTTTTATCGTTGAGCGTGGTTCTTCCGAATCCAATGTTGCATTCATCTGGGACGAAGGAGACGACAAGTTCAAGGTTCTTTCAACCTCCGCAACTGCTGCTTCTTCCGACATCTCCGGAACTGACGGTTCGGCAAGTCTTGCTGATCTTGACGCTAATCTCTACCACAACGGTACAGAGTTAGGAACAGTCGCTGAGTTCGAGTCTGCTTTAACCTAAGCTTTAAAGTATTTATCGAACGTTAGTAAGTAAATACGCTTAGAGCGTTAGCGATAAATTAGCTCATCATCCATTAAGGGGCGGTTCTTAGGAGCCGCCTCTTTTTGTTTACAAAGATAACAACCTTTATTACTATAACAATATGCTCAGTCATAAAGAGGGAAGTAAACTGCACGACAAGATTGCAGACGCATACAGGAACAGTATAGATATGATGGACGACACTGGGGAGTACAACGCTGCACTGCTCAATGGAGCCAGACAATTCCTGAAGGATAACAACGTTACTATGGACAGCGGCTTAGGGACACCTTTACAAGCGTTAAACAGTCAAATACAAGCGTTACCATTTGAAGAAGAAGAACAACATCGAGATACCGCCCAAGCTACGGGACTTTAGAAACTTTCTATACTTAGTTTGGAAACACCTTAACTTACCCGATCCAACACCGCTTCAATACGATATAGCGGAGTACATGCAACACGGTCCAAAGAGATCGTTAATCATGGCGTTCCGTGGAGTGGGTAAGTCTTGGGTTTGTAGTGCGTATGTAGTACATCAACTACTGCTAGACCCATCTAAGAATATACTTGTTGTATCTGCCAGTAAGAATAGATCGGATGACTTCTCGACGTTTACCTTGCGGATCATCCAAGAGATTCCACTACTACAAGGATTAAAGCCATCAGAGAACCAACGCTTCAGTAAGATAGCTTTTGATGTAGGACCAGCTCCGGCAGCTCACGCTCCCTCCGTTAAGTCCCTAGGTATAACATCCCAGCTTACAGGTAGTCGGGCAGATATAATCGTAGCAGAC